>VOFD01002165.1_pt1 | contig 13185 bp, 20 predicted proteins | sample 5384101 | NCBI WGS metagenome assembly VOFD01 (sample SAMN12384723, study PRJNA508395) | human gut metagenome | isolation source: healthy gut C | host: Homo sapiens
CCCGGTAGCGATGGAACCCGTCAATGATGATGTAGATATCCCGCCCTTGGTCGTGGTAGCAGACGATAGGCATAGTGTAGCCGTCCTCCCGGATGCTGTCATACAGGAGCTGTAGCTCCGGCGGCGCCACGGAATTGGGATTGTATGTATTGGGTTCAATTTTTCGATGGGAACAGCGCGCACCCGGTATACCGGGCTTAGAAACGCCATGAGCGGTCACCCTAACCTTCCATATTTCTCTTTCAGGCTGTTCACCATGCGCTGCTGCTCCCGGGTCAGACCAAAGCCCATGGTACGGCAGAGATGGTCATTTTCAGGATGCAGTAGCACATGCGCTTCCAGCTGGGGATGTCCTTTGTGGAGCGGATGTCGTCGGTGTTGTCCGGGATCTTTCCCAGGAAAATGATCCGGGAATGCTTCATGAGAGTGTAGTTGGACACGCCGTTGCGGCGGATGTTGTAGCCGTGTTCTTCCAGCTCCTGGATGGTTTGCTCCTCCAGACCACCGCCCACGGTGTGCCAGAAGTGGATGGAGGTTTGGAATTTCTCCATATAGCTTTTTCCGAAGGCGGGCGGGCAGCGTGGCCAGGAGGAAACAGGTGTAGGACTCCCAGGTGTGCCCCTTGGGCAGGGTGATGTTTCGGTAGCCAAGGGCCTTGCTTTTTTGCCGTAAATGGCGGCAAAATTTGCGCCCTGCACGCGCCCCACCAGTTTGACCCAAATCTGAGGGTCAATGACCCGATAGAATTCAGACTCTCCTTGGCGTAGTCGTTGAAAGGGAGGCCACCCGCATTTGGAGGGTCGGGCCCCGCCATATGATAGAGGTCGTAGAGGCGGTTGTAATCATAGTGAAACACAGCATTGGCGTGCCACACATCGCTGGTGGTCCAGTCGTACATGGGAGATGCGGTCCACACATTTTTGAATTGGCTGCTGATCCAGCAGGTGTTTTGGTAGCCGCATTTCCGGTTAAGAAAGCCCCGGTAGCGCTGGAGGGATTCATCGGCGAATACCCAGAAGGCACACGGTCTTTTTTATTCCCATGGCGCATGCGGTACCACCGGCAAAACTGCCGGGCCAGATCTTCCTGGTGCATCTTATAGCGGTAGGTGGTGATGGGGTTATTGCGCAGGTTGATCACATAGGGATGCTTTGGCATGGGGCGAACCCAAGCCTCCTCCTTTTCATCGTCCCAAGGATACCAGTACATCTCATAGTTACTCAGGGCCGTCCGGGTAGCCATGGGAAGACAAACCCAGTATGGCTCCACCTCCTTTTCAATGCGGGCAAGGTGCGTTCAATATACTCCGTGGTGACGCTATACTGAGCTTCAAAGTCCTGGTGAAATACCCCAATGCGCCGGTTGGGGTAATACTTCTTTCGAAAGTCCAGCACCAGGTTCAAAAGCAGTCCGCTGTCTTTCCCACCGGAAAAAGAGACAAAAATGTTCTGAAATTCCTGAAATATAAAATGCAAGCGGCTCTGCAAAGCTTCGTATACATTTTGATTCAAATATTGTCGCTGCATAGACTCACCCGTTTCACTGGTAGAAGGAAGAAACCTGACCTGCACATTATAGGACAAATTCTGGCAAATTTCAACATTTTTCCAGGTTTTCAAATTGCCCCATAAAAATCGGCCCAGATATTAGTGAATGGCGAACAAGAAAAATCGACAATCTTTTTTTCGAGAATTGCCGATTTTTGTCAATTGTAAATAGTACAGATGCAGCTACCTCCAGATCCGCGCCCAAACGCCAAATGCGAGCCCCGCAGATCGCATTTGGAGAGGAGGAACGACGGAATGAGTAAGAGGTGATTTCTTGAAAAAAGTCGTCGCGAACGACATGCAGCCCGCGACGACGTGGTGGAGGCGGAAACCTTGGCCGTGTAATAGCAGCCATGCCGCAATGCGTCAAGGGGCAAGGCAAGCGGCGGCGCCGCCGCCCTTGATCCCTTGCGTCCTGCCTGCTGAAAAGTAACCAAGGGGCGGTCAAGCCGCCCCCTGTAATAGATTTCTACCAGTGGCCAAAAACAAATTTGCGCATAACTCTTGACACTACCTTTTTCAGTGTTTTTGCCCCGCACTGGCGCGCTTCCAAGGTAAGCGCTAAATGATTGCAAATATGATATGGCAATAAGTTCGGAGTTCCTTGAAATCCGAAAAAATACAAAAAGAAAGCCGCCCAGACCGTAAAATCTGGACGGCTTTGTTTGGTGGAGGCGGGGGGGATCGAACCCCCGTCCGAAAGCAACTTGACAGGAACTTCTCCGGGCGCAGTTTGTTATTTACCTTCCCGCAACCCGCCGGGAACAAACACCCTGCGGGAATTGGAAGCTTCATAATGCATGGTATGGGCAAAGCTTACCATACGCACGGTCTCCACTGAAATCACACCCGATCCCGGCTCGTGGACCTTCCGGGTCGGATGGGCGGCCTAATTAGGCAGCCAGGGCAACGTTAGCGTTGTCAGTTAATTTTTAAAAAGTTGCCCGTTTTATCGTGGCCAGGCGCCACGACCCGCTATTCCGGCCTCGCTACCCCCGTCGAAACCATTACGCCCCCGTATAGAAAGGGCTAGGGGAAAGAAGCCGGAGGGATGGGGGAGGAGCCCCATCTTTCAATGGTTTTCAATGGCTGCTTACGCTGCAGCCGGAAAACTGCTCAGGAACGCGGTGACCCGCACCTGGAAATGGGTCTGCAGCTGGCGGATGGGCGCCAGCTCCGGGATTTCATATTCGGAATCAGCAATATCAAACCAGTATCGCTGGAAATATGGATCCATGCTCAGGCTGTCCAGGGGCCAGCCGGGGTTTCGCTTCTCGTGGGGATGGGAGCACATGAAAGCCGAAAGCACGAAAGAAATCGGCATCTCTCGGGTCATCCTGAAAGAACACGGCATCCCGCCCTTCCTCATCCACCCCAGCAAAGGCGGTGCAGTAGCAGGCATGGAGCAACCCGAATTCCCGGGCCAGGCCGCTGTAGTACTGAAGCATTTCCTCATCGGTCAGAACTCTGCCCCCCACCCGGCGGATGTAGGGGCCGGGCTGCCGGGGATCGTCCATGGGAAGCTCCCGAAAGAACAGTCGGAGTCAGCACTGAGCACGGCCAGGCCGGTGCGCCGGTGAAAAGCCCTGGCCCAGGCTGGGCATTTTCCGCCATGGTGGCGCCGGTCTCCGGAATTTCCATTTGCAACGCCAGGTCAGACGGGCTGACACAGGCAACCCCGGAAAACTGGAAAAACCGCCGGGACAGACTTTGGAATTTGCTTGGATTGGTGGTGCCAATCAAAATGCGCCGGGGGGTATCAGAACCGGCCATAGGGGTCAGGGAGCTTATTGGGCTCGGGGGTAGGTTTCTCCGTGGGTGTCTACGGTGATGCGGCGGATTTTCTGCTCCGTCAGGGGCCGGTCGTTTCCATCGGTCTTCCCAGCGGCAATTTGATCCACCACATCCATGCCATCTGTGACCTTGCCAAAGGCGGCATACTGGCCGTCCAGGTGCTTGGCGTCAGCGTGCATGATGAAAAACTGGCTGCCGGCGGAGTTGGGGGACTGGGCCCGAGCCATGGACAGTACGCCCCGCTTGTGCTTCAGGGGATTGTCTACGCCGTTGAACAAAAACTCGCCTTTGATGCAATAGCCAGGCCCGCCCATGCCGGTGCCGTCGGGGCAGCCACCCTGGATCATGAAGCCAGGAATGACCCGGTGAAAAAATCAGACCGTCGTAAAAGCCCTTCTGAATCAGGAGATGAAATTAGAAACGGACTGAGGGGCCTGCTGGGGATAGAGCTCAGCGGTGATGACGCCGCCGCTCTCCATTTCTATGGTGACAACTGGATTCATAGGATTAGTACCTCTCTTTCATGGCGCGATCCATCTGCCGCTTGGCGTCTTTGACGGCGGCGTCCTGGCGCTTGTCATAGAGCTTTTTGCCCTTACACAGGCCGATGGAGACCTTCACCCGGGCATTTTTGAAGTACACACAGATGGGGATGAGGGCATACCCGTCCTGCTTCACCTTGCCATAGAGACGGTTGATCTCCTGCTTGTGCATCAGCAAGCGGCGGGGACGGCAGGGGGTCCTTGTTGAAGATGTTTCCCTTTTCATAAGGAGAAATATGCATTTGGTTGACGAAGAGCTCCCCATCTTTGATGCCGCACCAGGCGTCCTTCAGGTTCAGGGTACCGGCGCGGATGGATTTGACCTCGGTCCCAAAGAGCTCAATCCCGGCTTCGTACTCTTCCTCGACAAAATAGTCGTGATAGACTTGCCGGTTTTTGGCCATAATTTTCATGCCTTTGTGCTCCATGGAACCTCACCTCCTGCCTTTCGCAGTCTTCTTTTATTATACCATGGCTGTCAAGGAATCAGACGCGAAAGAAGGTCAGTCAAACAAAAAATGCTCCAGCTGGGCGGGGGGTGTGGAAGGAGAAGTCACAGTGAGCTTTCATAAAGGCGGCCACCTCCGGCAGATTTTGCCGGCCCCAACCGGCCCAGGCAAAGGGGACGCTTCGAGCCTTGGCCATGTCAAAGCCAGATTTCATATCATCCACCACCAGAAGCTCTGACGGGCTCAGGCTGTAAGCCCGCATGATCTGGTCCAGTGGGTATGGGGCAGGCTTGCGACGCTGGGGACCCAGCTCCCAACCATAAATACAGTCCGGACGTATGCCAAAATGGGTTTGGTAATCCCGAAGAATGTTCTCACGGGCGGAGTGGGATACCACACAAATGAGACCGCCAGATTCCCTCTGCCGCCGCAGAACGGCAGCCATTTCCGGGAAACAGGGCGGCGTGTGAGTCATCACATAATCCAGCCAGATTTCATATTGCCGGTCCAGCTCAGACTGGGTAAAACCGAAGTGCCGGACGCACATGTCAGTAAAGCCCTCCTGAAAGGTCCAGAGGGAGAAATCCCGGAGCGACACGGTCTGTCCGGGGCGGAGCACCTCCAAGGCCTTCAAAAGGCGGGATAATTGACGGTAGATTCACTTTGGACCAGGGTATCATCGTGGTCCAGCACCAAACAGGGGTATTTTCCCATAGTAGCCTCCCGATCGTTTGACAGAAAATGCGTAGGGGTGGATTATAGCAGACGGACAGGCGGATTGCAATAGGGGGGCGAGGAAAATTTATGAGGTGTGTATCTTGCAAACCAAAGCCGTCTGTGATAAAAATAGAACAAAAGTTCAGAACAAAATTTCGAGGTGAGAGGATGGAGCAGGGTCAGAAGGTGGAGGTGATCTCGGTTTGCGATACCGGCGGCGGCCTGCGCCCGCTGCGGTTTTCGGTTTGAGGGGAGGACCACCAGCTACATCGGGTGGACATTGACCAGGTCCTCAGCACCCGGGAGGTGTCTTACGTGGGCATTGAAGCCTTCATTTTTTCCTTTGCAGGGCCAGATGGGAGGAGCAGGGAACGGGTGCTGGAACTGAAATACACCATCCGCACCCACTGTTGGAGCTTGCTCAGATGGGTGTATTAGAGAAATCAAAGGGGCGCCTCAAACCGCAACCTTGAGGCGCCCCAGGGAAAAGATTTAAAGAATGACAACCGGCTTGATGAGATCGCGGGGCTTATCCTTCATGAGCATGAGCGCCTCTTCGATATGTCCGAATCCCTTAAATCGGTGGGTGAGCAGGCGGGAGGTATCCAGCCGGCCGGTCTCCATCAGAGACGCCAGCTTCTCCATGCGCAGTCTGCCACCGGGCATCAGACCGCCGCGAATGGTTTGTGCCCCATGCCGCACCCCCATTCTACCCGCGGAATCCGCACATAGTCGCCGCTGCCCAGGTAGTTGACGTTGCCAATGCATCCGCCGGGCTTTACCATTTCTACGGCCTGGCGGAAGGTGTCGTTATCGCCACCGGCGAAATCACCCGGTCCACGCCCTTGCCGTGGGTACGCTCCAGGATCTGTTCCACGATGTCGCCCTCTCGATAGTTGATGATGTCTGTGGCGCCATAGGCCTTGGCGGCTTCCACACAAACTGGGCGGGAACCTACGGCAAACAGACGGGAGGCTCCCCGCAGGGCCGCGCCGGCCACGGACATGAGGCCCACGGGGCCGATTCCAACAACACAGACAGTGTCGCCGAACTGAACGTCCGCCAGCTCTACCCCGTGGAAACCGGTGGGGACCATATCGCTGAGCATCACGGCGGACGCAGGGTCCAGCTGCTCCGGCAACCGGGCGAGATTGGCGTCGGCCTCGTTGACATGGAAGTATTCAGCAAATACGCCGTCCTTGAAGTTGGAGAATTTCCAGCCGGAGAGCATGCCGCCGGAGTGCATGGAATATCCGGCTTGAGCTTCCAAGCTGCCCCAATCCGGTGTAATGGCCGGGACAATGACCCGGTCGCCGGGCTTCAGGGTCTTCACCAGGCTGCCTACCTCCACGATCTCGCCCACCGCCTCGTGGCCCAGGATCATGGCGGTGCGCTCGCCGATGGCGCCTTCCCCAGACAGTATGGATGTCCGAGGTGCAGGGGGAGACGGCCAGAGGACGCACAATGGCATCCAGAGGCCCACAGGTGGGGACCTCCTTCTCAATCCAGCCGGTCTTGCCGATTCCTAACATCGCAAAGCCTTTCATTCTCATGCGTATCGTCCCTTTCTTATCGATAAATTTGCACTGATTTGTGCAGCCTTATTATATATGGCGGCGCGGCGAATGTCAAGGCCCTTTTTATGGCAAATTAGACGTAGTTTTTCGGAGATGCGACCATTTTTAAGTAAAACAGGGGCGTTTGCATTATGACAAAGCGTGTTGTATTTCATATTGATGCCAACAGCGCGTTCCTCTCTTTGGACAGCGGCGCACAAGGTCCTGATTTTGGGGAGAAGGTGGACTTGCGGGAGATTCCTCGGCGGTGGTTGGGAACCGAACTTCCCGGCATAGCATCATACTGGCCAAGAGCGGCCCGGCCAAGAAATACGGCATTCACACAGGGGAGCCCCTGTTTCAGGCTCTGGAGAAATGCCCCAATCTCACGGTGGTGGAGCCGGATTATGGCCTGTACGTGGAGTGCTCCCGGCACATGGTGGCGCTGCTGCGCCAGGTAGCCCCGGCAGTGGAGCAATATTCCATTGACGAGGCATGGGCGGACATGACAGGGACGGAGGGCCTATACGGTCCGCCGGTGCAGGCTGCCGAGATGCTCCGGGAGAGGATTCACCGGGAGCTGGGCTTTACGGTCAACATCGGTGTGTCTTCCAACAAGCTCATGGCAAAGATTGCCGGGGACTTTCAGAAGCCCAACCGGGTCCACAGTCTCTCTTTCCCGAGGAGATTCCCAGGGAAGCTGTGGCCGCTCCCAGTGCGAGATCTGTTTTTGGTTGGACCAGCTACGGAACGAAAGCTGCGCCGCATGGGGATTGGCACCATTGGGGAGCTGGCCCATGCGCCGGTAGATCAGCTCCGCCGGGCGCTGGGAAAGCAGGGGAGACCATCTGGCATTTTTGCCAACGGCCGCAATGCCGACCCAGTGCGCCAGGACCCAACAGAAAACAAAGGGTTATGGCAACTCCGTGACCTTGCCCCGAGACGTGACAGACCTGCGTACGGCCCATCAGGTGCTCCTGAGTCTGTGTGAGACGGTGGGGATGCGAATGCGGCGGGACCGCAAAAGTGGCAGCTGCATCACAGTGTCGCTGCGGACGCCGGAATTTCAGGACATTACCCATCAGCGGCAGATGGCTGGGACGACAGATATCACCCAGGAACTCTATGAAGCTGCCTGCCAGGTTTTTGATGAGGTCTGGGATCGCAAAACACCGTTGCGGCAAATAGGCGTTCAGGTTACCAAACTGTCCGGGGAGCGGTATTGTCAGTTCGATCTCTTCTCTCCGGTGGATCCGGTACAGTATGAGCGGAAGGCCAAGCTGGATGCGGCAGTGGATGCACTTCGGGCACAATTTGGTGAGGACGTGATCCGCCGGGCCCGGTTTTTGGGAGCAGAGCTGGACCATATGGCAGGCGGACTGTCCCGGGAGCGGCGGACCGGGGTAACCAAAGAGGTATGAGCTTTCATGGGAGGTTGGGCGGCGTTTTTAACGAAATATCTCTCAGCTGTCAAACCTTTGTCATTTGGCAGCTGAGGATTCTTTTTTTAGGGAGAAAATATTCCGGCAGGCTACAGGAATGAATTCAGCGAAGAAATACAAAAATCAGGTTGACAATATATGGAAAAGGTGGTAGAGTTCAAGGAGAGAAGATGATTCCAGGGGAAAATATATGGGGCAGGAATGGAAACCGGGGATCATCGCAAGAAAAAAAAGAAAGAAAAGAGGAAGAGAGAAATGAAGAAAACGGGGTTGCGGATTTTGGCGTGGATCTTGGCAGTGCTTATGACGGTGCAGGTGGCGCCTGTGGAGGTACGGGCGGAGGAGGCCGAGGAAAGCCAGGCGGCGGAGGTTTCCGGGGAGCGCTCACGGAGGAAGTGGCCCCAGGAGAAGCGGGGAGCCGTGTGCTGGGAGAGGTGACGGAGAACCGGGAGGAGGAAGAGAAGCACTTCCGGATGGAGGACGGAGCTTCGTAGGGGGTGAACTACGGGTGCCGGTGCACTATGCCCAGGGGGAAGAGTGGAAGGACATTGACAACACGCTGGTGATCCAGGAAAACGGGATGCGGACGGCGGCGCAGGAGGAAGGGACGGAGGCGCCCCGGTATGTGGCGGTGAACGGAGAGGAGAGCCGTGGGTTTGCGGGGAATTTGGGGAGCGGATTTCTGTTTTCGGCCAACACGGGGAAGAGGGATGGAGTTTTCCCTGGTAAGCCCGGAGGAGGAAGAGACAGTTCCGGCCACGGAAGCCGAGACGGTTCCGGAGACGGAAGCAGCTACAGAAGGGGCGACGGTTCCGGAGACGGAAGCAGCTACAGAAGGGGCGATAATTCCGGAGACGGAAGCGGCTACGGAAGCTGCGACGATTCCGGAAAGGGAAGCAGCCACAGAAGGAGCAACGGATCCAGAGACGGAAGGAGCGACCGAGGCGGCGACAATTCCGGAGACGGAAGCGGCCACAGAAGGGGCGACGGCTCCGGGAGACAGCGACCGAGGCGGCAACCGTCCCGGAGACAGAGGGCGTGGAGCCGGGAGTGCTTCCGGAGGCGGAAACGGCCTGGGAGGCAGCGGAGCAGGCGGCTCTGACGGAGGAGCCGGTGGGCGAAAGGGAAGAGGTGGCCACGGGCCGGAGACAGACCCGGTTACCGGGCTGGAGGAGGCCCAGGAAGCCACAGAGACGGCGCAAGGGAGGCCCGGAGGAAACGGTACCGGAAACCATTGCGCCCACCACGGAAGCTACAGAGCCGGAGGAGACGGAACCGGAGACGGAGGGCCAACTGCCCTACAACCGGGAGGCGGTGGCTCAGATTTCTTACCCGGATCGGAAGGAAGCGGCTCCCCACCGGTTTTTGCTGGTCTGGTTGCCTCGGTGCAGAATCTGTTCCGGGAGAGGCCGGCGAGGAGGAAGCGTCTCTGAGCCAGCAGATTACCCCCACCCGTCTGCGGACTCAGGTGGTGTATGAGGAGGTCTACCCCGGTGTGGACTTCCAGTATGAGCTGTACAGCTACCACATCAAGGAGACCATTCTGGTGAAGGAGCCTCTGTCCAGCGGCTACGCCTTTTCCTTCCGCCTGAATCTCCAGGGGCTCACTCCGGAGCTGCTGGAGGATGGCTCTGTCGCCTTAAACAAGGAAACCGGAGAGAGGGTATACTGGATTCCGGCCCCTACATGGAGGATGGACAGGGCGCCTGTTCCGAGGCAGTGGAATACCGCCTGACCCAGGAAGAGGAGGGGAGCTGGATTCTGACGGTGACGGCAGACCGGACCTGGATGGAGGCGGAGGACCGGGTTTATCCGGTGGCCATTGACCCCACCCTCATTGACCAGACCAAGTCCACAGACTTCGAGGGGACGGTCTGCACCACCGGTATGAACTATGTCATTAAAGATGAAAAAGTTTGCCTGTGGGTATCACGGAGATTACGGACAGATGGAAGTCTTCTTCCGCCTGAATCAGTACCCGGATATTCCGGAGGGACATACGCTGGTGCGGGCCTATGCAGGGCTGTATCAGAATGACTGGCGCTCGGGCGTGGATAACAAGTATGATGGCAGTGCGATTTTGTATATGCAGGCCAACACGGAGAACAAGACACTGGACAGCAATCTGCGGTGGGAGACAAAGCCCAAATGCGGCCCGGTGCTGGACTATGTGGAGGCCAGCTATCATACGATTAATACCATTCATTTATGGGATATCACATCGGCAGCGAAGGAGTGGTATGCAGATCAGAGTAGCAATTACGGTTTGGCGCTGACCTCCAACGCAACGTCCAGCAACAAATGCCGGGCTTGGTTCTCCTGTCACAACGTATATTTCGTGGTGGGCTATCGGAGCACCAACGGCATAGAGCCTTATTATACATACCAGACCTACGGGGTGAGGCAACGGCGGCACGGCATACCTGTCGGATTACACGGGACAGCTGACGGTGTGCAAGGGGCTGGCGTCCTACGCCTCCACGGTGAACCCCTTCAGCCTGGAGCTGGTGTACAACAGCAGCTATGCCATGAAGTATGGGGAGGAGAATTACGATGTAGCAGGTGGTCAACAGGGCCTGGGGATGCACCTTGGTGCGGGGGTACACCTGAATGTGATGCAAAGGGTGGAGAAGGTGGAGCTGCAAAGCGACATCGAGCCGGACCAGAAGAAGACATACCTGAAGTATACAGACGGAGACGGACAGCCCACTATTTCTCCCAGGATGAGGAGAAAAAAGGACGGTCTTTACTATGACGAGGATGGCTTGGGACTGAAAATAGACGAATATCTTCCCAATTACTATCGGATGACAGATGATAAAAACAACGCGCTGGTATTTGTCAACGGGCATCTGCTGCATATGGAAGACGCCAACGGAATCTGATTCGGCTTTACTATGTGTACAGCGATGGCACCAGCGCCAGCAACGGTTATCCCAGCAGCAGCGGGAGCCGAATCACCCGGATTGTGCAGAAGAATCAGGGCTGCTCGGAAATCACGGTGGCAACGCTGAACTATGACAGCGCCAAGTATCTGACCAGCGTGAAGGATGGTGCGGGGCGGACCTACACCCTGGGTTACAAGGACAAGAAGCTGGTGAGCATCAGCCGGGATGGGACGCTGCTGGCGCAGTATGGCATGTGCAAGGAGAACTCCACATCACCGGACACGCGGATGCGGTATGTGTATGACGCGGAGGCCCACTATGGGGTGCAGTTCCAGTACAAGGACGGCCAGGTGCGATGGGTCCAGGAGATCACAGAAGCAACCTCTTACACAAGCACAGCCCAAACGGGAGCGCTGATAGAGATGAACCACCGGGTGAAGGGGCAGACGAAGTACCGGGACTACGGAAACGACCGGCGATACAACACCAGCGACGACCTTCTGACGTATTACACTTTTGACTACGCCGGCCGGACGGTAAATGCCTACACCACGGACAATGGGGAAGCTGCTGGGAGCCAGCAACGCGGTATACAGCGGCGTGGGGACCCCGGACCGCCGGAACAACCGGACGCTGAAGACGGCGACAGTAGGCGTATCGGCCATGAACGAGCTGCGGAACCACGGGTTTGAGAAGAGCAGCCCGGCGTGGACGCTGACAGGAGCGAACGGAACGGATAGCAACATTGTAACGAAAGCCATGACAGGAAGCGAGCTGGTACGGACAGGACAGAATGCCTGTAAAGGGTGGATACGCCCGGGGAAGAGCAACACCATATCTGTCACCCGGAGCAGCGAGCCGCTGGCAGGAGGAATGCGTACACGTTTTCTGCCTATGTGAACACGTCCCAGTGCACATCTTTCAGCGGCAAGGGCGTATACCTGCAGGTGACAGGGAATGGAATCAATCAAGAGGGCGAGTATTTGAATTATCAGAGCAGCCAAGAGGTAGACGGGGCTGGGTGCGGTTGAGCGTGACGTTTATCCCGCCGGAAAAAGGGACATACACGGTGGGGATCTATAACAACGGAGCAGGGCCGTACTTCTATGTGGATGATGTGCAGCTGGAACGAGGCGAGGCGCCATCCAATGTGAATTTGGTGGAAAATGGAGATTTGCAGTACTGGGGCGTGGACTGGACGGAAGGGCCTGCATCCAAGTACTACAAAGGTGTTGGGTTATTTGAGGAAGGAGAATATGCGCATAGCATTCGCATCATAGGAGACGCATATACGGAGAGCTGCGGGTATCAGGAGATCCCGATATACCAGACCGGGAAAGACCTATGTGCTGTCCGGGTGGGCAAAAGCGGATGCTGTACCGGACAACGAGGAGAAGGCGGAAGGAGAGGATGCGGCAGCCCGGGGATAAGTACAAGCAGTTTGGTCTACGAGCGGAGGTGACCTATAGCGACAACAGCGGGGGGAGTATCACTATGTGCCCTTCAACCCGGATGTGAGGGAGTGGCAGTATGCCTCCCTGGCCATTGTGCCGAAGAAGGCCAGCACCCAGGTGAAGAGCATCCGTGTGATCTGCGCCTACGAACGGAACGGGAACGTGGCGTATTTTGACAACCTGTCCCTGACCCAGGAAGTGGCGCAGACGATGAAGTACGACAAGGACGGGAAGCTGGTGTCGGTGAAGTCCACGGGGAACGAGGAGAAGAGCAGCGAGTATGAAAACGGGAACCTGAAGGAGCTGGTAAACCGGGGGAACGGGACGTATCACTACGACTATGACGACAAGCACAACCTGAAATCTGTGACGAATGACTACGTAAAGGATACCTTGACCCATGACGGGATGGGAAATGTCCTGAGTTCCACCATAGAGTCAGCCAAAACCAGCGCAGGGAAGATTGTAAGCAGCAGCAGTTACACAAACAGCGGGAACCTGCTGGGGAGTGTGACCAGCGTGGGAATACCACCAGGTATGGGTACAGCGGCGCGTTCCACAAAATGACGGGCCTGAAGTCAGAGGTGACAGACCCCAGCGGGGTGAAGGCCAGTACCTATGACGCGGCAGGACGGCCTAAGAGCACCAGCATCAACAGCGGGAATCTGGGGACGGTGAGCTATGATTACACCGAAGTCCCCTTCTGACGAAGATCACCCGAGCGCCAGCGGGAAGAGCCAGGTGTATAACCTGACCTATGATGCCTTTGGGAACATGACGAAGATGGCGGTGGGAA
>VOFD01000496.1_pt1 | contig 13149 bp, 12 predicted proteins | sample 5384101 | NCBI WGS metagenome assembly VOFD01 (sample SAMN12384723, study PRJNA508395) | human gut metagenome | isolation source: healthy gut C | host: Homo sapiens
GAAAATGATCAATGAAGAAGGTTGTGCGGCAGATAGGAAGTCAAATGAATTACCGTCCGATAACTGAATATCCAGAAACAGAATATCCGGATGAGAATGTGTCCTGAACCAAACAATGGCTTCTTCCACACTTCCGGGTAGTACGGTAACCTCCCAGTCGGGACGCAGACGTGTGATGATGGAAGATAGGAGACGGGCAGCGGGTACTTCGTCTTCTATAATGGCAGCAGTTAGTTTACTCATAGATTAAGGGAACTTTTACGGTGAATATCTGATTTTCATTATTGATAATAATGTCAGTACCTATCATTAGTTTGCAACGGTTCGATAAATTCTGTAGTCCTACACCTGAAGTGGTATCGTTCTTTTTTGGCATGTATCGGATTACTGACAACCAGAAAGTGGTCGGCAATTTGTATCGTGATATCCATCGGTTTATTGCTGTTAATTGAATTGTGTTTAATGACATTCTCCACTAATAGTTGCAGGGTTAGCGGGGGAAGCTGATACTCCATAGCTTCGGTTGGTATTGTGATGTTGCAAGCGATGCAGTTGCCTAATCTGACTTCGTGCAGGAAAAGGTAGGATTGAATGAATTCTAATTCTTCGCCTAATGTGATCAGGGTTTTATCTTGCGATTGAAGTACATAGCGATATACATCAGAGAGATTCCGGGTGAAGCGTACGGCATTTGACGGATTATATTCTATCTCAGCTATCAGCGTGTTCAGACTATTAAAAAGAAAGTGGGGGTTCAGCTGATTTTGAAGGGCAGTATATCGGGCCGCATTATTCTCTTTCTGTAGTTGCGCTGCTTTTTGTTGCAGCCGGAGGGCATTCTTTATGGAGCGGTTGGCAAGCAATAATCCCAGGATTACAAGCTCCACCAACCACACTACTAATAGAATACGTATTCCCCCTATCTGGAAAGTAAATGGATTTTCCGCTCTGCCCATCAGTTTGGCAGCCACCAACAGACCGTAGTTCAACAGCAGAAACAATAGCATAACACCTATATATACCGCTATGAATTTCCACTTCCAACGTAAATTGTTGGAGTATAGACGGTTCATCCACGAACTTATGCGGAGAGTACAATATCCCAATATATTGAAAGTGGCAACAACAAAAACAAATGCACCGGGAGTGTGGATGGTATTCGTAACCTGCGGAGTAAGGTTGGTATAATTGGCCAGCAACAGGAATGAGAAAATTCCCAATCCTGAAAAGAGTAGGCTGTATAAAAGAGTGTTCCACTTCATAAAGGCAAAGTTACGAATTTCCACTTATCATTTATATTGGTTTAATGCTTTTATTAATGCCGAATACTGTCCTTGTGCGGAAGCTTTGGCTTGTACATGATTTATTTCAGCATTTTGCCGGTAAGTCTGTGCCTCTATTACCTCTACAATGGATATTTCGCCTTCATTATAGCGTTCCATAGCCTGACGTTCATTCTCATGGGCTTTTTCCAGCGATTGCTGACTTAGTTGTACCTGATCCAGTGCCTGTGACAAAGAGAGGCGGGCCGTCTGTATTTCCAGGTTGACTTTGTCCTGAATCTGATTCAGATTGTCTTTTGCCATACCGATCTTTTGGTTGGAAGCCCGCTTCTCATTTCGTCGTTTTCCCCATTCGAACAGAGGGACACTGACTTTGGCATATACAGCATAGTTAGGGTCCAGGTCGGCACGCAGGTCATAGCCCGGAGAAGAATAACTTCCGTCTACTCCTACGTATAGTTGAGGCTTGTATTTTGAGTCATTCAACTTTAATGAACTTTCCGCCATTTTAATCTGGTCATGCGCTATCTTGATTTCAGGGCGTGGGATCGCAAGTGTCAGTCGTGAACTGTCCGAAGTGTCCACTTGTGGAATGATCGTATCTATAGGTGTAGGCTCTTCCAGAGGTAATCCGATGAGGGAATTGAAGGCCATAAGTCCGGTATCGAAGTTCTTTTGTGCCTGGAGTAACTGAAATTCGGCATCGTTTAATTTCACTTCGGCCATTAGCAAATCCTGGGGATTGACGAGTGAGATCTCCACCCGTTCACGGATTGTTTGAGTCAGCGCAGCTATCGAATTCCGGTAATCTGCGACGATACCCACAATTTCCTGGCGGGCGACGGTATTCCAGTATTGAATATCCGTCTGAAAACAGACTTCGGATAAAAGTTGTTCTTTCTGGTGCGAAGCAAGAGCGTGTTGATGCTGTGCCATGCGGATACTTTCAAGTAAGCGTCCACCTGTATATATAGGTTGTAATAGGGTAAGGGAAGCACCATATTTGGTATCACGTCCTTGTATCTGTAGCGGGTTATCCATACCGGGGAGGTTCAGATTAATCTCTAAAGGGATTTCCGGTATACTGAAAGTTTGCATCACCGGAGAGTTTGGGTTTCAGGTCTGCACGGGCGGATTTCTCCAGTTCAATGCTGGCAGCCAGATTTTTTCTCCGCCGCTTTCAGGTCGTGGCTATATTCAAGAGCCATCGACCTGTACTTCTCCAGCATCGCACTCTGCTGGCCAAACGAACGGATCACACAACGATAGAATAAAAAGGATATATATTTTCTTCATAATCTATTTCTCTTTTACTTTATAAAACAATGAATAGAGTGCCGGAGTGACGAACAAAGTCAGTAGCGTTGCGAATGTCAATCCGAAGATAATAGTAGCCGCCATACCACCGAAGGCCACATCGAACAATAGGGGAACCATACCCAGAATAGTGGTGGTGGCAGCCATCAGTACAGGTCGGGTACGCGACACGGTAGATTCGATAATGGCAGTATAGACCGGTACTTCCGCCCGGCGTTGTACCTGTATCTCATCCAGCAGTACAATTACATTTTTGATAATCATTCCCAGTAATCCCAGCCAACCGGCAATAGGAAAGAAACCGAATTCGAAACCGGTCATCAGCATACCTACGGCGACACCGATAAGAGATAACGGCAATACACATAGGATGATTAGCGGGTCACGGAAGTTACCGAACAGGGCTACAAGTATGACTATCAATGCCAGAAATGCCAATGGGAAGAATTTTGCTATGGCTTGCATGGCTTCGCGCTGATCCTTATATTGGGCATCCCAGAAGAAGGTGTATCCTTCAGGAAGTTGAATGGATTCTATCTCCTGGCGGATTTCACCATGTACTTCTGCCATAGTGTGTCCGGCTTTTACCCCACACATGGCGGCCATGGACAGTTGTCGGTTATAAGTACGCATCTGTGGCCATTCCCAGCTTACTTCAATATCTTCGGTGACTTGTGATAATGGGGCGGAATTCTGCCCGTTCCATACAGAAAAAGTCTCCCAGTCCCTGTGCATCTGTGATATCGGTACCTGCGGATTTCAATTGTACAGGGACCTTTTTCTCATTATCACGATAGACTCCCACTGTAAGTCCGTCATTGATAGATTTAACTGACTCCATCATTGCAGACTTTGTTATTCCCAGCGCACCGGCTTTTACCGGATCATAAACCGGTCGGATAATGGGTGTCATGTTACCCCATTCGTTACGGGCATCCGCTACTTTAGGATTGCGGCGCATAATCTCGATAGCCATACCTGCCAGTGAATCGAGTACGGCAGGATCGGGGCCCAGGAAGCGGGCTTCGATAACGGCTTCCGTCAGCGGGCTCAGTTCGAATTTGTTTACTTTGATGAGTGGACCCGGGAAAAGCGTACGGATAGAGTCTTGCAGTCTGGTGCGCAACGCTTTGGTTTCTTTGGAGGAACGTGCCTTTACCAATAACTGAGCATAGTTGGGTTGCGGGCCGAAAGATACATTAGACAGATAATATCTGGGTGGTGTACGTCCTACATAAGTTGAAATCATTTCTGTTTCTTCCTGGTTGCGGATATAGTCAGCCATTTCTGAGGCCGTGCGGTCGGTTTCAGCGATGTCGGTTCCTTCGGGTAGCCATACATCCAATGTAAAAGTAGGGTTTCTCCAGAGCAGGTACAAAGACTTTCGGGATAAACTTGAAACCCAGGCGGAAACGACAAGCAATATAACCATCAACCCCACTGTGGCATAACGATGGCGAATGACGAAACGTAATGTGCTCCGGAAGCGGTCGTAAGCCTTGCCGGAAAAGAGGGTTCCACTCAATTCCGAGGGGCGCGGGCGGCGTACAAATTCTTGGATGAAGAACGGGGTTTGTGTCAGTGCAAATACCCAGCTGAACATGAGCGATACACCGATGACAATAACCAGAGAGGATAATAATTCTCCGGTGATATGTGGTGAATAGTAGATAGGCAGGAATGTCAGTATCGCTATGACCGTGGCAGCCAACAAGGGGAGGGCAGTTCCGGAACATGCTTTCATGATGGATACCCGTTTCCGCATTCCCCGTTGCATATTTACCAGTGCAGAGTCGGATACTACAATGGCATTATCTACCAACATTCCCATGGCAATAATAATGGCTGCCAGTGACATGCGTTGCAAAGCAATTCCTCCTGCCAGCATCACAATCAGAGTAGCAAATATGGAGAATACAAGTCCGCTACCTATCAGCAAACCATTTTTGAAACCGATGAAGAAAAGCAGGATAGCCACTACGGTAATTACGGAAACTATCAGATTGATGATAAAGCCTTGGTTGGCTATGGCAGACTCATGCCCCTGATCGTAGATAGAGACGAGGCCGAAACCTTCCGGCATATCAGATTTTAGTTCTTCGATGCGTGCTTCGATAGCTTCAGCCATATCTACCACATTACCGGTAGGTACGGTGGAAATGGCAATACCCACAGCCGTTTTTCCGTCTATGCGCATCAAATTGCTGGCAGGTGTTTGGTAACTTTCGTTGATGTCGGCAATATCTCCCAGTCGGAAGTGTTCCCCACTACGTGAAACGATGGTGAGTTGCCGTATCTCATCCAGGGAATAGAAGTTACCGGTGGATTCGATTCGGATGCGTCCTGTACCTGCTGTGATTCCACCTGCATCCACTACCTTGTTTTGGGCATTGAATGCATTGGCTATGTCCGCTGTCGTAATGCCGCTGCGAGACATAACGGCGGGACTGACCACTACCTCAATTGTAGGTGTTTGCGTTCCATAGATTTCGATACGTGCGACATCCTTTACCTTTAACAATTCATTTTTTGATAAGTTTGGCCTGATCTTCCAGTTCCCGGTAACTGCGTCCTTCGCTTGTTAGTCCGTAGAAGACGCCCAACACATCACCGAAGTCATCATTCACAACCGAAGGTCCGGCCCCTGCGGGAAGTTTGCTCTGCGCATCACCTACCTTACGGCGTAGTTTATCCCAAAGTTGCTGCATCTCGTCGGCCCGGGTTTCTTTCTTTACATAAACGGTGATTTTGGACAGTCCGGCACGGTTCTCGGTTTTTAGGTAATAAAGTTCGCCCAATGACTGGATGGCTTCTTCCAATACATCTGTCACTTGGCTTTGTACTTCCGAAGGAGATGCTCCGGGGTAAGAAGTCAGCACCAATGCTTGTTTAATGGTGAAAGGGGCATCCTCCAGCTTTCCCATTTTGACGTACGAGAATAGTCCGCCGGCAAGTACCAGTACCAGCAGTAGAATAGTGACAGAGCGGCGTTGCAGAAAATATTTGATTAGTTTCATGATACTTGCTGTTTCATTGGATTTTTACTTTCATTCCGTCTGATAGGAAACGCAGACTGCTTGTAGCCACTATTTCACCGGGTTGCAGTCCGGCAGTGATGCCTGCATTGCCGTGCGGCAGCAGTTTGCTGACACTAACTTTACGTTGGCTGACTATCCCGCTTTCAGGATGTACCGTCCATACATAACTTCCCACTGTGGGGCGATTGCACAAGGCTGTTTGCGGAATACAAACCAAATGTTCGCCGGTGGCGGTACTATCCGATAATTCCGAAGCACTTTCTTCGAAACGTATCTTTCCGGACATACCTGCCAGTAACCGGACTTCCTTATTGGGCAACAATGCCGTTACCAGATAAGAGAGATTGTTTTGTGTGGTTCCTTTGGATACTTCTGCAATCTGTGCTTCCAGCTCCGTGTCGGGCTGCACATCCAGCGTCAATAGCACGTTCTGCCTTGGTTGAACACGATAGGCTATATCTTGCGTTACATAAGCTTCAATTTTCAGTTGGTCTATATCGATAAATGTCAATACGGGCTGGCTGGCCTTGACATCCTGGAATTTTCTACGTAGACTTCACCTACATATCCGTTGAAGGGGCTGTAAGGCGGGTATCTTCCAGTTCATTGACGGCAGTGTCGAAAACAGCTTTGGCAGAAGTATATTCCGCACGTGCTTTCTCATAAGTACTGGCAGAAAGGTTGTTTTTCTGATAAAGCGCACTGATACGTTCATACTCTGCCTTTGCCTGGCGATAGACGGCTTCAGCACGTTCACGCCGGATGCGGTAGTCTCGTGGATCGATTTCTGCAATAATATCTCCGCGGCGGTAATAGTTTCCGGCATAGACATCCAGCCGGTCGATGGGGCCGCTGACGCGGAAGGACAGTTCTGTGGTGCGGAACGGTTGGGTGATAATGGGGAATTCTTTGACTGTTTCGTTGCTGTAGGTACTCGCTGTAGCAGTCTTTACAATGATAGCTTCTTCTTGTGAAGACGAATTACCACCACAGGCCCCCAGTATTAGTCCGAGGCTAAGAATACTGATAAGTTTTACATTTCGGTTCATACTTTTTTTGTTTAATCCGGGGGCGAAAATAATTTGTTCCAGACAGATATACCGGGATTTTTTTTACTGAAACCGGAAAAGTAGAAGATGAAGCCGGAAAAAAGTTTTATTAAACAACAGCTCCCCTTTATTTGTTATTATTCCCATAAGCAATTAAAATCGGAGAAATATATGACGACATTAGGAGGGTGGATGAATAAAACCCTTATAGGGTGGGGAGTAGACCCTAAATTTGCGAATACATTTGATGAAACTATCATCGCCATATTAATCATTGCCGTAGCTGTAGGGCTGGACTATTTGTTTCAGGCAATATTGGTAGGGGGAATGAAGCATTATACTAATCGTTCACCCCATCGCTGGAATACTTTGCTGATGAAGCGGAAAGTGGTTCCTCATTTGATACATACCTTACCGGGCATTCTGATTTACTTCCTGTTGCCTCATACTTTTGTACACGGTGTAGATCTGTTGGAGTTGTCGCAGAAAGTTTGTGCCGTGTATATAGTGGCTGCTTTAGCCTTTGCGCTGAATGGGTTGCTGCTCGTTTTTCTGGATTTTCATAATCAGAAGGACAACAGTAAGAATCATCCGATGAAAGGCTTTGTTCAGGTATTGCAGGTATTGTTATTCTTTGTGGCAGCTATCATTGCCATTTCTATTCTTATAGATAAATCTCCCGCAACCCTCTTTGCCGGGCTGGGTGCTTCGGCGGCAGTATTAATGTTAGTATTCAAGGATAGCATTCTGGGCTTTGTGGCTGGAGTACAACTTTCTGCCAACGAGATGTTGCGTATCGGCGACTGGATTGCCTTACCCAATGGCTCCGCCAACGGTATTGTGAAAGAGATAACCCTCAACACCGTAAAGATACAGAACTGGGATAATACGATTTCTACCATTCCGCCTTATACCTTGGTGAACGGCTCTTTCCAGAACTGGCGCGGTATGCAGGAGAGTGGTGGCCGGCGTGTGGATAAGAATATCTATCTGGACATGACGACCCTGAAGTTTTGCACTCCTGAAATGTTGGATACCATCCGTAAGGAAGTTCCTTTGATGGCAGACTATCAGCCGGCAGAAGGCGAGGTACCTACCAATGCACAACTCTACCGTATTTACATCGAACGTTATCTTTGCAGCCTTCCTGTCGTGAACCAGGATTTGGACTTGATTATCAGCCAGAAGGAAATGACCACTTATGGAGTTCCCATTCAGGTTTACTTCTTTTCCCGAAACAAGGTATGGAAGGAATACGAACGTATTCAGTCCGATATATTCGATCATTTGCTGGTGATGGTACAGAAGTTTGATTTGAAATTGTATCAGTATTCGGATTAATAAATGAGCCGGAAATCCGCCCATACTGGGAGGTGATCGCTGTAACCACCTTGATACTTCATTCCGTAGTAAGTGCGGAATGGCTGTACACCGCCATACTTTTTATCTTCCGTCAATAGGAACGAAGAATGAAATACATCAGCCTTATCCTCGGCGGTGCAGAAATCCGTATCCGGTTGAAGAAGAGTGCCGGACACGATGATATGATCCAGTAATCCCCATTCACCCTGATATTTGTAACTGCCGAAGTGCTTTCGAATTGCGCTCTTGCGGGCAAGTAAATGATAGAGCTTTTGCGGTTGCAGGCTGTCACCGTTCTGAGATGGTGCTTCTGCTGAGAGTCTTTTGTTGACGGATGCATTATCGGGATAATCATTGAAGTCTCCCATGATAAGAATTTGCGGATGATGCCGATAGTAATAGATACTGTCTACTGCGGCTTTCAGTTGTCCGGCAGCAAATAGACGATAGGGCTCACTCTCCTTTGCACCTCCTGAACGGGATGGAAGATGTACAACAAAGATGTCCAGGGTATCGCTGTTCAGCAACATTCCGCAGACGTGCAGTATATCCCGTGTAGGGCGGAATTTTTTTTGCCGGATCTGTGAGGTATGGGAATACCCTGATGGGAAATCAACTTGAATTGATCTCTTTGATAAAGCAGTGCCACATCAATTCCGCGCTGGTCGGGTGAGTTGGTCATTACATAGCGGTATCCGGCTTCCTTAAGAACTGAACGCCGGGTCAAGTCGCGCAGTACGCTGTCGTTTTCTACTTCGCAAAGGGCTACGAGTGCAGGCGGAGTCCAACCACCTACGGCTGTGATCGTGCGGGCTATGGCATACAGTTTCTTCTTATATTTCGTATAATTCCAGTGGCGCATCGCATCGGGTAGAAACTCGTAATCATTCTTTAGCGTATCGTGGCGGCAATCGAATAAGTTTTCAACATTATAGCTGACAACGCGAAAAGAGAGAGTATCTTTCTTCGTTTGTCCGTAGAGGGTAAAAAAAGGGAAGAACAGCAAGAAGAGGAGATGCCATTTTAAGGTATAGCAATTATTATTCATCTTTTGAAGCCGATTTTTCATAGCATCCCGCATCCGGTGCTGTATCTTGTAGTCGGGAGTTCCGTTTCTGTCTGTCGGATAAGCGATAGCATCTTCTTGCTTTCCTAAATTGATAGCTTTAGACTTTTCATTGAGGCTAAAACTGTATTCCTGCGTACGGCTATCCATCAGCAAGAAGTTATCGTCTTTCTCCCAAATCACATTGACTATCTTGTCATTTTCTTCTTTCACTGAGTTGATGAGGCAGTGGGAGAAGTAATAATTGAAAGCTATATTCTCATTCTTGGAGCGTCCTCCGTTGATTTCATCCGTACCCGAACCTGCAATGATACAGTTGCGGAAGATAGCTGATGAAAGCGGATAGGCTATGTCATCCTGTTCATTCCGGACTTGCAATGCCGTTCCTTTCCGTACGTTCCAACTGAAATAATTAGCTAGCGTACAGTGAGTGAATGTATAATCTCCCCCTAACAAACTGACGCAATTCTCTTCCGCATTACTGATTTCGCTGTTTCCTACCACCGCCTGGCAAGATGTTAGCTCCAGTCCATTGCCTGATACCTGCCGTATGATAGAAGACTCCAATGTCAGTTTCCTGCGGTCTGTCATCGAAGAGTCACAGCGGATACCGAAACTTCCTCCATGAATGTCTGCATAAACAAGATGATTCTCGTAACTGGTCTTGTAGAATCGTATGCCGCCCCATTGTCCCGGTAACCGGTCGTAAGGAAGATAAGGGAACATACGGTCGGTGCGATCTCCCCGGAAAACGACCGGGGCGGATAGGCTGCCTGCCACTGATAAGCGTCCGTGTACCTGCATTCCAGCCTTGCCATGGAAATATAGGCGGGTACCTGCTGCCAGCGTTAAGTGCGCATCCGGAGCCACACTGATACTGTCATAAATCAATATCGGCCGTTGGGAGGCTATCATGTATCTTTCTCGATCACTTTCCCCGGAAAGTAAAAAGCATCTTGTGCATACGCCCGTAGCTTAACTTCTTGCCGGATGCCATTCAGTTGAAAGAGAATAGAGTCTTTTATCAACCTAATGTCGGCATTGTCCTGCTGAGGCAGAGTCGCTTCTACAAAAATGTAGAGGCTATCTTCTCCTGCAATTTCTATATCGGAGAATTGATCTCCCCTAATGCCATCCACATTGATACGGAAACCGGATTTGCCGGCATCGGCAAGAATAATGGAAGATATCAGCAATGCCTTCTTATGTGGATTGTAAACTTTCAGTTGGCGGGTGGAAGTGGGAATACCGGTGAGTACGGTGTCCATACGCAGCGTGTCCTGTGAGAACCAAAGTGTATGCTTTGGATCGGACGAATAATCATCCATGTCGTCGCAGGCGGCAAGGGACAACAGGAAAAGTATCGGGAATATATATATAAGGTATAGTGCTTTCGATTTCATACCGTACGTTCTGTAGGTTTTACTAAATAACGGTATTTCTGTCGCTTTATTATATCTTTCGCTTTTATCTTACTACCTTGATGAGACGATGGTATATTGAAAGGAATTACATCTCTATAGGCTATTATGCAAAAGATGCCATCTTTTGCAGCGAAAGGTGGCATCTTATGTTACGAAAGATGGCATCTTTTACATCAAAAGATGCCATCTTTTACATACTCCCCTTTAACCATCCGTATAAGAGGAATAAGGGATGTGAGTTATTTCTTTACGGGAACATTAGCTAGGATATCCAGCAGGTGTTTCCAGAACTTATCTACCGTAGGAATCAGCATCCGCTCATCGGGAGAGTGCACACCCTGCAAAGTAGGACCAAAGGAAATCATATCCAGTGCCGGGTACTTATCGAGGAACAGACCGCATTCCAGTCCGGCATGGATAGCTTTCACCTTGGCATCTACACCGAATAAGCGTTTGTATGACTCGACAGCGATTTCCAGGATTTCCGAGTGCGGATTGGGTTTCCAGCCCGGATAGCCGTCGCCGAAAGATACGTTGGCTCCTGCCATTTCGAATACGGTACGTACCATATTGGCTATATCTTGCTTGGATGAGGCGGTAGAACTACGTTGGCTGGTTTCTATACGGATAATGTTGCCGGGCTTCATCTTCACCGAAGCAAGGTTTGTGGATGTTTCTACCAGTCCCGGAATGTCCTGACTCATTGCATATACTCCGTGAGGACAAGCGTAGAGGCTTTGCAGCAGACGCTTCGTAGTATCTTTTTGTCGATAGCTTTGGCACGGGGATTTTCCGATTCTAAGATGAGTTGCAGCCCCGGATCGACTACGGCATACTCAGCTTGTACTTCAGCCGCAAAAATATTCAGATCGGCACGCAAGTCATGCTTGTAGTCTTCCGGTATAGCGATAACTGCGTGTGCTTCGCGTGCAATGGCATTGCGCAGGTTGCCGCCGTCGATTTCGCAGAGGTACATATCATACTTCTGGAAGTCTGACTCAGGAAACGGTTCAATATCTTATTGGCATTACCGAGTCCCAAATGGATATCTCCACCGGAGTGTCCGCCTTTCAACCCTTTCACTTCCACCTTGAAGAAGAAATATCCGGCAGGTACGTCCACCTCTTTATATGTAAATTCTGCAACGGAGTCAATACCTCCTGCGCAGCCAATGAAAGAGTTCTCCTTCATCCTCCGAATCGAGGTTCAGAAGGATGTCACCGCTCATAAAACCTTCTTGCAGGGCAAAAGCTCCGGTCAGTCCGGTTTCTTCGTCTACGGTAAACAGACATTCCAGCGGTCCGTGCTCAATGCTGTCGTCAGCTAGGATAGCCAGCTCGGTAGCTACACCGATACCGTTGTCGGCTCCGAGGGTAGTACCTTTGGCTTTCAACCATTCACCGTCAATTTCCGTTTCGATGGGATCGGTGAGGAAGTCATGTTGCACATCGTTATTCTTTTCGCATACCATGTCGATGTGAGATTGCAGCACTACGGTCTTACGGTTCTCCATACCCGGTGTAGCGGGCTTTTTGATGAGGACGTTGCCGGCTTCGTCAACCAGTGTTTCCAACTTATGTTTTTCACCGAATGCTTTCAGATAAGCAATCATTTTCTCTTCCTTCTTCGAAGGACGCGGCACTTGGCAGATTTCATCGAAATAATGAAAAACGCCTGCCGGTTTCAGTTCATTCTTTTCCATATTAATTCCTTTATGAATGTTCGTATTTAACCTCTTATTGCTAAATATGGTTAAATCAATTGGCTATTTTATTACCGTTTCTCTTTTTTTATGGTAAAAAAGTGGGTTAGTCCATACAAAGCCCTATATTTGCACCCACAAAAAATAGAGCAAATTGAATGCAAAAAGAAAATTTTATTTTCATTTTGCTGAAATGCAGTCTATTTTCGTATTACAAAAATAGTAGAAATGCTCGATACAGTATTGATAAGTTTGTTAATAGTTGCTATTTGCATTGCATTATTAGGTGTAAAAGTCTTTTTTTTGTGAAAGGCGGAAAGTTCCCGAACGGGCACGTCAGCGGTAATAAAGCAATGCGGGAGAGAGGTATTGGGTGTGCCCAGTCGCAGGACCGGGAAGCACAGAAGAAAACCCCGTTTCTCCATTGACGAACTGGAAAAAGCCTTAAATGATAGTATGAATTAATAATTTTAAAACTATATTTTTTACAAATTATGAAGAGATTAAACTACCTCGTAAACGGTTTGGCAGCTCTTGCACTAATCGTTTTATTTTCTCAGTGTACAGGTAAAGCTGATAATCAAACGGCAACTACGTCAGGACAAGCTTCAGGTGAACTTACTGGAATGAAGATTGCTTATGTTGAAATAGACACGCTTCTGGCACAATATAATTTCTGCATCGACCTGAATGAAGGTATGGTAAAGAAGAGTGAAAATGTTCGTTTGACAATCAACCAGAAAGCTCGGGAATTAGAAAAACAGAAACAGGATTTCCAGACTAAAGTACAGAACAATGCATATCTTTCTCAGGAAAGAGCACAGCAGGAATACAACCGTATTGCTAAACTGGAACAAGACTTGCAGGCTTTGGGCAATAAATTGCAATCAGAGCTGATGAGCGAAAAC
>VOFD01002180.1_pt1 | contig 13141 bp, 21 predicted proteins | sample 5384101 | NCBI WGS metagenome assembly VOFD01 (sample SAMN12384723, study PRJNA508395) | human gut metagenome | isolation source: healthy gut C | host: Homo sapiens
GCAGGACATCAATTACGACGATCCGAACGTTTACGAGATGATCTCTGCCGGAAAGACGGAGGGCGTTTTTCAGCTGGAGAGCGAGGGAATGAAAAACTTCATGAAGGAGTTAAAGCCGGAATGTCTCGAGGATATCATCGCCGGTATCTCCCTTTACCGCCCGGGTCCGATGGACTTTATCCCCAAATATATCGCCGGAAAAAATGACAGACACAATATTGTCTACGACTGCCCGCAGTTAGAGCCGATTTTGAAAAATACGTACGGATGTATCGTATACCAGGAGCAGGTTATGCAGATCGTGCGTGATCTCGCCGGTTACAGTTATGGACAAAGTGACAATGTGCGGCGTGCCATGTCAAAGAAAAAAGCCAAAGAAATGGAACGAAATCGCAACATCTTTATTTATGGTGATGAAAGCGAAAATATCGAAGGATGTATTAAACGCGGCATCTCGGAGGAGACGGCAAGTAAGATTTACGCGGATATGACAGATTTTGCCAAATATGCATTTAATAAATCGCACGCTGCGGCATATGCCGTTGTGTCTTATCAGACAGCATATCTGAAATATTACTATCCGAAGGAATTTATGGCAGCGCTTCTTACTTCGGTTATGGATAATACCGGAAAAATCACGGAATATACGATGAGCTGCCGACAGATGGGCATTGAGATCCTGCCACCGGACATCAATGAAGGAGAGGCGAATTTTACGCCGACCGAAAAGGGAATCCGCTATGGTCTGGCTGCGATCAAGAGTGTCGGCCGGCCGGTCATTGAGGAAATTGTAACAGAACGCCGTGCCGCCGGTCCGTATGCTTCGCTGAAGGATCTGTGCAGCCGTCTGTCCGGAAAATCGATGAATAAGCGTACATTGGAAAGTTTTATCAAGGCGGGGGCGCTTGACTGTCTCGAAGGAACACGCAAGCAGAAAATGAGTGCTTATGCTTCGATTCTGGAAGGCATCAGCCACGAAAAGAAGGCGACGATGACAGGACAGTTGTCATTGTTTGATTTTGCCAGCGATGAGGACAAGGAAGAACTGGAAACTAAGTTCCCGGATGTCGGTGAATATGATAAAGAAATGATTCTTGTCTTTGAAAAAAAGAAGTGCTTGGCCTGTATATCAGCGGTCATCCGCTCGAGGACTATGTCGATGTGATGAAGCGAAATATTACGCGTCAGACGATTGATTTTGCAATCGCCGACGGAGAACGTGTACCGCGTGTCAAGGATAATGAGACGGCAGTAATCGGTGGAATTATTGAGAATAAAGTTGTTAAAACAACGAAAACAAACAATATGATGGCATTTATCACGATCGAAGATCTTCTCGGAACGGTGGAAGTGATCATCTTTCCACGTGATTACGAGAATTACCGCCCGCTTTTGGAAAATGACCGGAAGGTGTTTGTCAAAGGGCGTGTTACGGTGGAAGAGGACAAACCGGCGAAAATGATCTGTCAGAAGATTGTGCCATTTGACGAGGTTCCGAATCAGCTCTGGATCCAGTTTACGGACAAGCAGAGTTATCTTGCGGCGGAGCAGTCATTGTTTGATTCTTTGGCAAAAATACGATGGTCAGGATAAGGTCATTGTCTATCTGTCCACAGAACGTGCAAAAAAGCAGCTTCCAAACAGTCGTATGACAAAAGTCTGTCCGGAATTGCTTGACGAACTTTATAAAAAATTTACAAAAGAAAATGTCAAAGTAGTACAAATGAGTATTGTAAAAAAAGTTTTGTAAATATCGTACAATGGAAGAGGATTGGAGGTAAACAGTAATGTCAGAAAAAGCAGTGAAAACGATAGGAGTATTGACAAGTGGTGGGGATGCACCGGGGATGAATGCAGCGATTCGTGCTGTCGTTCGATCGGGATTATCAAGTGGACTGAAAGTAAAAGGTATTCGCCGCGGATATGCGGGCTTATTAGAAGAAGATATTGTAGATATGGATACAATGAGTGTATCTGATATTGTACAAAAAGGAGGAACCATCCTTTACACTTCCCGTTGCCCGGAGATGGTAACACCGGAAGGCCAGAAAAAAGGCAGCAGATATCTGCCGTAAACATGGCATCGATGGTATCGTAGTTATCGGAGGAGACGGTTCTTTCCGCGGAGCGCAGAAACTTTCTGCCAACGGAATCAACACGATCGGTGTTCCGGGAACAATCGATCTTGACATCTCTTGTACAGAATATACGATCGGTTTTGACACCGCCTGCAACACGGCGATGGAAGCAATCGACAAAGTACGTGATACATCCGCATCCCACGAGCGATGCAGTATCATTGAAGTAATGGGACGTACTGCCGGCCATATCGCATTGTGGTGTGGTATCAGTAATGGTTCTGAATATATTACAATTCCGGAACGCTATGACAATGATGAGCAGAAGATTATCGAGAAAATCCGTGCAAAACGCCGTATCGGTAAAAAGCATCATATCATTGTAAACGCCGAAGGGGTTGGAAATTCTTACCAGATGGCAAAAGATATCGAGGAGGCAACCGGAATCGAAACACGTGCAACTGTTATCGGTCATATCCAGCGTGGTGGTAACCCATCCTGCCGTGACCGTGTCTATGCATCTTCCATGGGCGCGATGGCTGTTGATCTTTTGATCGCCGGCAAGACAAATCGTGTCGTAGCATATCGTTCTGGTAAATTCTGTGATTTTGATATCGACGAAGCACTGGCAATGACAAAAGACATTGATGAGCATCTTTACAGTTTGACGATGCGTTTGTCACGATAGACAATACATTTGATTTTATGATTGTTTACAGAGCTCTTTTCGGAGAATCCTGTTTTCGTATAAAAAAATAGCACCCAAAAGGGTGCTATTTGTTTTGCGTTAGTTTAAATTTTACTCTTCTGAAGTTTCAGTAGTGTTTTCTTCAACAGTTTCCTCTGCGGCTTCGTCGTCGCTTTTCTCCGGCATGTTTATGGTAACATAATCTCTTTCGTCATTTGGTGTTTCCGGGAAGTCGTCAGAATCCTCAGAGTCTTCATCCTCCCCGTAAAGATCATTATCGAAATCATCGTCATCATAATCATCTACGTAGTCCTTCATCAGGATGTTTTTCAGAAAATACAAAGCGGCTCCGATGGTAGCAAGCGTTGCAACTACTCCCAGGAGAAATTTAAAAAACTTTTTTTCATAATCACATCGTCCTTTCTGTCCGCATGCTTAGTGTGGCATTTACGGAAATATATATACATATTTTACGGGAAAATAAAGAAAAAGTAAAGGGGTTTTTATACAAAAGTGTGAAAAGAAATAAAATAAATATATATTTTTGTGAAAAATAATTGTTGTAATATGAAAGAAGATGTTGTATTATAATAAATATATAGGGGATTTTGTGATGTGAATTATGCAATAAATACAAAATTTATCATCACAGATAATTTCTAAATATATACAAATTGAATGGAGGATTCTGTTATGGCAGCAAAAAGCAAATTATTCTAAAAACCAGAAAATAAAAAAATGGTTACAGAGAAAAAGGAAGTTGTGAAGACGGAGGCTAAACCGGTAGAGACAAAACAGAAAACTGCATCTGCAGAGACATCAGCAGCCAAGACAACAAAGGCAGAAGCAAAGAAAGCAACAAAATCAGGAGCAAAACGCGGACCAAAACCTGGTGCAAAGCGTGGACCGAAAAACAGGAGCAAAACGTGGACCAAAACCGGCATCGGAGCGCACGATCGAAATGACAGTGCAGTTTGGTGAAAAAGAAGTTACATACACAGATATGGTAAACCGCATTAAAGCAATGTGGAAAGAGCAGGGCAAACGTGAAGTATCCATGAAGAGCCTTGAATTGTATGTAAAACCGGAAGAATCCAAAGTGTATTATGTAATTAATTCACAGGATAAAAAACCGGTTACCGGAGAGATTGATTATTAACTTGCAATGCAAGAGCAGCCCATCGCAGTCAGCGGTGGGCTGTTTTAAGATTCATTCTCTTTATTGATAAAATTTATTGATAGTGTTCTCTAAATGTGTTATACTGTAGAAAAGTCGTACTGACATACGAAGGAAATCCTGAGTAGGGAAGGCGGTATAGTTCGAAATACATATTCGTGGCACGAAGTGTTGACGGTCGGCTTTTTGTCGATCTTTTTTATTGCGTTGTAACTATTCAGGATCTATGTATGAATAGTTACTTGCTTTAAGGAATTTGCCTGCAAAACGAAAAACACGGAAAGGAGAACTTGCATGGAGAAACGTGTTGCCGTGATCGGAATTGTAGTAGAAAAAGAAGAATCCGCAGAAACCGTGAATGCGATATTGCATGAATACCGCGACGTGATCGTCGGAAGAATGGGAATCCCTTACCGGGAACGTGGGCTGTCTGTGATCAGCGTGATTGTTGACGCACCCAATGCAACGATCAGTGCTATTTCAGGAAAACTTGGTATGACAGACGGAGTAACAAGCAAAGCAATTATGCAACAAAATGAAGTGGAGGAAAACAAAAATATGTACAATCCAAAGTCGGGAAAAGCAACCGAATTTATCGATGACCGGGAGATATTAGATTCCTTGGAATATGCACAAAAAAACAAAAATAATAAAGAAGTAATAGATGCGATATTAGAAAAGGCATCTGCCATGAAAGGCATCAGCCACAGGGAGGCTGCCGTTTTATTAGAGTGTGAATTAGAAGAAGAAAACAAGAAAATAGAAAAATTGGCGAAAGAAATCAAGCAGCGTTTTTTATGGTAATCGAATCGTAATGTTTGCTCCGTTGTATCTGTCAAATTACTGTGTCAATGGATGCACCTATTGTCCATATCATCATTGCAATGAGCATATCCGCAGAAAAAAACTGACACAGGATGAAATCCGAGACGAAGTTATTGCTCTGCAGGATATGGGACACAAGAGACTTGCTATCGAGGCAGGAGAAGATCCGGTCAATAATCCGATCGAGTACATTTTGGAAAGCATTAAGACCATTTACAGCATCAAACATAAAAATGGTGCAATTCGCCGTGTCAATGTAAATATTGCTGCTACAACTGTAGAAAACTATCAGAAATTACATGATGCCGGCATTGGAACGTACATTTTGTTCCAGGAGACTTATAACAAAGAAAGTTATGAAAAACTGCATCCAACCGGACCAAAACACAATTACGATTATCATACCGAAGCAATGGACAGGGCAATGGAAGGCGGCATAGACGATGTCGGACTTGGGGTATTGTTTGGATTGGAAATGTACCGCTATGAACTTGTCGGAATCATTATGCACGCGGAGCACCTGGAAGCGAAATTTGGAGTCGGACCACATACTATCAGCGTTCCGCGCATCTGCCCGGCAGATGATATTGATCCGGGAGAATTTACGAACGCAATTTCCGATGAAATATTTGAAAAAATTGTTGCGGTTATCCGTATTGCCGTGCCATACACGGGTATGATCGTGTCGACAAGAGAATCTCAGAAAACACGTGAAAAAGTGCTTGGACTCGGTATTTCACAGATCAGTGGCGGATCCCGCACAAGTGTCGGCGGATATGTCGAAGAAGAAAAAAGAAGAGGACAATTCTGCACAGTTTGATGTCAGTGACCGCAGAACCCTGGATGAAGTTGTCAACTGGCTTCTCGAACTGGGATATATCGAGTTTCTGTACGGCATGCTACCGCGAAGGAAGAACCGGTGACCGCTTTATGAAACTGCTGAAATCCGGTCAGATCGTCAATTGCTGCCAGCCAAATGCACTGATGACATTAAAAGAGTATCTGGAAGATTATGCCAGCGATGACACCAAGCAAAAGGGGGAAAAAGTCATTCAAAGAGAATTGGAAGTCATTACCAATCCTACGGTAAAAGAAAAGGCAAGAGAATATATCGAAAATATCCACGAAGGCCAGAGAGATTTCCGGTTTTAAAATAAATGCATATGGTCTAATAATTGGCGAAACAGGATTTATCATGAGATAACTCCCGTTTCTGTCAATTGCAAGACCATAAGTTTAGGTATTCAACGTCAAATGAACGGCAAATCCGCCGAATTCTCCTTTGATATAAACAAAAGTCATAAAACCGTCTTTGTCGTATTTCGCAGTCGACATATCAAATTCGATGCCGCGCAGACCAAGATGGTATACAGCACGTTCTACGGAATTACATCCGACAGCGATATGTCCGTGGGTTCCTGCTCCCGGTGCTTTCATTACTTCGATTTTTTGCCGCAGAAATACGATACGTCGATATTTTTTCTGAGGGAAACCAAACATGGTAGTGAAAGCGTCTGCGGTATCCGCAGCTTCGGCATCATCCGCACAATTGATACCGATGTGTTTGACCTTAAAGCCAAGCATATGGTTGACAGCTTCACGTGTAAGAGCAGCGATATTGGTAAATTTATCGGCTGCAAGAAGCGAGGTGTCTACCATCCAGCTTCCACCGCATGCGATAATACGGTCAAAGTCAAGGTATTCATTCAGGTTGGAAGAATTGATACCGCCGGTTGGCATAAATTTCATCTCCGTGTGGAGCAGCCATTGCTTTGATCAATTTCAGTCCGCCAATTGCCTCCGCCGGAAATACTTTAACGACATCCAGGCCAAGAGTAGCAGCTTTCTGTACGTCGCTTGGTGTCGCACAGCCCGGCAGTACCGGGATTTTTTAGTGATGCAATATTTTACTAATTTTTCATCCATTCCGGGACTGACGATAAATTTGGCACCGGCAGCTACAGCGCGGTCTACCTGCTCGGTTGTGATCACGGTGCCGGCTCCGATCACCATATCCGGATATTCTTCTGACATGATTTTGATTGCTTCCTCAGCGCAATCGGTTCGAAATGTCACTTCCGCACAAGGAAGTCCGCCGGTACAAAGAGCTTTGCCAAGCGGTCTGGCATCCTCGGCATGCTTCAATGCAACTACGGGAACAATCCCGATCTTCGAAAGTGTAACTAATACATCGTTCATTGAAAAACCTCCTTTTTCCCTCTAGTATAACCGATTTTGTAAACAGATGTCAATGGAGAAAAATTCGTTGCTATTTTCCCACCAAAAGAGTATACTAATAAAAGAGGTTGGTGGTAAAAATGTTTTCGGAAATTTATTATTCTAAAAAGACAGGAGAACCGGTGCAGGTCGTTGCAAAGTGCAGTATATTGCCGGATGAGATCCCGGGGATCTGTTTTCAGCAAATGAGTGGAGAATTTGCTTGCTATGTCTGGGATGTGGAACATTTCAAAGCAAATTATCAAAAAGAAAAAGTGCAGATAAAAGAAGAGACAGAGCCAAAGCCAAAGGAAGAAATTTCGGATCTGGTTCGTTTTCTCGATGCGGATACTTACCGCGAAAAAATGAAAATATTGGAAAGTATGAAAGACGACTTAAATGAGCATATTTTAAATAATATGGCAGTGAGTCTGGATCTTTCCCTGGAAGATGGTGTGGACGGATATTCCTTCCTGATGTCCGAACTTAAGATACGAAGCCGTTTTGAGGGCAAGCGAGGAGAGCGATTATGAATTACCGAATGCAGATACAATACGATGGTGCGCGGTACCGTGGCTGGCAGAGACAGGCGGCGGCCGGCGACACGATCCAGGGAAAACTGGAAGCGATACTTACCAGACGGTTTGGAAGAAATATTGAAATTGACGGTGCAAGCCGTACGGACGCCGGGGTTCACGCATTGGCACAGATTGCCAATTTTCACGTAGCAGACGATGAGGCGGTGGAGCCGGAGGAACTTCAAAAATATATCAATCAATATTTGCCGGAAGATATCGCCGTTACCGGTGTAGTGGCGGCGGGTGAGCGGTTTCACAGCCGGCTTAATGCGACGGGAAAAACCTACGAATATCATTTGATCCCATATGGTACATACGATGTCTTTGCGCGAAAATACGCGTGGCAGATGACGGAACCGCTTGACATCGAAGCCATGCGGGAAGCAGCGGGACATGTACTTGAAGTCATGATTTCCGCAGTTTTTGTACCAAGGCAGCAAAGAAAAAATCGACCATCCGCACAATCCGGCTTTTGGAAATCTATGAGACAAAAACGAAATTGTTATAGAGATTACCGGCAATGGATTTTTGTACAATATGGTGCGTATCCTCGTCGGAACTCTTGTGGAAGTCGGCATGGGATTGCGAAAAGCGGATGACATCCCGACGATTTTGGAGAAAAAAGAACGCCGGTATGCAGGCGAGACAGCGCCGGCATGCGGACTGTTTTTAAAACAAATTTACTATGAATAAAAGGAAGCGGTCGTATGAGAGAAATGGAATTTAAAATGGAGCGGGAAGGCCTTGTCAAACCGGGTGAAAAAATCCGGGTGACAGAAGGTGTACTGCCGAGTGCGTATTATTATACTATCATACCGGCGGTTGCCATGTCGGGAAATATCGCATTTTCCGACCGGCTGAAAAACCGCGAAGGTGTGGTGAAAGATGTAGTTGAAAATGAAAAAGGCTATTATGTGATAGCCGAATTTGATGAATAAATGGAGGAATAAACATGGAACGCAAAAATGCATGGAATGGATATGAAACAGAAGAATTGAAAAAAGTGGATGCGTTAAATCAGGAATACCGCACATTTTTGAATGAGGGAAAAACCGAGCGCGAATGCGTGAAACTGGCTGTGAAAATGGCAGAAGAGGCAGGATACCGCGACTTAAAAAGAGGTTATTGCCAAAAAAGAGACGTTGAAGGCAGGAGACAAAGTGTACGCTGTCGGCATGAAAAAAATGATCTCTTTTCCAGATCGGAAAGAAACCGTTGGAAGAAGGAATGGCAATCCTTGGTGCGCACATTGACTCCCCACGTTTGGATATTAAACAGAATCCGTTGTACGAAGAGGGCGGTTTTGCTTATCTTGACACCCATTATTATGGTGGAATCAAAAAATATCAATGGGTGACACTGCCGCTTGCCATCCACGGTGTGATCGCGAAAAAAAGACGGAACGGTTGTCGATGTCAAAATCGGAGAGGATAAAGAGGATCCGGTATTTTGTGTGACAGACCTTTTGATTCATCTTTCTGCGGACCGCATGGAAAAGAAAGCCAATAAAGTGATCGAGGGGAGAAGAACTTGATCTGTTATTTGGAAGCAAGCCACTCAAAGGCAAAGAAAAAAGAAGCGGTAAAAGAAAGTGTACTCGCACTTTTAAAAGAAAAATATGACATGGAAGAAGAAGACTTTTTGTCGGCAGAATTGGAAATCGTGCCGGCAGGAGAAGCGCGTGAAGCCGGTATTGACACCAGCATGATCATGGGTTACGGACAGGACGACCGTGTCTGTGCATTTACGTCTCTGAAAGCAATGCTCGAGGTTGAAGGCACGGAATATATGACATGTTGTCTCCTTGTAGATAAGGAAGAAATTGGAAGCGTCGGAGCGACCGGAATGCAGTCGAAAACATTTGAAAATACGGTGGCTGAGATTCTTGCCTGCATGGGTGAATATAGTGATCTCGCTGTCCGCCGCTGTCTTGCGAATTCGAAAATGCTCTCTTCGGATGTAAGTGCTGCCTTTGATCCGACATTTAAGTCTGCTTACGAGCCGAAAAATGCTGCTTATTTTGGAAAAGGAATGGTATTTAACAAATTTACCGGTTCTCGCGGAAAATCCGGAAGCAATGATGCGAATGCCGAATATATCGCAGGCATCCGCCGTATCCTGGATGAGAGAAATGTCGCATACCAGACGGCAGAACTTGAAAAAGTAGATGTCGGTGGAGGCGGAACAATTGCTTATATTATGGCACTTTATGGCATGGAAGTGATTGACTGCGGTGTCGCCGTTCTCAATATGCACGCTCCTTGGGAGATCGTCAGCAAGGCAGATGTCTATGAGACGAAAAAAGGTTATATTGTATTTTTGGAAGATGCATTTTCAGTAAAATAAGATCTGTTGAAAATAGTCTTGCTTCGAGGCATGGATCATCGCGGTCCGTGTCTCGATTTTTTTGTCCGAAAAACGATATCTTGACAATAGCCGGCTTCCCTCGTATGATAGGCTTACAATCATAAAAGAAGGGGAAATGCACATGATGATTCAAAGGGATAGTCTGACGGAAAACATGATATTACAGGGACGCTATGAAGTAAGAAAAGCCATACATACGACACAAGTAGAACGGGATTATGAAGTATACGACCGAGAGGAAAAGAAAGAATACCGGGTAAAGGAATTTTATCCGTCAAATTACTGCAGCAGGGGGAGCAGACGGGCAAACAGTCATCGTGCGTGGAGCACGAAACCAATCTGTCTTTGAGCAGTCAAAGGAATGGTTTGCGCAGGCCTACCGACAGATTGCCGCCGGTAAGAAAACAAAGGGGTTCCCGGAAGCAGTGCGCCTGTTTTCGGAAAATAATACGATTTATGTCGTTTTAGAAAAATCAGATGGCGGGAGGCTTTCTGAGCAGATCCGGCATGCCGGCGGAAAACTGTCTTATGCCGAAAGTGTGCCCATCCTGCGCGCAATTGTGGAAACCTTACTGCAAATGCAGCCACCGAAGGGTATTTGCCTCAAATTTCCAAAGAAAGCATATTGCTCTTAAAAAGCAGAATAAAACAGAGGTCATATTTACGGACATTGTACAGAAAGAAGATGTTATCTATTCTGTGGGGAGTCTCTGGGCTGAGATGCTGACAGGATTATGCCCTCAGACATCATCCCTGCGTGCCCCGTCAGAACTGGGGGTGGAACTGCCGGCTGAAGCAGAGCAGGTGATATTGCGATGTTTGGAAAAGAATACAGAAAACAGGGTGTCTTTGGAGGAGCTTCTTTCGATTCTCCCGCGAGGAAGAAAGGAGAGGATCGTACTTACGAAAAAACAAGTTTTATTAGCTGTCACTGCGCTGATTTTTGCAATAGCAGCATGGAAAAGTCTGCTTCCGAAAGAGAAAGAAGTTTTGGTCGCGGAAAAGCAACCCTTTTTAACAGAAACGGCAGATGTGAAAGGATTGTGTCATCACCTGCCATATCACCGGGAGCGATTCAGGTGAGTGCGGCAAGTGCGCCGGCGATAACGGAGACGGCTGTAAGCAGGGTGGTTTTAGAAGAGGTCCCGATAAATACGCCGGAGCACCCCCGGGGAAGACGGAAAAGACAAAACAGAAACAAAAAAGAAGAACAAAAAGAAGAGTGGGGAAGAAAGGCAAAATAAGGTGGAGCAATCCGTTGTCGCACCGAGTAAACCACATAAGCAGAAGTCTGATTTGTTTGATTTTTGGTAAAATAGGGGAAAATTATAACATAGACATTATAAAGATATAACGAAAAAGTTATTGAGAAAGTAAAAATAATACCTATACTTTATGACAAAAATGTGTTACTCTAGAAATGGAGAAAGGAGGTTGCTAGATGCAACACAAAAACTTATGGGGATTGTAGCTTTGCTGATGTGTCTTACGTTAGTGGCGCCGACAGTGACGATTGAGGCAGCGACAACAATCTACAACAACCAGACTGGTACGCAGGATGGGTACAATTATGAATTGTGGAAAGATTATGGGACCACAAGCATGACCCTGAATGGAGGGGGGAACCTTCAGCTGCCAGTGGAGCAACATTGGGAATGCGTTATTCCGTAAAAGGAAAGAAATTCGACGCGACCAAGACGTATTCGCAGCTTGGCAATATCACGATTGACTACGGCTGCAACTACCAGCCAAACGGAAACTCTTACCTCTGTGTATATGGCTGGTCAAAGAGTCCGCTTGTGGAATTCTACATCGTAGACAGCTGGGGAACCTGGCGTCCACCGGGAGGAACTTCCAAAGGACAGATTTACGTAGATGGCGGAACGTATGATGTGTACGAGACAACTCGTGTAAATCAGCCATCCATCGAAGGAAACACGACCTTCAAACAGTATTGGAGTGTACGTACAAGCAAACGTACGAGCGGAACGATTTCCGTGACAGAACATTTTAAAGCTTGGGCGAACAAAGGCATGAGCCTCGGAAAGATCTATGAAGCGGCTTTAAATATCGAAGGATACCAGAGCAGTGGAAGTGCCAATGTGTATAAGAATAATATGACCATTGGCGGAAGTTCCAGCGGATCGAGCAGTTCCGGGAACTCCGGCTCAGGCAGTTCGGGAAGCACAAGTTCAAGCACGAACAAGAAAGAGTGCGAAAGCATGACACTTGGGGGCAGTTATGCCGGAAAGATCAATTCTCCGTTCAGCGGAGTAGCTCTTTATGCAAATGGGGATAATTGCAAATTTACCCAGTCTTTTGCTAATGGCACACAGTTTTCTCTTCGTGGCTGTTCGAACAACGATAAAATGGCAAAAGTAGATTTGTACATCGGCGGTACAAAGAAAGGTACTTTTTACTATGGCGGAAGTTATCCTGCCGTATACACGATCAATAATGTAAGTCATGGAACAGGAAACCAGGAGATTAAACTGGTATGTTCCGATGACAATGGTACATGGGATGCTTATGTAGACTATCTTACATGGCAATAAAGGGAATCAATGGGTGCCCTGTTATTGGGCATTCGGAATAGAATAAACGGCTCTGTCTGCGGCAAATAATCTACCGGCTGCGGGCAGAGTTTTTGTATTGCTGGGATGACAGGGAAATTAAGTTATTTTTTTATTGAAAATATGGTGAAAATGAGTTAAAATAAAAATATACAATAAATGTAAAAAGGGACGAGACATCTCAGAGTGATTGGTTCATTCACACTCGAATTTTTTTGAAGAAAAAATGATAATATAGGGAGGAAAATCTAAAAAATCATGATTATACAATCCAATATCGTTGCTATGAATAACATGATGCAACTCACCAGAACAAATCAAAATATGAAAAAAATCTGTGGAACGTTTGTCGTCGGGATATCGAATTAATCGTGCGGCAGATGATGCGGCAGGACTTGCTGTGTCAGAAAAAACGTTCGCAGATACGGGGACTTATTCGCGCAGCAAAGAATGCAGAAGATGGAGTTGGTTTTGTGCAGACGGCAGATGGTGCTATGAGTGAGACGGCAAATATTCTGCATCGAATGAGGGAATTGACAATCCAGTCGCTGAATGATGTCAATACGGATCAGGACCGGGCGTATATGCAGATGGAGTTTGATGAACTTCAAAGTGAGATAGACCGAATTGGACGCCAG
>VOFD01002381.1_pt1 | contig 13120 bp, 15 predicted proteins | sample 5384101 | NCBI WGS metagenome assembly VOFD01 (sample SAMN12384723, study PRJNA508395) | human gut metagenome | isolation source: healthy gut C | host: Homo sapiens
GCAGGCGGCGCTCTCACCGTCGTGGTAGTACAGCGCCTGATAGGGCATCAGCAGCTGCAGGAACTGGTCGCGGCCAGAGCGCAGCGGGCCGATCTCCGGGATGGAGTCGGCATCGTGGAACACCGCGCAGAAGCGGGTGATGCCGCCCTCCACCTTGCACTCGATCAGCAGATCGGCAGAGGAAAAGGCCGCGCTGCGGACGGGCGTTCTGACGGGAGGTGTTGGAGATGTTGTTCACCATCACGCCCACAATACGGCCATTGCTGCGCTTGGCCTCACCGGTCAGCGGGTCGGCATCGTAAGCGGGCAGTGCGGCAAGACTGGCAGCGGGCTGCTCGCCTGCTGCCAGCGAGGAAGCAGCCATGTCCTCCGAGGATGCAGCAGAAGAAGCTGCGCCGGAAGAACTGATGCCCAGTGTCTGCTGGAGCCAGCTGGAAAAATTGCTGCCCAGAATGGCACTGCCGGAAGCACTGCAGCTGGAAAGCGCCAGCGAAGCGGCAGCGGCACCGGTCAAGCGAGGAACAGTACGGCGAGTGATCTTCATAGGAAAAACCTCCTGCAAAAAAAACGTATCGGCGCGGCCCGGCAGAATGCCAAAGCCGGGAAAAAGTTTGCGGGTGCAGCGCGGCGGGGCGCACACTGCCGGGCAGTAAAACGCAGCGCACTGCAGACGGATTTGATTTGATTGTAACGATTCTTGCCGGGTTTGTAAAGAGGAAGTTATCGGGATGAAGCCCCTTCCGCTGCCGACACCGGAGCATCTTCGATCTGCTGCGCGGATGAAAAGCGGAAGCCCACACCGATGCAGGAGCTTTTTGCGCCTTTTTGCCCGGGAACCCTTGCATTTTTGCGCAAGTTGTGGTAATATTATTCGGCAGTATGTTCACTGCGGAAATATGCGCTCGTAGCTCAGCCGGTAGAGCATCTGACTTTTAATCAGAGAGCGCACCAAAATCCCCCGAAGAACCGTAAGATTCTTCGTGGGATTTCCTTTTTATACGCCATTTCACAAGGTCGGCGTTTTTCTGATCCAGTGCACTGGTGCCCTCGTCCACCAGCAGGATGGAGCGATTGTGAATTAGGGCACGGGCAATGGCGACACGCTGCTTCTGACCGCCGGAAAGATTACTGCCATCCTCACCTACAACGGTGTCAAGGCCATCTGGCATGGCGGCCAAATCTGCGGCAAGGGCACTGCCCTGAATGGCCGCATGCAGCTGCTCTTCCGAGAAATCTTCACCCAGTGTGATATTCTCCCGAATCGTAGTATTGAACAGGAACACATTCTGCTCAATGTAACTCATCTGTTGCTGGAGCCTGAGCGGGTGTAACGGTGTGAATGTCCACATCGTCAAACGAAATCGTACCGATGTAGTCCGGCAGCCAGCCCAAAAGCAGCTTGAGCAGAGTGGATTTTCCACAGCCGGAGGGTCCTGTCAGGGCATACTTTTTGCCCTTTTCAAAGCGAAAGGAGGCATCTTTCAGGATGGGCTTTTTCTCATCATAGCAGAAAGAAACTCTATCTACCGTAATGGAGGCTTTCAGCGGTGACATAGGGGCAATCTCTTCCGATTTGGAATCAGTATCGACCGTTGACAGCTTGCAAAAAAGTAGGGCTTGCTGGCTGAGAGGGAGAGACGCAAACCGGCCAAACTGTTAAAGCCGTTTGCCACGCCTCCGATCAGATTGACACCACCGGCAAGTGTGCCTGTGGTGACAAGTCCCATGCTGGTCAGCGCAGCAATCAGCACAAGCGAGCCGAGCTGAAGTGCGACGTTGATAAAGCCAATCAACGCCTCCATGCGAGATTTGCCATAGCTCAGTTGGCAACTGGGCTTTTCAATGTCATCGCTGATCCTATTTCCCTGCTGGAGAAAGAGATTTCCTCTGCCAAAAAAACTGGAGTACGTCAAAGCCTGTCAGAAGGTCCTTCAAATGGTTGATGGCGGCAGTCTGCTGCACACCGCAGTTTTGTCCCAATAGTTCCAACTTTTTCTGGAACAGTTTCGGGGAAAGCCAAAGGACAACTGCTGTGATCACAGAAAAACAACCAGCGACCAATGCAAAAAGGCGAGCCCCAAAACGCTGAACACGATCTGCGCAATTTTGCCTACACAGCCGAAGAAGGGAATCCAAGCGAGCTGTTCTAATTGCTTCACATCATTGGTCAACCGGGCGAGATATTCGCCGGTATCGAACTGATGAAAATCGGTATGGCTCTTGCGCAGGAAGGAGTGATACAGCTCATCTCGTACTGTATTGTTCAACGCGCGAATTGTTTTGGCCTGACAATGTTCCTGTAAAGCAGTAAAAAGAAGATAGCTCCCCCAACAGGCCAGATCGGCTGCCGTCCAAAAGATAGTACTTCGCAGATCCAGCAATACAACGGCATCAAAAACCTTCATCAAGGCAAGTTGAATCAGAGCCTGAGCACCATAGGCGATGATGGCAAACAAGCCGGTGAGGGTACTGAGCCTCCATTGCTTTTTCAGATAGTGTATCATTGTTTCCTCCATGTGTATATCAAAGAGCTTAGAATGCATTTAATCTGCTGTTCTGGTATTTTATCACAAAAAGTTTCGATTGACCATATCGTCTGGTGTAATAAAAAATTACATGGGACGACAGGTTTGCACAAGAGACGCTTGCACACATGTGCAAAATCTAGTATATTACAATTATGGCAATACTAAAGTTTGGAGGGAGTTGCTAAATGCAGAATTACAAATTGGGTGAGTATATCCGCCAGCGGCGTTTGGATCTCGGGTTGACACAGGAGCAGGTCTGTGCAGGCATTTGTGAATCTGTTACATTGTCCAGAGTTGAAAACGGAAAACAGACTCCCAGCCGAAATCGAATCAATGCGATTCTACAGCGCCTTGGTCTGCCGGATGACCGATATTATGCGCTGGTAACACCGGAAGAACTGGAAATAGAAGCACTCAAGAAAGAAATTGTTGCCTGTAATGCGCTAAAGTGCGTTGAGGATGGCTTTGACAAAATAAGTCAGCTTGAGAAAATTGTAAAGCCAGATGATCAAATCACACAACAGTTTATTCTTCGATCGAAAGTCCTTTTGGGAGGATTGGATAAAAGATATTCAAATGACGAGCGAATTCAAATGTTGGTGCAAGCCATTCGGATGACCATACCGGATTTTCAACTGGACAAAATTGAAGACTTTCTCTTTACATTGGATGAAATGAAACTGGTCAATCAAATTGGAAATGCGTATTCTTTGAGCGGTGACAATGAAAAAGCAGCCGATATTTTCTATCGACTGCTTCAATATATAAGAAGGCATCTTCCGGAAACGGTTACTTCAAACAGGATGCTTCCCTTGGTTTTGTATAATTTTGCCAGATCGTTGGATTTGTCGCAAAAGTATGAGGAAGGCGCAAAGGTGGCAAGATGCGGAAAAGAAGCATGTATAAAATATGGACATTATCAGGTGCTTCACTCGTGTTTGGAAATCGAAGCTGAATGCGACTTCTTTCTTGGAAAAAGAGGAGAGTGTCGAACGATATCGGGAAGCTTTTTACATTTGCAAAGTCATGGGATATGAAGATGATTTGCAGATTATCCGCACAGAAGCAGAAAAGTATCTGAACATCTTATTTTGAATATCATGTAATGTCGTCCTGCGGCGTGACGGCATCTACGGATGGAGTAGGACATTCCGGTTTATCGTCTGGATTGCTTTTGGTGGATGAAGTTGAATTGGATGAAGAGGAACTTGTTTCTGCTGTAGAATGGATAGCAATGGGGTGCCCAGTAAAATTAATGCACTGAGGACAACTGTAGTGACAAGCGAGAAAAATCTTTTCATAGTAGCACATCCTTTCTTTTTTTATATCGTTATCATACAACAAGTTGAGCGAAAAAAGACCATGTCGTTCCATGTAAAAAAAATTACATGAAACGACAGGCTGCCATACGGGGTGCATCTATCACAATAAGAGAGGATGCATAATGCGGCACTTATCACTCAAACCAATGCCGTCAAGTCGTTGTCGGATGGGTCGATTTTAGTTTGTTCCAGAGTAAGTGCACGGTTTCTGCACGGATTTTGCACGGTCACACAGGATGCACAGGTGGATTTCCGTTGCAAAAATCCGACAAGGGATACACAAACTATATGTTCAAAAATTGCGGTGTTTCACTATAAAACGGCGATATAGCGCAACCTCTATAAATTGAGATATGTGCCCTGTCTGCTCTTTTTAATCAGAGGGCCAGGGATTCGAGTTCCCTCGAGCGCACCAAAAGGACGATAAATCGTTGAGATAAACGGTTTGTCGTCTTTTTTTGTTTTATACGGGCTTTTTGGGCTTGTACCTGTGATTTTTCAAAAAATTCAGAGGTCAGAGGTACAAAAATGAAGAAGATCCAGAAGAATTATGAGCCTGAACGCAGGCGAGAGCTTCCGTCTCGACAAGAACGGTCTCCACGGCGGCACGGCGCAGGGGCCGCTTCAAGATGAGCCTGCTGCTGGTGCTCGAGTAAAAACAGCTGTAGGACGCAGAAGACCGACGGCTTTCCGGGATGGAGGGCGGTCGGTCTTTTTGTTCAAAACAGGAAAATACTGGAACGGAAAAGGGCGCAATATACCTTATAAATGGCGTTTCAAAAGCAGAAATTTGGCTCAACGTCCAAAATTAAGGTTTGGATGCTTGACAAAGCGGAGATAGGATAGTACACTCAAAAGAAAATTGATGCATAGCATCCTCAAGGTGAAAAAGATTCACAGAAGAACGGGCGTCTCCGAACTGAAAACGGAAGGAGGCTAGGGACATGACGCTGTTTTCTTACGAAATTTTCGATGCAGTCGCGCGGCAGGGCAGCTTTAACAAAGCGGCCCAGCAGCTGCATCTGACCCCCTCTGCCATCAGCCATGCCATCGCGGTGATGGAGGCTGAGCTTGGCTTTACCTTATTCAACCGCGGCAAAAACGGCGTGACCATGACCAGCTATGGCGCTTCGCTCTACCCGTCCATCCGGGCGGTGCTCAACAGCGACGAGGCCCTGCAGCAGAGCATCGCCCGCCTCAACGGTCTGGAAAAGGGCAAGGTGAAGCTGGGTGCATTCAACTCGGTCTGCGCCGGCCTGCTGCCCCAGATCCTCAAGAGCTTCATGGCAAGCTACCCCCAGATCGAAGTCGAGGTCTATCAGGGTACTTTACGACGATGTGAAGGAGTGGCTGCGCACCGGTCAGGTGGACCTGGCCTTCCTGTCCGCCACCTGCCGCGAAGAGTTCAACCTGACCGAGCTGTTCCGTGAGCCGCTGCTCTGCATCGTGCCGCAGGACTGGCCCGAACCGCCAAACGGCATTATGACGCCGGAGCCTGATGAACGGCCAGAGTTTTGTCGTCCAGTGCGACGCCACCGACGCCGAGATGCGCCAGTTCCTCAAGAAATACTCCATCTCCACCGAGCGCCGCTGCCACGTCATCGACGACCAGTCCAATATCGCCATGGTGGAGGCGGGCCTCGGCATCTCCATCATGCCCCGGATGCTGCTGCGCAGCTGCACGGCAGCGGTCAAGATCTACCCCATCGAGCCGGAAGAGGACCGGGTGGTGGGTCTGGCTGTCCAGCGCCCCACGGCGATGGCTCCGGCGGTCGAGCAGATGTTCCGCCACATCGTGGACTTCTGCCGCCAGATGGACCCGCAGCTTCTCTGAGAATACGAAAATGACCGGGCCGCAGCGATGCGGCCCGGTTTTTATATACCCGATCGGCAGAGTTGATGATTGAATCCGCTGGAAAAATACGGTATACTATAGCAAACAACCTATACGATAGAAATGTCAGAGGTTTATGAAAGCAGCAAGGGGGAAAGACCATGAAACGACGTGATTTCTGTAAAGCGCTGGTTTGCAGTGCAGCTCTTGCGCCCGGGCTGGCACTGTCCCGGGCTGAGGCAGCGGCAAAAAGCCAGACGGTGGGCCGGGCAGTCCCGGCGGGCAATTATACAATGTCCTTCCGCAGCGAGCTGAGCCAGATGGACATCGAGCACGAATATTACTACAGCGACAGTTTTTTTGCGCACACCTCCATCCAGTACGACCACCAGCTGGCGCTGGCGACGCTGGGCATGGTGACGGCTGCTTTCAATACATGGGCCAGCGATGCGAAATACTGGGCCAACGGGAACGTGGGTCGTGAGAACAGCCTCGACGCAGCCTATACCAAGCTGGGCTTCGGCGACGTGAAATACCGCTATTATGATGTCGATGTGGGCAGGGCGGGCGACTTCGTGGGCTGGTCCGCGGCCCGCAAGACCATCACCCTGAACGGGAAGCGCACCACCATCGTGGCGCTCATCCTGCGCGGCGGCGGCTACGGCGGCGAGTGGGTGAGCAATCTGCACACCGGCGCGGGCCACGCCCACAGCGGCTTCATCATCCCGGTGCATGAGGTGTTTGCCGATTTGAAGAACTATCTGGCGGCAGCTCGGCAAAAGGGAGAGCTGGGCGTCGTCAAGCTCTGGATGGGCGGCTACAGCCGCCGCGGTGCGGTGGTGGCGAACCTTCTGGCTGCCCGGGTCAACAGGGAGCTGTCCGGACTGGAACGGGAGAATGTTTTCGTCTACACCTTTGCGACACCGGTGGCCCTCGGCCCGCAGGACTATCCCGACTTGCAGCAGGATTACGACAACAACCACAACGCCGACGGCAGCCTGAAAGAGAGCTGGGGCGAGAGCAACATCTTCAACATCATCTCCAGCGGCGACATCGTGCCGCATCTTCTGCCCGAGGAGTGGGGCTTCCACCGGAACGGCAACGACCGCTTTCTCCCATCTACCCGGAACGAGGAAGAGCTGGAAGACCTGAACGAGATGGGCAGGAATGATTTCGGCCCGACGCCGCTGGACTTCAGCTGGCTGGCCACCGACAAAGAAACGGACGAAGTCATGCTCCGTATGGAGGAGTACTTCATCTCCCGCGAGAACTACCACGAAAAATACGAAGCCGCCCTGATGGACATGACACAGTGCGCCTTCATCCGCTCGGAGGAGGAGGTCACGCAGAACAAAGTTCTGGACGACGGCGAGGTCATCCAGCGGCTGCGCACCCTCACCCATCTGAAGAATATGGATTACTGGAAGATCTCCCGCGCCGTCTGGGCGGCATCCACCATGAGCCGTGCCGTGCTCAAGCGGGTCGATGCGGAGAATATCCCCATCCGTGCGCAGCAGATCGTCGTGCCGATCCTGGCGGTGGGCCTTTGCTATGGCCTCGAGAGCGAGGCTGTGAGCCTCATTGCAAAGTACATCCTGATGTTCGTGGCAATGAAGAGCGCGCCCGACGACGCCATCCGGGCGGCGTTCTGCCACCACTGCGAGAATTACATTGCGCTGATGGAATATTACGCCCCCTCCGAGCACTGCATGGAAGCCACTACCCGCACCTGAAAACCGAAAATTCGGAGACAGCAGACCGCTGCCGGAGTCGAAAGACCCCGGCGGCGGTTTTTTCATGCGTAAAAATTTTTTGCACTGGCACGCAATGACATCCTTCGTGTCCGGTAAACGGTATCCTGATAACGCAAAGGGCGGCATCCCCGCCGGGAGCGAGAATGAAGGAGGGCTGTTGTATGCGGAATCGACTGGAACGGAGGCGGCTGACACTGCGCGCCGCAGCACTGTGCATCGTGCTGGTACTGCTGTGCGGCTGTCTGCTGCCCGCATTTGCCGAAGGGCCGGAGCGGACGGACAGCGTGCCGGACCAGACATGGGACGAGGAAATAGAGGACGAGCCTGCCTGGGACGAAGAAGAGGACATCCGGACAGACGAGCCGGTGCTTCTGCCCGCGGAAGGCGGCATCCCCGTCGTGGTGGACGGGCTGGATGACATCGGGCTGCCCGACGAGACGCCGACGCCGGACAGCGGAGCCGTCAAAGCGGACGAGCATTTTGAGAGGGACCTATCTCTTCTGGCTCAGCGAGTCGGACGAGGCCGACGGCGGCCTGCCCTACGCGGAACAGACCGTGGGCAGCGGCGAAGAGCTTCTGATGCCCGAAGAGCCGGAGGTGGAGGGAAAGAGCTTCCGCTTCTGGTACAGCCGGGACGACGAAGGGACGGCGGTCCGCTTCATGCCGGATGAAGGACCGCTCTGGCCGGAAGCGGACAGCGAGTGCAGCCTCTACGCCTGTTTCATCGACGATGAGGCCCAGCAGGAAGAGTCTGTTTTAGACGAGGAAGAAGACATCGCCGTTCTGCCGGAGCTGTCGGAAGAACGGCCCGCCGCCGAGGAGGAAACGCCTCTGGATGAGGCAGAACAGCCCGAAAAAGGCAGATCCCCTGAGGAAGATGCCGACTTGGCCGAGGACAGCGTAGACGGGGACAAAATGCCCTGCCTGCGGACGAACTTGATGAGGATGCACCGGGCTGGGGGGATCGGACTCAGGAAGAATCGGCGGCAGTCTTCCTGCTCAAGACTCCCACCAGCCTGCCCGGCAGCAATGACCCCAGCCAGTGGGCGCCGGACAACAGCGAGTGCAAGTGGGTCGGTAAGGTGAAGACCTACGGCGCGGCATGGGAAGATAACGGCAAGAACATCCTGACAGATGTGTCAGACTATGTTGTATCGTGGCCGGGCGGCGCGACTGGCGACGCATGGTCGCTGAAACCGGGCGATGATTACTGGGGCCAGGTCGTCGATGAGATATGGGACGAGTATAAGGACACCATCGAAGAGGCTACCGGCGTCGAAGGGCTGACGCAGGAAGATCTGGAGAGCATCGTGGTGACGCCGTACAAGATCTCGCGCAGCAACGGGACAGAACCGGATAAGCACATCGACTGCATCATCAGCGTCAAGAGCAGGAAAAACTTCACGGCCCGGTTCAACGTCCGCGCCCCGGGCGAGGACGACTACAGCATCCGGGAAAGCCGCGAGTACCAGAGCGGCGAGCGGGTGGAAGAGACGACGGCGGACATCGAAAAAGAGCTCGACATCGGCGGTGCGCACTACGTCTTCGACGGCTGGTACAAAGAGCTCCCCGGTTCGGTGACGGATGAGCCGGACCCGGAGGAAAAGGTATCGCAGGACGAGTGGGAAGAGGGCTATGAGCCCACCGACGAAGAGCTGGAAAACGGCGTCGTCAATTTCTATGCCCACTACGTTCTGGCCGATATAGACCCGGACACCGGCGTGGAGACAGGCTTCTTCGGGCTGCCGCTGATGCTGTGTGCCGGTGCGGCCGTTCTGGGCCGCAAAAACAGAAAGAAGGAGGAAGATGAGTGAAGGAACCAAACGAGGCGCTTGCCCCGGAGGCCCCGCCCGGGACGCCGGAAGCGAACCTGTCTGGACCGGCGAAGCCGGAAAAAAGCCCCCTGCTGCGGGAAGTGCGCAGTCTGGCGGTGCGGCTGGCGGTGTTCGCCGCCGTGCTCTGGGTGCTTCTGACGCAGGTGTATCTGGTGACGCAGGCGTCCGGCAGCGAGATGTTTCCCGCCGTGAAGGACGGCGACCTCGTGCTGGGCATCCGGCTGGAAAGACTATGCCAAGAATGATGTCGTGGTATATGAGCGCTCGGGAAGGCTGCGGGTGGGCCGCGTGCTGGCCCGGGGCGGGGACATCGTGACCCTGAGCGAGAGCGGCGTTGTGGAGGTCAACGGCTCGGCGCAGGGCGGCGGCATCCTCTACCCCACCTACCCCAAATCTCTGCTCAGCTACCCCTACGCTGTGCCGGAGGACAGCGTCTTCATTCTGGGCGACTGCCGCACACAGGCCGAGGACAGCCGTGACTTCGGCCCGGTGCAGTGCAGTGCGGTCAAGGCAAAAGTCATCACCCTCATCCGGCGGCGGGGGCTCTGAGCCGCCAAAAGCCATACAAGACAAGATAGGAGGAACTCTAGGATGAAACAGAACAAGCTAGAAAAGCTTCTCGCGGGGGTGCTTTCCATCGCTCTGGCCATGGGTGTCAGCGTCATGCCCGCCTTTGCGGCACAGGTGCAAGGCTCTTCGTATGAGGATATGTCCCGGGTGTATCTCACCAAAAACTATGAGCTGGCCAACACGGGTACGCTCTCCCCGGAAGAGACCTTTACGTTTACGATCGACCCGGGTACCGTGACCGACGCATCGGAGGGCATTGACGCCGCAGATTACATGCCGATCGTCGGCGACGTGACCTACGCACAGGGCGAAGCCGGCAGTGCGAGTAAGACCAAGAAAATCGAGATCAAGCTGCCCGAGTACGACAGCGTGGGCGTCTACACCTACATCATCCATGAGGCGGCGGGCAACAGCGCAGGCGTGACCTACTACGGCGACGCCATCCTGCTGCGGGTGACGGTCATCGAGCAGGACGGCAAGCTCCGAATTGCCGCTGTCCACACCGAGGACCCGGAGTCCACCGGCGAGGGCAAGAGGGACGACTTCGACAACCTCTACTCTGCCGGTGAGCTGGAAGTCCACAAGGACGTCGAGGGCATCATGGGCAATAAGGAGAAATACTTCGAGTTCAGGGTGCAGCTGACCGGCGAGGAGGGCAAGCCCTATCAGGACAGCTACGCCATCACCGGCGGCAGCTATGACGCGAACCCCGCCTCGATCGAGATCAAGCCCGGCGAGACGACGGAAGCGACCTTCTATCTGAAAGACGGCGACACCATCCACATCGAGAACCTGCCCTACGGCGTCGAGTACAAGGTGTCGGAGACGCCGGTCGCAGACTATGTGACGACGGAGACCGGAACCGAGGGCGAAGTGGATGGGGCGGTCGAGCAGGCGAACTTCACCAACACCAAGGGCGGCACCGTGGATGCCGGTGTGGTGCTGGACAGCGCACCCTATCTCTTCACCCTGACGGGTGCTGCGGGCATCGGGCTGCTGCTGACCCCTGCGTCGCCGCCATCAGAAGTAAGCGCGGAGGAAATAAGGCAAGGGAGGTGAGGAACATTCGGTGGCAGAAGATGGCCCTGCGGGCGGCGAACGGCCTGCTGGACGGGGTGACGGCCCTGCTGGTGCTGCTGGCGGTGGTCTGGTCGGGCTATGCGCTGTGGGACAACAGCCGGGTGTACGCCGCTGCCGACAATGTGCAGGCCGGGCTGTTGGCCTTCAAGCCCCAGCCGCAGGAGGACAACAGCCTCTCCTTCGGCCAGCTGCGGGACATCAACCCCGATGTCTGCGGGTGGCTGACGCTGGACGGCACGGCCATCGACTACCCGGTGGTGCAGGGCGAGAGCAATTTCACCTATCTGAACACCGACGTCTACGGCAGCTTTGCGCTGGCGGGCAGCATCTTTCTGGATGTTGACTGCGACGCGGACTTCAGCGGGCGGTATTCCCTGCTCTACGGCCACCATATGGAGAACGGGCGGATGTTCGGCGACCTCGACAAATACAAGGACGGAGCATTCTTCCGCCAGAACACCACCGGCACCCTGACGCTGCCCGGCGGGAGCTATCGGCTGGAAGTGCTGGCCTGCCTTGTGGTGCCTGCGTCGGAACAGGCCATCTTTGCCCCGGGCAAGTGGCGCTCGGATGCGGGCGGGCTGCTCCCCTTTGTGGAGGAGAATGCCCTTCAGATGGATGCACAGGCCCTCCGTGCGCTGGAAAAGGAGCCGGAAGGAGCGCAGTTCCTGGCGATGGCTACCTGCTCGGGGGAGTACACCGACGCGCGGACGGTGGTGCTGGCCCGGATGGAACCAATGTCAGACCTGCAAAACGGAAAGGAGGAGAGCTTATCATGAGAAGGCTCCCGAAAATGGCGGCGGCCCTGCTGGCAGCAGCGCTTGCGGTAAGCGCTGCCCTGCCCGCTCTGGCCGCAGACCAGCGGGCGGGCTGGAACTGGAGGCGTCCGTCCGCTGCACCGGAGAGGCAGCGGACGAGACGCTGACGGTGAGGCTGACCGCGTTGGACGGCGCGCCGATGCCGGAAGGCTGTGACGACGAGGCCGAGCTGGATTTTCCGGCGGGACTGCCGCGACGCCGACGACAAGACCCTGACGAAGACGTTTGATACCATCGTCTACACCGCGCCCGGCATATACAAGTATACGGTCACCAGGACGCGGGCGGACGGAAACGGGCCGACTACGACGACACCGTCTTTTCCCTGAAAGTCATGGTGGCGTGGGACACCGACGGTGAGCTGAAAGGACACGTGTCCGTCCGGCGGGACGGGGACGACGGGACAAAGACGGAACTGCTCTTCAGGAACAGCTACCGCAGCACCGACCCCCTTCCCCCGCCGGTGACGCCGCCCTATGTGCCGGATAAGCCGACGCCGACCCCGAAGCCGGTGGAGCAGCCGGGCGAGATCACGGTCATCCGCCCGCCGACACCCTCGGCAGAGATGCCGGATAAAGTCATCCCGGCTGCGGAGCCGGAACCGGTGGGGACCCTCATCCAGACCGGCCAGCTGCTCTGGCCCGTGCCGGTGCTGGCAGGCGGGGGCATCGCCCTCGTGGCGGTGGGCCTCTGGCTGAGCCGGAAGCGCAGACACGATGCGTAGGCGGGTGCCGGAGCGGCTCTGCCTGATGCTGGGCAGTGCCTTGGTGCTGGCAGCGGTCTGCCTCTACGTCTACGACCGGCTCGAGGACGCGAGGGCAGGCGCTCAGGCCGCTTCGGCGGTGAGCCGGCTGCGCCAGAGCCAGAGCATCGCGGCAGTGTCGGAGACAGAACAGCCCGCAGACAGCGCGGAAAGCCTGCCCACGGAAGATGCAGAGCCCGAATCGGAATCGGCTTCGGAAACCCCGGCGTCAAGCGTCGAGCGGGAGTATCTGGGGGTGCTGACCATCCCCGCTCTGGGCTTGGAGCTGCCGGTGCAGACCGAGTGGAGCAAAGCGAACCTCAAGGTCTCGCCCTGCCGTCAATGCGGCAGTACGGCGGGCGGAGACCTTGTCATCGCGGCTCACAATTACAAATCGCACTTCGGGCGGCTGAGCAGCCTTTCCGAGGGCGACGAGGTGCGTTTCACTTCACAGGACGGCGCTGAGGCAGTGTACACGGTGGAGCGGACTGCACAGGTCTCGCCCGAAGAACCCGAAGCCCTGCGAGAGGGCGGCTGTCCCCTCGTGCTCTACACCTGTACTCCCGGCGGAAAAGCGAGGGTAGTGGTGTACTGCCGGAAAAATAGCAAAAAGGCGGGTCACAGTCCCAACGGACTG
>VOFD01002714.1_pt1 | contig 13092 bp, 28 predicted proteins | sample 5384101 | NCBI WGS metagenome assembly VOFD01 (sample SAMN12384723, study PRJNA508395) | human gut metagenome | isolation source: healthy gut C | host: Homo sapiens
AAGTCAATTTCCAGCAGCGGAAGTCCCAAAGCCGATATTTTTTCCCACTTTTCCTCATCAACGAAGTGGGTCACTGCAATCTCCACCAGGCACTGCTTTCCCTGAATGGTGAGTACAAGATCCGGAACAATGGAAGACATTCGTTTTTCCAATATTACATCTTCACAAGCACACATTTTCCCCTGTTTATACACGCTTTTTTTTCCGGTAAATGATCTGAGATTTCCCAGAGCTCATCGCTGTAAGAGGTTTCTCTCCATGAAACTTCAATACCGGGCAGATAAATTTTCTTTGCTTCCTGGAGGATCTCCTTTGCCAACATGTGAACCGCCGTCTGCCCAGCCAGAGATGGATTACATTGATTCTCTGTCCCACTGTGAGCAAAGTGCCACCGAACCTTCTTTCCCATTTTTGCCAGAAGGGGTTTCCCGCAGCTTGGGCAGACACAGCCACACCGAAGCCCCCTCTCCTGGGGCGTCATTTCCCCGATGGAGAGGATCTTGCCCTCCCGCAGACCGTAGCGCAGTTGAACGCCAAAAATTTCCCGGCGCCGGTCCAGAAACCTGGCAACGCCTTCCTCCCTCCCCTTTAAGCTTTGGATTGCTTGCGAAAGAGTGAATAATTCCATTCTTTCCTTCGGTCCCTGGAGTACCCCCTGTAACCAGAGCCACATTATGCTCCGGAAACATCTCAACATCAAGCACTTCTACTTGAAATTTTCCCGGACCCAACGACGCAGGCCGTCTCCTTCCGCACCGAAATAGGGTGAAGCACCCCTTCCGGCTGCGTAAAAGTATCTTTTTTCGATCTGTATGACGACTCGCACAATAACACCTCCTATTCTCTCTATCATACATCTGATAAAAAGGATAGAAGAGACCACGCATAGAGAAATTTTTGAAATGAGGAATTCCCATGGTACAACCCATTATGAAAGACCCCATCTTCTTGGCCCAGCCTCGGCTCCGGCCACGGAGGCTGATCTGGCAGTGGGGCAGGATTTGCTGGATACGTTGGCCGCCCACGCTGATGGCTGCGTGGGGATGGCCGCCAACATGATTGGGGTGTTGAAGCGGATCATTGTGTTTGACAACGAGGGGGCCTATGCCCTGATGTTCAATCCCAAGATCATCAAGTGCTCCGGCCCTTACAAGGCGGAAGAGGGTGTCTCTCCTCCCCCGGCCGGCGGGAGGCCAAGCGGTATCGGTCCATTAAAGTAGAGTATCAGAACGAGAAGTTCCAGACCCGCTTCAAGACCTTCACCGGCTGGACCGCTCAGATCATCCAGCACGAGCTCGACCACTGCAACGGGGTGTTGATCTGATGGAAAAAACCGTAAAGCAGGAATACTTTACCCTATCTGGAATTCCTGCTATTTTGTATGGAACGCCTTCTGAATCTGTCTATCTTTTTCTGCACGGAAAAATGGGGCGTAAGGAGGAAGGCGAGGCCTTTGCCCAGGTGGTCTGCCCGAAGGGCTGGCAGGTCTTGAGCATCGACCTGCCGGAGCATGGCGAGCGGGCCGGGGAAGCTGGCTTCGACCCTTGGCACGTGGTGCCGGAGCTGCGCGGCGTGTTGGCCTACGCCCAAGCCCGCTGGCATCGGATCGGCCTGCGGGCCACCAGCCTGGGGGCCTGGTTTGCCATGGTGGCGTTCGCCGGGACGCCCTTGGACCGGGCCCTGTTTCTCTCGCCTGTGGTGGATATGGCGGGACTCATTGAAAAGATGATGGGCTGGGCGGGTGTCTCAGAGGAGGCACTGGCCCAGGCGGGAGAACTTCCCACAGACTTTGGGGGAGACCCTGTCCTGGAGGTATCTCCAATACGCCAGGGCCCACCCGGTGGATCGCTGGGACACACCCACCGCCATTCTCTACGGAGAGACCGACCACTTGACCGCCCCCCCGCCGCCATGGGCGCCTTTGCCGCCCGTCCCAACCGCCATCTCACCGTCATGCCCGGCGGGGCGCACTGGTTCCACACCCCGGGGCAGCTGGACTTTTTGCGGCAGTGGGAAGCAAAAAACACCTGAGAGGATTCCTCTCAGGTGTTTTTCATCGGCCCGTCTGGCGCCAGTGTATTCGAGGCATCAAAGGGATCGAGTACAATCCCCAGCCCGGCCAGCTCCTCCCGTCCCCGCCGGGTGAGATGGGGTAGAGAAACCGCCCAGGCCTGGGGGCGGAAGCTGGCTTCGGTCTCTTTGATGGACGAGAAGGGCAGCCAATAGATGTTGGTCAGGAGGATGGCGTCCGCCACCCGGGCGTACTCCCCGGGTAGCTTTCGGGGAGAGCTCCCCTTGGTCCCGCAGGTCCCGGAAGGACTGGGTGAGCAGGTGGAAATGGTGGCGGTAGATCCGCCGCTGCATACCTTTGATCTTGGCGGAGAGCTGGCCCAGCTGGGCGTGGTTCCAGAAGTAAAAGGCGTTTCGCGACCGGGCCTCTTCCATGTCCAGCAGGCAGGCGTCCAGCTCGGCCAGGGACTGGGGCGGGTCATTGGGATAGGTGGGGGTGAGGGAGTCCAGGATGGCCTCCATGATCTCCTCCTTCTTTTTTGAAGTGGTAGGTCAGGTTCCCCTTGCTGATGCCCAGGGCCCCGGCGATCTCCCCGATGGCGACGTCGTTGTAGCCCCGCTGGCTGAAGAGGGTCTTGGCGGTGTCCAGGATGGCCTGGCGGGTGTCGCGCTTCATGACTGCCCGCCCCCTCTTCCCGCTGGCGCCGGGCCAGGCGGCGGACCTCCCGGAAGCCCAGGGACAGGACCACGATGGCCGCCACCCCATCAGAGATGGGCCCCGCCCACAGGACCCCGTCCAGACCCAAAAACCGGGGCAGGATCAGCAGCAGGGGATGAGCAGCACACCCTGGCGGATGAGGGCCATCCAGAAGCCCAGCTGGGCCTTGCCGATGGAGGTGAAAAAGTTGGAGGTGATGGGCTGAAAGGCGTTGACGAAGGTCATGAGAAGATAGATGCGGATGTAGTGGGTGGCAAAGTCGTAAAGAGGGGGTCGCTGGACCCAAAGAGCCCCCGCGATCTGCCGGGGAAAGAGCTGCATCACCAGGAACATCACCACCGCCACGATGGTGCCGTAGCGCAGGACGGTCTTGTAAGCCTGGATGACCCGGCCATAGTTCCGGCTGCCGTAGTTGAAGCCGAAAATGGGCTGGCAGCCCAGGGCCAGGCCGATGATGCAGCTGAAGAGGACGATCATCACCTTCCCCATGGCCCCGGCGCCGGCGATGGCGATCTCACTGCCGTAGACCGACTGGGCGCCATAGGTGCGGAGCATGTTCATCAGGATGATCTGGGCCGCCGTCATAATGATGTGATTGAAGAAAATAGGGCCGCCCAGGGCGCCGATTCCCTTCATGGTGGACGGAGCCAGGCGGAAATCCCCCGTTCCAGCCGGACCATCTGGGTTTTTCACCAGGTAGCAGACGGCCAAACCGCTGGACAGGGCTTGTCCCAGCACGGTGGCCAGGGCCACGCCCTGAATCCCAGGTGGAAAACAAAGAGGAAAATGGGGTCGAAGACCATGTTGAAAATGGCCCCGGACAGCAGGACGGCGCTGGAAAACCTGGGGCTGCCGTCCGACCGGATGAGATGGGCCATGGACGTAGAGAAGATGCCAAAGGGCACCCCCAGGGCGATGATGAGGGCATAGGGCTTGGCATAGACCATCATGGCCTCGGTGGCGCCGAAGAGATAGAGCATGGGCTCTAAAAACACCGCCGCCAGCACAGCCATCAAGCAGCCCAGGACCACGGAGAGCACCACGGCGCCCCCAGGTTCTTTCGGGCGGAGGCCGTGTCCTTTTCCCCAGGAAAATGCTGTACCCAGAGGCGCTGCCCATGCCGATGAGGCAGGCCAGGGCAGTGGTCAGGCAGCCAGGGGAAGGCGATGTTGGTGGCGGCAATGGCCACGTCCCCGATGCCCCAGCCGATGAAGGTCTGGTCCACGATGTTGTGCATGGAGTTGACCACCTGGCTGATGATGGCGGGGAGGGCAAAGGTCCAGATCAGTTTGTTGATGGGCGCGGTGGCCAGCAGGTTCTGGCGGGGATTGGGCCCGTTGGGTTTCATGGAAGGTCCCTCCTTCAAAGAAAAATAGGACTGTCGTACTAAGAACAAATTAGCACGATAGTCCTATTTTGTCAAGTGGATTTTCCCTCCCCAGCCATCTGCTCTTTGACCAGCTGGATAAAATCCAGGGTGTCCCGGTCAGGATGCAGGGTGTAGAGGATGCCGTAGGGGATGGTAAATTTCAGTCCACAGGCAGGGTGACCAGGGAAGGATGGACCTCACTCCAGCAGTCCAGGGTCATTAGGGGCTGGCGGGTTTTGACGCAGCGGTTAAAGACCTCCATATCGTAAAAACTGGGGGGGTGTCCTCAATGGTGATGGCCGGGTGGGCCTCCACAAAGGTTCGCACCTGGTCCACGGAGCTGGAATCCCCCCGCTTGACCATCATCAGGGTCTGGCCGTAGAGGTCCTCTATGGTCAGCCTTTCTTTCCAGGCCAGGGGTGCTCCCGGGGGGACGGCCACACAGTGGTGATAGACCCCCAGGGGAAGGAAATTGCACCGGTCCAGCCACTGGCGGGGAGTCGCAGGCCCCGATGAGAAAGTCGAATTTCTCCCCCAGGGCGGAAATCTCCCCCAAAATGCCCTGGTGGTCGTCCTCAAAGGGGACGATGTGGAGCTTGAAGCCGGGCAGGCGGTGGCACACCTGATACCACAGATCCATGAAGGGCTTGCAGGGGTTGAGGATGGAGGTCCCCACGCAGAAGGTGGTGTCTACCTCCGCCGCCAGCAGGCGGGCCTCCTGGACGGCCTTGTCCGAGTAGTCTATGATGGCCTTGGCGTGGTAGATCACCTCCCCCGGCGGGGTCAGGGGTGACGCCGTGGTTGGTGCGGTCCAGGAGTTTCAGGTCCAGGTGCTTTTCCAGGGCGTTCACCTGCTTGATGACGGCGGTGGAGGAAATGTACAGGCCCTCAGCGCCTTGTGGAAGCTGCCGCTGTCCACCACCTGGAGGAATGCGGCAAGCTGATGGTTATACATGGTGCGCCCCCTTTGGTTCTAACTTTTGGTTATTACCATGGTACAAAATCGATCCTTCCTTGTCAAGGAGCTTGGCGGTAAAAATAAGGGCAAGAAATACACAGTGCAAGGAGGTCAATGATGGCACAGCTTATCGTTTATTTCTCCCGGCGAGGAGAAAACTATGTCAGCGGGTCGATCCGCACCCTGGCTGTGGGGAACACCGAGGCGGTGGCCCAGCGGCTCCAGGCCCTCACCGGGGCGGATCTGTTCCGATTGGAGCCCGTCCACCCCTATTCCGACAACTACAACCAGTGTATTGACCAGGCCCAGGCAGACCAGCGTCGGGATGCCCGGCCCCCGCTGAAGGCCTGCCCCGACAGCCTGGCGGGCTACGACACCATCTATCTGGGCTATCCCAACTACTGGGGCACCATGCCCATGCCGGTATTCACCTTTGGAGCGCCTCGACTTCACCGGTAAGACAATCAAGCCCTTCTGCACCCACGAGGGCAGCGGCCTGGGCCGCAGCGAGGCGGACATCCGCCGCCTGTGCCCCGGGGCCAAGGTGGGAGAGGGACTTGCCATTCACGGCTCCGCTGTGTGCCGGGAGGAGCGGGCCCTGGCGGCCTGGATCAGAGGAGGAAAGTAAACCATGGACGAAAAAAAACACCCTGCTGGAACACAGCCTCTTCCCCATTGGGGAGGAAAACACCGCCTACGCCCCTATTTTGACGGGGTCAGCTATCTGAACATGCTCTCATTGGAACAGGTGGTCATCGGCAACGTGACCTTTGAGCCGGGATGCCGGAATCACTGGCACATCCACAAAGCCAGCCAGGGGGGCGGGCAGATCCTGCTGGTCACCGCCGGCCGGGGCTACTATCAGGAGTGGGGCCGGCCGCCCCGCCAGCTCCGCCCCGGGGACGTGGTGAACATTCCCCCAACGTGAAGCACTGGCACGGGGCCGCCCCCAACAGCCCCTTCCAGCACCTGGCCATTGAAGTGCCCGGCCAGGACACCGGCAGCCAGTGGCTGGAGCCGGTGGACCCAGAGGAATACAACAAGCTGACATAAGGAGGCCCCATGAACCGACCCTATATTTTCTGCCACATGCTCACCTCTCTGGACGGGAAGATTATGGGCAACTACATGGACCTGCCTCAGTGCGAAGCGGCGGGCGACCTGTTTTACGACCTGGCCTTTGGCGAGGCCCCTTCTACCGCCATCAGGGGTGGCTGTCAGGCCGGATCACCACCGACGACAACTTCACCCTCTACCGCTCGCCTGACCTGATCCCCAACTCCCCTGCCGTGCCCGCCGGGGACTTCGTGGCGAAAAAAGCCCCCATGTACTATGTGTCCGTGGACCCCAAGGGGGAAGCTGGGCTGGCAGTCTGACACCCTGGTGTATGAGACCACCACCGCCCATGTGGTGGAGGTCCTCACCGAGGAAGCCAGCAACGATTACAAGGCCTTTTGCGGCGGCTGGGGATCTCCTATCTCATCGCCGGGCAAGACAGCCTGGACTATGCCCTGGCCCTGGAAAAGCTCAAAACCCTCTTCGGCATCCAGACCCTGATGCTGGGGGGCGGAGGCGTGCTCAACTGGTCCTTCCTCCAGGCGGGGATGTGCGATGAGATCAGCGTGGTGGTGGCTCCCGCTGCCGACGGGAACCCTGACACCCAGTCCCTTTTCCTGGCTAAGGAAGGCCTGAGCACGGACAAGGCAATCTCCTTTACCCTCCTTGGCGCGGAAGTGAGAGGGCAGCAGCCTTTGGCTGCGGTATCGCGTGGATCACAAGAATTAACTGCAAGTAAGGAGGACTAATCCATGGAATACATTCCCCTTTCCAACGGCGTGAACATGCCTATGCTGGGCTACGGCGTGTATCAGGTGGACCCAGCCACCTGCGAAAAATCGGTGCGGGAGGCCATCGAGGTGGGCTACCGGGCCATCGACACCGCCCAGGCCTATCACAATGAGGCGGGCGTGGGCAGCGCCCTGAAACAATCCGGCCTGCCCCGGGAGGACTTTTTTATTACTACAAAAAGTCTGGGTCTCCAACGCCGGGTACGAGAAGGCAGCAGCCTCCATCGAGAATCCCTTCGCAAACCCAGACCGACTATCTCGACCTGATGCTGATCCACCAGCCCTTCAACGACTACTATGGGACCTACCGGGCCATGGAGGATGCCTACCAGGCTGGGAAGGTGCGGGCCATCGGGGTCTCTAATTTCTTCCCCGACCGGCTGGTGGACCTGTGCCAGTTGTGGAGATTCGGCCCATGGTAAACCAGGTGGAGACCCACGCCTTCTGCCAGCAGACCGCTGCCCACGCCATTATGGAGAAGTACGGGGTGATCCACCAGTCCTGGGGGCCCTTTGCCGAGGGGGCGGAAGGACCTCTTCACCAACCCCGTCCTGGCCGCGGTGGGGTCCAAGCACAGCAAGTCCGTGGCCCAGGTGGCCCTGCGGTTTTTGCTGCAAAGCGACGTGGTGGTCATCCCCAAGTCGGTCCACAAGGAACGGATGGCGGAAAATTTGCAGGTCTTTGATTTCCAGCTGGACCAGGAGGATATGGTTGCCATCCGGGCCCTGGACCAGGGGGAGAGCGCCTTCTTTTCCCACTATGACCCGGCCACGGTGGAGTTTATCACCGGCCTTGGCCTGTAAACCGGCTTTCATTTGACAACAGAAAGGAGATCCTTTATCATGACAAAAGGTAACTGCAGGCCGGGACGAGTTGGGGACATTCGCCCCCAAGTTCGCCCAGCTCAACGACGATGTGCTCTTTGGAGAGGTCTGGTCCCGGGAGACCGAGCTCTCCCCCTCGGGACCGGTCCATGGTCACCGTCACGGCCCTGATGGCCGGCGGCATTCTGGACAGTTCCCTGAAATTTCACATCCTCAACGCCAAGAACCACGGCGTTACCGCCCAGGAGATGGCGGAGATGCTCACCACGCCGCCTTCTACGCCGGCTGGCCCAAGGCCTGGGCCGCCCTGAGGATGGCGAAAGAAGTTTATCAATAAGGAGAGGTATTATGTTAGGTAATTTCACATACAGCAACCCCACAAGGCTCCACTTCGGCCCCAACGCCCTGGATTCCCTGGCCGGGGAGCTGGCCCACTACGGCAAGAAGGTTCAGCTGATCTACGGCGGCGGCTCCATCAAGCAAAACGGTATCTATGACCAGGTGGTAACCATTTTGAAAGCCGCCGGCAAGGGAGATCTATGAGGACGCGGGCGTCATGCCCAACCCCACGGTCGAGAAGCTCTACGAGGGCTGCCAGATCGCCCGGGAGAACCACGTGGACCTCATCCTCGCGGTGGGCGGCGGCTCCTGCATCGACTACGCCAAGGGGGTGGCCGCCTCGGCCTGGTGCCAGGAAGATCCCTGGGAGAAGTATTATCTGCGCATGGAGGATGTGGATAACGAGATTATTCCCGTGGGCTGCGTGCTGACCATGGTAGGCACCGGCTCGGAGATGAACTGCGGCTCGGTCATCACCAACCACGAGACCAAGCTGAAAATCGGCCGGGTCTTTGGGGAGGAGCTTTTCCCCAAGTTCTCCATTCTGAACCCCGAGTTCACCTACACGCTGCCCAAGTACCAGATGGTCGCCGGCATCTTCGACATCATGAACCACATCACCGAGCAGTACTTCTCCGGTGAGGACGACAACACCTCCGACTATGTGATGGAGGGCCTCATGCGCTCCCTGATCCACAGCAGCCGGGAAGCCGTTGAAAACCCCAGAAACTACGAGGCCCGGAGCAACCTGATGTGGATCGCCACCTGGGCCCCTGAACACCTTAGTGGCCAAGGGCAAGGCCACCGACTGGATGGTCCACATGATCGGCCAGTCCGTAGGGGGCCTACACCGACGCCACCCACGGCATGACCCTGTCGGCGGTCTCCCCTGCCCTACTACCGGCACATTCTGCCCTACGGCGTCCACCAGTTCAAAAAGTTCGCTGTGAACGTGTGGGACGTGCGCCCCGAGGGTAAGACCGACCAGGAGATCGGCCTGGAGGGCCTGGCCGCCATGGAGGCCTGGATGAAGGAGATCGGCCTGGTGATGAACCTCACCGACCTGGGCGTCACCGAGGACATGCTGGAGGGCATCGCCCAGGGCTCCTTTGTGATGGACAGCGGGTACAAGGTGCTGGAGCACCAGGAGATTTTGGACATTTTGAAGCAGAGCATGTGACGAATCAGCGGCGTGCCGTGGGGTTCTCCACGGCACGCCGGATGCACAGCGGACGGTGAGGTGCCTGATGGAGTTAGACTATTCTATGATTGGAAAACGGATTGCCCGGCGGCGGAAACAGCTTGGCCTCAAGCAGGCGGAAGTGGAAGAGTTGGCAGGGATCGGGGACAAATATCTCTCCAACATTGAGCGGGCCGTTTCCATCCCCTCCATCGAGGTCATCCTGCGGCTGGCCATTGCCCTGGACACCACCCCCGACGAGTTTCTGGTGGGCGCGGTGCGCCATCACAAGGACGCTTGGCAGGACGTGGCCGAGTTATTGCGCCCTATGAATGAAAATCAGCTGGCCCTGGCCCAGAGCTTTCTGACCTGGCTGGGGAACAAAACCTTGAAAAATAGCCGCAGGCCCCAAGGGTTCCCCTTGCGGCCTGCGGTTTTGCTTTTGTCAGGCATTTGTCATTCTTCTGTTGTTGCGCGCCTTCTCCGGCCCGTGGTAAGATGGAGGAAAGGAGGGCGCCCGATGAAACAACACTGGAAGAAGCTCCTTTTGTCCGGAGCGGTCGTGGTGATGGCCGCCGTCTTGCTGTGGCCTATCCCCCTTTCCCTCGTTGGAGACCGGTGAGGATGTCTCCGTGACCCATAGCTATTTCTGGATCGACAACACCGATCCCTCCGGCTCCCTGAAGCAGGCCCACAAAAGCTATCTCTGCTCCGCCGACCCGAGCACCTTGGCCCAGTTAGATGCTATTTGAGCGGGTATTCCTATCACCGTTGCCTCCATACTCTCTTCCCCTTCCTGGCAGAAGGAGACGTCGGAAGCCACCAGCTTCTCTTCCATCTGGCGGTGGAACCCCTCGTTGTCACAAACCACCGCCATCTCTATGTGGGAGAGCGTGTCTACTGCCTGGGCTATCTGGGGACGGCACCGCAGACGCCCTGGTGCAAGAGCTGCTGGAAACCCTGAAACCGCCCCGAAAGCGTAAGCCCCTGAACACACCACGCGCGCCGCAGTTTGCGGCGCGCGGTTTCTTTTCCCAGATAAAATAAAATTTCATTTATTTTTCTCTTGATTTTAATTTTATTCATCTTATAATCAATTTTGTTAAAATCAATCGAAAGGAGGTCTTTTTAATGGACCTGGATCAAATCCCCCAGTGGCTCCTGGCGCTGGAGGGGGAGGACGTGACCTTTCTGAAAAACTTCGTCCTCTCCTCCGGCTCTTTGAAAGAGATCGCCAAAGCGCTACGGGGTCTCCTACCCCACGGTGCGGCTGCGGCTGGATAAGCTCATTCAAAAAATCCAGCTCGGCGACCAGCAGAAGGAGGAACCCTTTGCCGCCTATATCAAGGGCCTGGCCGTGGACGGGCGGCTGGATTTAGAGACGGCCAAAGGCATCATCGAAAATACAAACTGGAAAAGGAGCATGTATGATGTTTGAATTAGGAATCGGGTTTGCCGTAGCGGCAGTTATCCTGTTTGCCGAGCACTTACTTTGCACACGGCTCAAAAGTCCCCTGTGGGGCGGGATTCTCCCCCTGGGCGTCCTGGTGGGAACCATCTTCATCCTCACCAGCAGAAGGGTGCCCTTACGCTGGAAACCATCTTCCCTCTTGTGATTGCCAACACAGTGATTTGGGGCGACTGGGCCGTTGGCCGGGAGAACTACAAAAAGCGTCAGCAGGCGGAACTGGAAAAATGAAGGTCAGGACATCGCCCCATGACCCGGCAATGGCTCTACTGCCCCCACTGCCACGGAAAGACCGGGTGCAAGTGGGGCCGGACACCCTACTGAAAAACTTCCCCTCTTCTGCCCCCCGATGCAAACGGGAGTCCCTTATCGACTGCAAAACAACACCATATCCCCCAGCCCAGAGCCAGACGTTAAGACGCAGAGCCGGTAACCCGCGAGAAACCTCGTTGGGACCGGCTCTTTTTTTAGGCCAGCGCGCCGGGAAATGCAAACTCCCGGCGCGCTGGTTGCTGTTACGGTTTTTGGATGGGGTAGCAGACCTCGGTGACATACTCCTCGGGGTTTTGGGTGTCGTTGGGGTTTACGTGGTAGATGTTGAAGGTGGGGCCGGCGTAGGCGTAGCCGTTGTCGCGAACCCAGGCGGCCACGGCGGCGTTGGCCGCGCGGATCTTGTCGTAGGGGCCCTGATAGGTGGTGGAGGCGAAGGTGACGGGGGAGGGTGCGGAAGGTCACGTGCTCCGTGTCGGGATAGGTGCCCTTGACTTTTTTTTTTTGGGCCTCTACGTCCACGTCCTTCTCCTTAAACTCCCCGTCGTGGAAGACCACGCTGCAATAGCAGGGGTCGTCGGGCTGGAGGTTCAGGTGGGCGGTCTCCTGCATCATCAGGTGCCAGAGGTCCCCCTCCCGGTCATAGGTGGGGATGGTCATGCGCAGGCAGGCGGCCTGGCGCTGGGGCAGGGTTTTCCGGTTTACCGTGTATTCCATGGTGCTGTCATCCTTTCTCAGCCGCTTTTGGGCGGTGTCCAGGAGCCGCAGCCGCCGCTGGATGTCTGCCAGTTCCTCCAAAAGGGCCCTTCGGCGGGCCTCTAACTGGTCCTCCAACACCTGGGAATCCCCCGGTTGGCCAGCAGGCCCCGATGGCGGTCAGACCAAAGCCCATGTCCGCAGGGCGGTGATCCTCCCTGCGGTGGGGAGCTGGTCCCTCGCTGTAATAGCGGTAGCCGGTGAAGGGCTCGATGGAAGCCGGGTGGAGGAGACCGATCTCATCATAGTGCCGCAGCATCCGAATGCTGACTCTGGACAGTTTGGAAAATTCTCCGATTTTAACATAGGGTCTTCCTCACAGATCTGTGATTTTTGAGCTCAAACATAGCTTAGTCCCTGCCACGGTGTGAGAGTCAAGGGGCATTTTTGAAAAATTTACGGAAGGAGATCATCTCCCCGGCAGCGCTCTCCCCTGCCAGCAGGTTGCGGGCCTCCTCTTTGGCGTCGCTGCCGGAGTCCGCACGGATCTCGTCGGCCAGGTAGACGGCGAAGTAGGTGCGCCTCCCTTCCTGGCGGAAGCCCACGAACCAGCCTGTCCCCCCGAAGCCGGTGCCGGTTTTGCCGTAAAGCTGGCCCCCCTCGTCCTCCTGGACCAGCATGAGGCTTTGGAGGACGGCGAGAGCTCGTCGGGGGTGTAGGCGGTGCGCCCCTGGAAGAGGGCGGAGAGCACCTGGACCTGTTCCAGGGGGAGATTTTCAGGGAGGAATCCAGCCAGAAGCCGTTGAGCTCCGGAAAAGGATTTTGGCCGTTCCCCTCCCACTGGGAGATGTCCTGGTTGCCGTAGTCCAGGGCTTCCAGGTGGCCGGCCACCTCCACCTTCCCCACCCGGTCGATCACCTGGCGGAAATACCAGACGCAGGAGGACTGGAAGGCCTCCCGGAGGGTCAGGTTTCCGTTCCAGGCGTCCACAGGATATTGGGTCCCGGAGTATACCATGGTGGACTCCGGGCTGGCTAACACCCCGGTGCGCAGGCCCATGAGGGTGGAGACGATCTTAAAGGTGGAGCAGGGAGAGACCGGGTGCGGCACAGGTCCTCCTGGTAGAGGGTGTAGTGGTCGGCAACGGGATCATACAGGACGGCACAGCCCCGGATGCCCTGAAAGGCGGCGGAGAGGTCTTTGACCTCCTGGGTGGCAGCGGGGTGGGTTCCTCGGGGGCAGGCGGCGTCTCCTGGCCGCAGGCGGTCAGGGCCAGGAGGGCGCAGAGGACGAAAGGGAGCAGACGGGAACAGGACATGGGGACCTCCTTTGGGGCGTTGGTTGGGCATGGGGAAGGGTGGGACAGCGGAGAAGGGTCGGGTCCCTTTTTGGATCTGGGACACCTCCTGATAC
>VOFD01000437.1_pt1 | contig 13084 bp, 17 predicted proteins | sample 5384101 | NCBI WGS metagenome assembly VOFD01 (sample SAMN12384723, study PRJNA508395) | human gut metagenome | isolation source: healthy gut C | host: Homo sapiens
TCATTATCGCACTTGTAATCTTCTTTATGGTCAAGCTCATTAACAAGCTTAAGGAACTCGGCAAAAAACCCGAGGAAGCGGAGCCTGCAAAAGAGCCCAGAATTTGTCCTTACTGCAAGATGGAAATTGCGGATGATGCCGTTCGCTGCCCGCATTGCACCAGCGTTCTCGATGCCGAACACACCGAAAAAAGTCGGATTTAAACACCGATCGATTCGGGTTCGACAGTTTATTTAAAATGATTCAGGAGAAAACAATGAGTTTATATTCACAGTGGCAGGAGCTTATAAATGCTCACACAAGCGAGGCGGAGCTTCGCAGGTTTTGGGACGGCTATTTTAAGGCGGAGACTGAAGCATACAAAAAAATTCTTTCCGCACACAAAGCGGAGTATGCAGGCCGCGAAGAGGAGCTTGCGCAATTTTTCGGAATGCCCGCCGAAATCTTTATCGGCTTTATCGACGGCATCAACACAAGCCTTCGCAGCGAGTTGCCCCTTGAAGAAATTGAAAAGGATACGGAAATCAAGCTCGATATCGACTTTGAAAAGCTTTACTTCAACATGCATGAAGCAAAGGCCGATTGGCTGTACAATCTTCGCGAATGGGACGGCGTGCTTTCTTCGGAACGCCGCCGCGAGATAACAAAACAGTGGCGTGAATCCAAACAGTTCAGAAACACCGAAAAGAAAATCGGTCCGAATGATCCGTGTCCCTGCGGCAGCGGCAAAAAATACAAAAAATGCTGCGGAAAAATTGCGGAATAATCCTTTGGTAAGCTGCACGGAATGCATGAACGACCATGCGTTTCGGCAGCGTTGAAAACGATCATAAAACAAACAATGAGCAACTATATTTATTCCGCCCCGACGGGTGACGGCTGGCTGAACCTTGCAAGGGACGGCTGTTTCCTTTGCGAACAACAAAAAAGGCGATGTTATTCTATACTTCTATGTAAACAAAAATGCCGTTATTATCGGCAGAAACCAAAATGCATGGAAGGAATGCAGCATTGCAAACATGGATGCGGACGGTGTTCAGCTTGTGCGCAGGCATTCCGGCGGCGGCGCAGTCTTTCATGATAACGGCAATCTTAATTTTTCGTTCATCACGGATGAAAAACACTATGATTTAAACCGACAGATGCGGGTTATTTTGAATGCTGTTTCAAAACTCGGCCTTAAGGCGGAACTGTCCGGGCGCAACGATATTACCGTTGACGGCAAAAAATTCTCGGGCAATGCGTTCAGCCTTGCAAAGGGCAATCGTTCACATCACGGAACGATACTGGTGAACGCCGACTTGACGAAGCTTTCAAATTATCTCTGCGTTTCAAAGGAAAAAATGCGCTCAAAGGGCATTGATTCCGTGCGTGCGCGCGTGTGCAATCTTTGCGAGCTTTCAAGCGGACTCACGGTGGAGGCGATGCGCAGACTCGTTATCGAGAGCTTTATTGAAGAATACGGCGCGGCGAGTGAGTATGTTTTTGACGGAATGGCGCTTGCGGAAGTTGAGGAAAGGCGTGAAAGGCTTGCCTCATGGGAGTGGCGTTTCGGAAAAACTCCGCAGTTTGATTTTGAAACCGACAAGCGTTTTTCGTTCGGAGATACTCAGATTTATTTTAATTCGCGCAACGGCGTTATTCGCGAAACGAAAGTCTATTCCGATTGTCTCGATACCGAGCTGACAACGGAGATTGAAAACGCATTGACGGGAGTGCATTTCCGCAAGGAAGAAATTAAAGCTGCGCTTTCGAAAATGAAAGACCAAAGCATTGCGGCAGAACTCGCAGAGCATTTCTGCTCGCTGGACATTTAAAAACTCGGGGCAGCTTTTGAAGGATGAACCAACTTTCTTCAAAAACTGCCGCATTCGACGATTCTCGGAAACACAGACTCAACAATTACAGAATATTCACTTTTCAACCGGCAACATTATTTTTATCAAACCCATCCCAAGAACACCACATCAGGTAAATGCGGATTCGGTGTCGCTTCTGCAAAAAGTCGACTGATTTGTATTCACGCATAAACGGCACGCTCCGTTTGTTACAAATAAAATCAGTGATTCAATTTCACGGAAAAGAGGTACAATATGAAACTTTATCGACTTAAACTCACAAGAACCCTCGCAAACGGCATAACCGGCGAAAGGACCGTCGGATATTTCCGCACCGAGGCCGATTGCGAAAACGCAATTCCGGAAGCGAAGAACAATTTCAACATTAGAGAAGACTGGCAAGTTTTCAATTCAGGAACGTGACTTTGAAACATCCCGCGACGAAAGCCTTGTTACCGAAGTTTGCGAAGGCAGATGCAGCATTGATGCAAAGGTGCTCGCAGATGTTCTTTTTTGAAAGCATGGACGAGCTGATGCACTATGCAATCAAAATCGCCGAAGAAACGGAAGATGAGAAAGGCAGTTTCGAGTTTGCTGCTGCGACGTTCAAAATCAACGAAGTAAGCAAGCCCGATGATTTCCCGGAACCGTTTTTGACAGCGACGGTGCACCGCTTGCAGTCAACAGCTCCGAAAAAATAGTTTTCGGGAATGACGGGTGAGCTTCAATTTCGCTTTCAAGCTTCCGCACTGCCTTTGACGGACGCTGCGGAATGAAGTGAATTAAACTGAATAAAAAACAAAGAAAGACGCGGTACCGCCCGCGTCTATCTTTGTCGAGGCATATGAAGAAAGAGAAAATGACTGTTCTTCATGCCGCCGCAGAGAGGCAAATCCGCAGCGCGGCACGTCACGGAAGTCGATTGAATCGGAGCGGCAAAAAGCGGACTGCACAGCTTGCACACAACGTTAACTGGAGGAAAAACGGAGTAAACACTGCCGCTCCGAAAATCGACCTCACTAATATAACGAATAAGGACGCAAAACGGTTCACATTTTTCGAAAAAAAGTTTATAATAAGCTCATGAACACAAAAATACAGGAAAAATTGAAGCTGCTGCCCGATAAACCCGGCGTGTACAAAATGTTTAATGCGCAGGGCGAGCTTATTTATGTCGGAAAAGCCGTGAACCTGAAAAACCGCGTCCGGCAGTATTTTCAATCCCAAAGAACCACACCGCAAAGGTGCGGGCAATGGTTTCAAACATCTGTGACTTTGATTTTGTAATCGTTACAAATGAGACGGAGGCTTTGAATCTTGAGAGTAATCTAATAAAGCAGAACATGCCTTATTATAATATTCTGCTCAAGGACGACAAGCATTTTCCGTATATCAGAATTGATTTTCGGCAGGATTTCCCGCGGGTTGAAATCGTCCGACGCTATAAAAGGGACGGAGCAAAGTATTTCGGCCCGTAACTGAGCTCATTTATGCTGCGCGAATCAATTGAAGCCGTTCGCGAGAACTTTCCGGTGCGTCAGTGCAAACACGATATCGGCAGAATGATCGCCCGCGGCGAACGTCCCTGCCTGATGTACCATGTTGGCAAATGCTGCGCACCGTGCACGGAAAGGTCACGCGGGAACAGTATCATGAGCTGTTGAACGAAGTTGCCGCGCTGTTTGAAGGCAATTGCAAGCCGTATATTGCAAAACTGACGGAGCAGATGCAGAAGGAATCCCAAAATCTGAACTTCGAAAAGGCCGCACAGCTGCGAGACAGGATTCGCGCAATAAAAAGCGTTTCCGAAAAACAGATAGCCTCATCCGCAACAGATAAATGCTATGATGTATTTGCTCTTGCAAAGGGATGAATTGGGCACGCTTGCCTACGGGCTCTTTGTTCGCGGAGGGAACGTTATCAGCGCGGAGGGATACAAAATAGAGGCGGAAGATGAAAGTTTTTCAGAGATTATCGAGCAGTTTTTGCTTCAGTTCTATCATGATGCAGGCGATATGCCGCATGAAATAAATGTTGCCGATGAGCCGCAGGAATGTGAGCAGCTTGAAGCTTTCCTTTCTCAAAAATGCGGCCATTCCGTTAAAATACGTGTGCCGAAACGCGGAGAGAAGCTTAAGCAATGTGAGCTTGCAAAGATGAATGCCGCGCAGACCCTTGCAAGGAGCCGTGAACTTGCGCATCGCGAGTGGGAACGCACCGAGGGGGCATTGGCCGAGCTTTGCCGCATTATCGGCATCGGTATGCTGCCGCATCGCATGGAGTGCTTTGACAACTCCCATTTTCAGGGCAGGGACACCGTTGGCTCAATGGTTGTATTCATCAACGGAAAACCGGAAAAAAGCCTGTACCGCCGCTTTAAAACAAAGCAGGACACGGCCGGGGACGATTATCTTGCTATGCGCGAACACCTTTCGAGACGGTTCGAACGAACGCTTGCGGGTGACGAAAAGTTTGCCGAGCTGCCGGATCTGTTGGTTGTGGACGGCGGCAGGGGGCAGCTCAATGTTGCGCTTGAGGTTTTGGACGAATACGGACTGTCATATATTCCCACAATAGGTCTTGCCGAAAAAAATGAGGAAATAATTCTGCCCGACAGGGAGGAGCCCGTTATTCTTCCGCGGAGCAGCCCCGCACTGCAAATTTTGCAGCGTATCAGGGATGAGGCGCACCGATTTGCGATTACCTATCACCGCAGCGTGCGTGCAAAAAATTCGCTTTATTCGCGATTGGATGAAATTGAGGGCATAGGCGACAAGCGCAAGCGCGTTCTGTATGAAAAATTCGTCACAATAGACGCTGTTTCGGCAGCCGAAATCGATGAGCTGCGCGCCGTTCCGGGGATGAATATCCGCGCGGCACAGGCCGTTTATGATTTTTTTCCATCCCGACGGATCCGCAGGTGCGGCTGCGTCGGCCGAAACGGGGAATGCGGTTCAATCGGAACATAACAAAGCGCAGGGACAGGCAGCGGGGAATAAGAGAAATGCCGATAACGGGGAATAAAAACAACATGAAATATAAAATGCTGATTCTTGATATTGATGACACTCTTGTGCCGCGCGGGGGCGGAATCTCGCAGAAAAAATGCGGCAGCGATTCAAAAAGCGCGTGAGGCAGGCGTGTATGTGACGCTTGCAACGGGCAGGGGGTACTACGGCTCCTCCCATGTTTTTCGTGAACTGGGGCTTGATACTTACGTTATCAATTATGCGGGTGCGGTGATAAACGATACAAGAACGGATAAACCGATTTTTGTGACGGAGCTGGATAATAGTTTCGTGCAGGAAATTCTTGCAATGGCGGATGATATGAACCTTCACGCCCATTTGTATCAAGGGGATCGAATTGTGTATGAGCGTGAACATCCTTACGCAAGCGCATACTGCGCGGCACTTAACCTGCCGTATTCGATAGATTCGGACATTCGAAAGAAGACTTGGCAAAATGTGCCCAAGGTGCTTATCATTACGGAACCCGAGCGTGTTTCGGAACTCCTGCCTTTTTTTAAAAAGCATTTTGAAAACAGAGTGGAAGTCTCGGCGTCATCTCCCGGGTTTATAGAATTCAACAGACTGGGTGCAAACAAGGGTACAGCCGCAGAGCTGCTCGCATCCAGGCTTGGATTCGACCGTGATGAAGTTGCGGCAGCGGGAGACAACACACTTGATCTTGAACTTGTTCGCTGGGCAGGACTCGGTGCTGTGGTTGCGGACGGCAACCCCGATGTGAAACGTGAAGCGGATGTTATAATACCCGCCTGCGCGGAGGACGGCGTTGCATATCTGATTGAAAACTATATTTTGAAGGATGATGCAAACGGCATCATGCGGAACAGCGGGGAGAAAAAGGATGTACAGGCTCGGCTTTGATATCGGCGGAACGCATATCGCCTGCGGTATAATAAATGATGAAACATTCGAAATCGTCGGAAAGGATGCCTGCGCATTTTTTCGCGGTCAATCTGCGGAAAAAACCGCACAGTGCATGGCGGAATTGGCAAAAAACACTGCCGCACGGTGCGGAACGGATTTTCAACAGATTGAAACCGTCGGCGTCTGCATACCGGGAAGCATCGATGCGCAGAACGGAACGGTTGTTAACGCCTATAACATCGGCTTCCATAATGTTCCGTTCCGGCAAATTGTTAAAGAAACATTTAACAAGCCCGCTGCAATGCTGAACGATGCGGATGCGGCAGCTCTTGCGGAACACAGACTCGGGGTGCTGCGCGGAACTCGGAATTCACTGCTTGTAACGCTCGGAACAGGTTTTGGCGGAGGAATAATTCTGAACGGCGAAATCTTCTGCGGCGGAAGAGGCTTCGGAGTTGAACTCGGTCATATACAAATGGATATGCATGGTGAAAAGTGTACATGCGGCAGGCGCGGGTGCATTGAAACGCTTTGCGCGGCATCGCGGCTTACACGGGACGCGCTTCGCCTTGCGGAGAAAAAGAAACAAGCGGGTGATAAGCTCGGTGAAACGCTGCACGATGCCGGCACGCTCATTGCAGCGGCAAGGGCGGGGGATATTGAATGCACGGAGGCGTGGAATCGCTATCTTGATGATCTGTCGAATGCGCTTGTGTCGCTTATCAATATTCTTGACCCCGAAATAATTGCCGTCGGCGGCGGTGTGAGCGGTGCGGGGGATTTTCTCATCGTTCCGCTGAATGAACGGGTTGCAAAAGGCAGCTTTTTCAAAAAACCGACGCCTGTCGTAAAAGCTCTGCTCGGCAATGATGCCGGGATTGCGGGTGCAGCTCTGTTCGGCGCCGAAACAGCTCCGCACCGGTGAGCCGTTAATTAAAAAACAAACGAATTTAATCCAGAGGAGGAAAACATATGTCAATCATGGTATCTGTATTTGTGCCGGACGGAATCGTCATGGCAGCGGACAGCCGGCAAACGGTCGGAATCACGGCGGTGAAGCCCGTGAACGGTGCTCAGGGCACGGAAACACGCATTCTGAACCGAATGGACCGGCCGGGGCAGCCGGGTTTCCCTGCGGGAACGATCATATCCCAATCGGACAACGCACAAAAAATAATGCTGCTCAGCAAGGTTAAGGTGGGCATATCTGCCTGCGGCATAGGTATTCTTGACGGAAAAAATGTTTCGGATTATATCCGCACGTTTGAAATCAACGAACTCACATCGGCGGATGATGTCACGAGTGTTGCCGAAAAGCTGCATAAATATGCATTTAAATACTTTCCGCAGGTCAATTTCTTTGTTTGCGGCTATCAGAACGACGAACCGTTTGTGTACATTGTGAACAAGGAAATTAAGCGCAGCAATATTGAAAACGGCAGAATGCGCTACGCTTCCATCTGGTCCGGAGAGCAGGCTGCAATAACAAAGCTTCTCAACGGCAATCCGCCGATGATGATAAACCATGTGCTTATGCCGCTTAAGGATGCAATTGACTTTGCGGATTTTCTTGTTGATGCAACGATAAAATCACAACGCTTCGAAATGAAGCCCGCAACATGCGGCGGCGATATAGACATTCTTGTGCTCACGAAAGATGATTCATTCTGGTTCCGCCACAAGGTCTATAAGCCCGGAAGATAAGCCGATTCCGATGGCGGAAAAATAAGAACCCTGCACCCCGCACCGCAGCGGGGCGCAGGGTTTAATATATTAAATTCCTTGCGTTCGTTTGTCCTTTTTCATTTGCGGCGGAAATAGACTTTAGATATGAAAAGAACGAACGGAAAAGCCTTATCGGTAAACAATGCAAAGCGGCGTATAGGCATAAACGCCCGCCGTGTTATAACGCTGACGCTGTCGAACATTGCGCTTCAGGCTCTCGGGTTTGTGTACAGAATGATGCTTACGGATTGTGCGGGAACAACCGCACTCGGTCTGCAATCGCTTGTGATGCAGATTTATTCAATTGCGGTTTCCGTCTGCATATCCGGGCTCAATGTTGCGGTCATCACCGTTGCTGCGCGGCTGAATGCAGCGGGAGGTCGGGGCATTCGCACCCTGACGCGCTGTGCACTGCTTGCGTTCTGCGTGCTGTTTTTGCTTTCCGCTGTTCCTTCGTTTATACTGCGCAGGTCGATCGCACTTCGTCTCATAGGAGACTGCAAAACGGAGGGTGCGATACCGCTCGTTTTGATATGCATATTCCTGACGGGAACGGAAAACATCCTAAAATCCGTGCATATTGCGGCGGGACGCGTTCGCACGACCGCTTTCAGCGAGATAACGGAACAGACGGCGCGGTTTTTTCTTGTTTGGCTGCTGTTGAAAAGCTTTGCGGCGAACAGTGCTTTTGCAATGCAGGGCGAACCGAGTTTCAGCGTGAAGCTTATAATCACGGGTATGGTGCTGAGTGAGTTTTTCAGCGTCGGATTCCTTTCCGTATCGTATTTCAGAACATTTGTAAAGAAAAATCGAACGTCTGCGGATACCCGGCCCGCTGCGGGGAGGTTTTCGGGTTTATTTTCGGAGCTTTGCGAAATACTGCTGCCGGCCGCATTGACAAGCGTCCTCGGAACGGTTTTTTCATCGGCTGCCGCGCTGCTGCTTCCGGGGCGGCTGTATGCTGCCGGCTATTCGCGTGAAGCGGCATTGCAAACAATCGGCGTGCTCAACTCGGTTGCGGTTCCGCTTGTTGTGCTGCCGATGGCATTTGCGGGTGCGGTTGCGGCTGTGTGTATGCCGGCTGTTTCTGCGGCGGTTCAAAACAATAACAAAAATCTGCATAGAATTGTCAAAAAATCAGTAGGTGTACTGACTTTTGCCGTTGCGGCGAATCTTTTGCTGCTGCCGTTTCTGAAGAAACTGTCCGCACTTCTCTTCGGAATCGTTCCGGATTGGGGCGTGTTTATTCTGCTGACGCTGAAATCCTGCATAATACATTTTCAAATAGTAACGACAGCGATACTGAACGGCCTAAAGGAGCAGAAAATCGTGCTTGCGTACACCGTTTTGAGTGAGGGACTGCAATTGATTTTGATTTATCTGTTTGCCGCGCTTCCGCAGCTGCATATTTACGGCTGCCTTGCCGCAATGGCGGCGGGGGGAAGGGCTGAGACTTGCTTTAAGTGTGAAAAGAATCAGACTGATACTGAACGGAAATGTGAAGGGTGCGGAGCGGAGAATGCTGCCGCAATAAAGCTGAACTTAAACAACAAAGCCGAGCCGCCGCATTGTGCGCAGTGCCGGGGAATGCGGCGATTCGGCTGCCGTTTTAACTAAGCGGAAAAAACAGGGTTCTTTTTCGCTGCAACTCTTAAAATGCTTCCGGGTGCAACGGGTTCGCTGCATCCGATGTACAACTTTTGACAAGGATGCGGCGCACTCTGCTGCATCTCGCCTTCTTCGCTGCGTATGCCGTTCACGCGGAATGTGCGGGCAACATCTTTGGGTGCAAGAATATGCAGCTCATCGCCGTCAAAGAAACGGTTGCGCTGTTCAACATGAGCAATTTTGCGTTCCGAATCATAGTCAAGCACAACAGCGGCAATTGCATAATCCTGAATATAACCGCCTGATTCCGGTGCCATGAGCGGAGCTTTCGAACCCATTGCATCGTTGTCAAGCATGAAGCCCGTTGTGTACGGACGGTGGCTGATTCGGTTCAGTTCGTTCATAACAAGCTCCATATCGCATCCGTCCAGTGCCATTCGATAGGCGTTCACGACAGTTGCAACGTAAAGAATGGATTTCATCCTGCCTTCGATTTTGAGGCTGATAATGCCTGAATCGATAACTTCGCTTAAATGCTCCGCCATGCACATATCGCGTGAATTAAGAATAAAACTCCCTTTCCTGTCCGCAACAACGGTGAAATATTCGCCGCCCTTTCCGCGTTCGCGGATTTCATATGACCAGCGGCAGGGCTGAACGCATTCGCCGCGGTTGCTGTCGCGCCCGTCGATATAATTGCTGAAAAGACATCTTCCGGAGTAGCTCACGCACATTGCACCGTGAACAAATGCTTCAAGCTCAAGGGTTTCGGGCAGTTTGCGGCGCATTTGTGCAATTTGTGAAAGCGTCAGTTCGCGCGCCAACACAATGCGTTCAATGCCCTGTTCATGCCAGAACAGCGCAGCTTCGGAATTGAGGGTGTTTGCCTGCGTGCTCAGATGAAGCGGGAGGTTCGGTGCAACACGTTTTGCAATTCGGATAACGGACGGGTCGTTGATGATGAGTGCATCCGCGCCTGCTGCATCAAGTGCTGCAATCGTTTCGGGCAGATTTTCCAAATCTTCATCACGCATAAACGCATTCACGGTGACGTAAACCTTCACACTGATACTTTCGCCGGGGCAAGGAGAATTTTTTCTTTTGTTTTCAGCCATATTTTGTTGAGTTTGTTGAAGTATAAAATAACAATGAAATTAATCATACGTTTTCACTTATCACGGAGCGGAGAAAGCGGATACATCGGCGTGAGTGGAAAAATGTCCGTCAGCACATCAAGGATGTTCGACGGCGCGATAAGCGCGCGACCCGGAATTGTCTTCATCCACGCAAAAGTCTTAACGTTCAGATAGGGTTTCAGCTCAGCGGGTGCATCGGGAATTGTCGCGTCTGTAGCTTTCGCAGCTGTAACAATCCGCGCGCTTCAAGCGAATGTGCAAGCTCGAGAAATTTCATCGGAGCGGCAAGTATCTTTTTTTCGATATGCTGCCATGAATGCCGGGGTTGATGAATAAACCCGCAGCCGTAATCGTATCGGTGCGGCGTGATTTCAAAACCAGAGCGTGCAGCCTTCGCTTATGCGCGTGCGCGGATATCTGAACCCGATCCCATGTGGTCCTCGATAGGGGGACTTGTCCTTTGTGAAGCGGGTGTCACGGCGAATGCGCGAAACGGAAGCATTGATGCTCGGATTAAAATTGCCGTCGATATCAAGAGCCGTCGGCATCAGCGCAGCGGCAAGCCGCCGCATGGGATCGCGGACGAATTGCTCATAGCGCTTGCGGTTCGCTTCGAACCAATCTGCATTGTTGTTAAATCCGATTTCAAGCAGAAAACGGAAAGTTTCCGCCGAAAATCCATTAAATAGTTCTTTGCTGTTCATATTCGTGTGTTTGCCGGATGCTTATTGATGATTTGCAGAAATTTGCCCGTTCGGAGCCGCAGTGAAACTGCGGGTCCGAACGGGCTTTTAATCGGGGTTCGCTGCGCATGAGCAGCCGCATTTCACGGCGTTCAAAACCGCTGACCGAACGGGTACCCGAAGCATTTTGCATTCGTTACCAGAGCGGGTTGTATCTTTGCAACGTTGCGATTGTGTTCCGCAAGCGTTTTGCAAATATCAGCGCGCCGCTGTCGGGATCCATAAGGCAGAAATAAAGGTAATTATCCGCAATGTATTCCGAGTTGGGATAGAGCGCAGCCTTGATTGCAGTATCGCCGGGATTGAAACGGGCCCTATTGAAGCCCGGAATTTGTGTGTGTTGTAGCCGGACGGTGTTGCAAGCTGCTCTTCGGTCGATGAAACGAACCCGTTTTAAGAACGTATTCAAGCACGTTGCACATCCGAGTCCAAGGTTCATGTTTGCCTTAGTCCTGTTACTGAAAACGGCGAAACGCGATAGAAGTCATCGAACACGTGCCTCTTTTCAATGACTGATGCAAGGGTAACAACATCGTACATACTCATGCCCAGTTCCTTGGCGCGTGCTGTGTAAACTTCACCGAATATTTGCTCAAATCGGTCAAGCATCTTGTCAATGATTGTTTTCCTCCGAGGCATCCTCGTAAATATAGGTATCCGGGAAAATCCTTCGAGTCTGTAAGGCCGCTCACCGGTTTCATCGGCGGGAATATCTTTGATGAACGGGTGCTCTTAACAAACATCTCACCGGTCACGCAGAGGGAGAGGAATTTGTCCGCTTTTCAGTATTCCGTCCGCAACAAGTTTGTCGGCCATTGCTTCGATCGTCGTCCCGGGAATCTGCAACTTAATGATTTTTCGCGGCGGCATACCGCGGCAAATCGTATCCACAATGTCAGGAATGCTCATGTTGCGGGAAAGGACATATGTCCCCGCGCCTGCAAGCGGCTGGATTTACCGATAAAGTCAACGTAAATCTTGAAAACGGCTTTGTGCGGAATCAAACTGGTGAATCCTCGCCTCCGGCCTCGTAAAGAATCTTTGCAAATGTGATGCACCGCTTTGCCCGGATTGTAACAATAATCGGCGTGGAGTCGTTCCGGGTCAACGGGCATGAGGTATTTGTTATAGATTTTTTTTGCCGACGGTCGAAAGCAGCATGTGGGTGATGAACAGGCTTGCCGCAATGATAAAAAAGGAACGCGGACGATTTTCCAGATTTTCCAGAAGGTCTCGGAGCGTTTCCTTCGGTTGACATTTTCGGCGGTTCATCTTCGTAACCATCGTATATATTAAAATCCTGAGTTTCATCCGTGGGACTGTCTTGCGTCCGCGCCATCCGGATGCACCGCCGCTGTCGGGGGCAAAAAATTGGGCAGGGATTTTTGGCCCCGTATTTCTGTTAAAAAAACATCATGGTAAGGAATTCCTCCGAAATAATCTTATAATCCTGCTGAAAGCTTTTTGCATAAACCCTGCATAAAAACTTCTTTTGAAACATCCCACAGGGCATGTGATGGTCCGTTTTCGAATGCTTCCGTAAGCAATTATACACCATGCAAACAGACGCACAACGCAAATTCTGTCCGCAAAAGTTTACAAAAACGAATGCATTGTGCGTTATTCGGTGCGCCGCACAATGGGCGCGGCGTGATTCTTTATCATGCCCAATACGCCATTCAAAAATGGCATTGCCTCAAGAATGCTATGTCTGCATCAACGGCGGCGGCAAGTTGCCTGTATATATCGCCGAGAACGTTATTCAAAGCGCATACTGGCGAACAGGTATTCGGACGCTGCAAAGTCGAGCTGAAGAAGCTTCACCATTTTTTAAAGTCGTTTATTTCTTCCGCGGCAATCCGCACCGGCAAGCGTTCTTGCTCGAAACACGGCCTGCAGGTCCTATCCAGCGCGTGTCTTCGCTTCCGTAAGCGCGCGTTTTGGCATCGAGATAAACTGGATGTCTGCCTTGAATTGCGCAGAAGCTCTGTGTCTGTTCCGTTTTTTTGCTTTATGTCAGTTTTTTCGTTCATGATTCCTCCTTTCAATTGATGACGGCTTAATATTGTTCAGCAGTCGATTTCAACAACGACCGGTGCAGAATGATGGCGTGCGTTTTCGGTTTTGCCGCGAGCAAAAAC
>VOFD01002118.1_pt1 | contig 13064 bp, 25 predicted proteins | sample 5384101 | NCBI WGS metagenome assembly VOFD01 (sample SAMN12384723, study PRJNA508395) | human gut metagenome | isolation source: healthy gut C | host: Homo sapiens
CGGTATTCTTCAAATACTTTTTCCACACCTTTTCCGTAATTGCCCACCGGATCTTCCTCGCCGGCGATCATATAGACTGGCAGATTTTTCGGTATTTTCTCGATATTTTCCTTCTTCTGGATAAATCCAAGGACATCAAACAGCGTCTGATAGCCATTGACCGTAAACAGAAATGTGCAGTATTTATCCCGGTTATAGGCATCCACCATTTCCGTATTTTTTGTCAGCCAGTCGTTTGCTGTCCGCTTATCTGCGATGCGTTTGTTGTAACTGCCAAAGGCCAGCTTCTGCAAAAACTTCGAGCGGTGACGTTCTCCTTTTTACTTTACTGATCACACCCGCACAGAGTTTTCCGGCCGTCAAAACTGCCCCCGGCGTGTAACCGGTCCCGCAGATAATTGCCCCGGTCAGTTCCTCGCCATAGGTCATCAGATAGCGTCTCGCCATAAACGATCCCATGCTGTGCCCAAACAGAAAATACGGCACATCCGCTCCATACTGTTCCTTCGCATAACGTGTGACTTCGTGAAGATCTTCGATCACCGCCGCACTTTTTTTCTTCACCGAAATATCCGAGATCCTCATCCTTTTCTGCTGTCAGCCCGTGTCCCTTGTGGTCATTCCCGATCACCAGGATTCCTGCCTGATTGAGGTAATTCGCAAAATGACTGTACCTTTTGATATATTCGATCATGCCATGCGAAATCTGCATGATCGCTTTTTTCTCTCCCTGATGGTTTCCCAAACTGCAATGTGCAGTCTCTGGCCGCCTGATGAAATATATCGTTCCTGCATGAGATTCCTCGCTTTCCTTTTTCGTTTATTATACTGTATTTTTGCCTTCTGCAAATCAAAAAAAGAACAATTTGCGACTGTTTTTTGTCTCTTTGCGTTCTTTTTTACCAACGATTCTTTTTTCACAATCTGATAACCCATTTTCAGATGTTTTTTGAGATCATCGCCGGATTCTAAAATTTCAACCAGCATCCTGGCTACTTCCTGCCCCATCGTTTTGTGGTAGAAATGCACACTGCTGATCGCCGGTGACACTGCACTTCCTATCTCGGTGTCTCCAAACGCCACGATCTGAACCTCTTTGCGGAACCTGGATATCATGCTCATGAAAAATACCTCAGTGCTCCGACGGCAAGGCTGTCCGTTGCACAGAACAGAGAGTCCACTTCCGGATGTGTTTTCCATATTTTTGCAGCTTTCTCGTAACCGCCCTGCATGCACAATTCCGTTTCATACATACAGGATCTGTCCATCCTGATGCCGGCATCTGCCATTGCATCCAGAAATCCGCTCTTTCGTGCTTTTCCTGCCGCTTTGTCTTTTGCCGGCTCTCCGATATAGGCGATGTGTCTGCCTTTTTTCGTCAGCATTTTTGCGGCATCATATGCCGCATGATAATCATCCTGAAAAACGCAGGAATATTGCCGGATCTCCTGTGCCGTCACTACGATCGGCACTTCGACTTCTTCCATCAGGTACAGATGTTCTCTGGAAAGCATCGTTCCCATGAAAATGATGCCGTCAACCTGATTTTTTCGAAAATACGAAGGTATTTCAGCTCCGCCCTGGTGTTATTCCGCGTATCTGCCAGCAAAAGCTGATAACCTTTACCGAAAAGAACCTCACTGATCCCTGACACCATCTGGCTCACCGACCCGGACTCAATATCCGGAATGATCACACCGACCAGCTTTGTCACTTTGCTTCTTAAATTTCTCGCCTGCTGTGACGGGCGATAGCCGGTCTCTTCTATCACTTTCCGGATTCTTTGCCCTTTTTTCTTCGCTTACATATCCATCATTCAGATAGCGGGATACCGTCGCCCTGGAAACACCGGCCAGTTCTGCAATTTCATTGATATTCATAATGCCTCTGCCTCACGTGCGTTCAACCTGAACCTGTCTTACGCCTTTTTCTTAATGTCCATGTGGTTTCTGTCTCATTTTCTCTTCTTCTGCATGCAGATCCTCATTCAGGAAATCAATCAGAACGATCAGAAACGGCAAACAGAGTGATCCAGATTGCCTTCCCGGAATAAATATTGCAGGCAACCGTTCCAAACACCACACCTAATAAGAAATATACCACCATCATGCAATGTTTGCCCCATTTTTCTCGATGTTTTTATCTTTTTTTCCGAAAATGCTGGATTTCTTTTGCCAGTCCCACCGACCTGGCGGATATGGTTTGTCGCAAAGTTGTCGCCATCGGCGTTCCCTCTGCCTGACGAAACGTATTGTACTGCATGGAAGCAATAAAGTTGACCGCAACCTGTGAGATCTGCACCGGTGCGGATTCCGGTACAAGTCCAAGCACCAGAACGGTTGCCATTTCAACTGCAATCAGAAGGGTGTCCCAGCGGATTTTCAGATGATACTTGACTGGGTTCGGCAAAGCAGTTCTGAGATAAATGCACCTGCCATATACGCGGAAATCGGGGAACAGGTAGTAGGTCGCCGTTTCCCATTCTGCCTGACCGATCGCCAGTCCAAGCAAAGCACCAGATTCCCTGTCTGAGCATTACAGAATACTTTCCCGCGTAACAAAAAAAGGTATACGCACCAAAAAATCCTGCGATTGCAATCAGGGTATAATACACTCGGTTTCTTTCACATTCCAGATAATTTTCTGTGTTTTCCAATGTTGCTCCTCCTTTGGGGAAGTGTTATAATAAGACGAATAGTTACATTCTATCTTATAAATCGTTTTCTTTCAACCGGAAACTGCGTTATTCTTGATTTTCACATGGTAAGCGTTATAATATCAGATGTCGGAATTGTGCAAAGTACTTCGCAGGCATCCTTTTCAGGAAGCAAAATTCTGAAATCAAAAATCTGAAACAATCTCTGTACAGAAGGGAGTCTTTCTTTATGAAAAAACTAATTGCAGATATGCACATGCACACCCTTGTCAGCGGACATGCATACGGAACGATACGCGAAATGGTCGCCACTGCAGGTGAAAAAAATCTGAAACTGATCGGGATCACAGAACACGCACCCGGCATTCCGGGAACGGTCGATCCTTTTTATTATCTGAATCTCACAGTCATCCCTCGCGTGCTTTCGAATGTACAGATCCTGCACGGATGTGAGATCAATGTTTTAAATGGCGGAAAACTGTCTCTGGAACAGAAATATATTGATTTTCTGGATTATGCAATCGTCGGAATCCACAAAGAGTGTTATACTGATGAAGGAAAAGAAAAGAACACCGACAACTTGATCGCATGTATGAAAAATGAGAAAGTACATTTTGTTTCTCACCCGGATGATGATCATACACCACTTGACTATGAACGTCTCGTTTCAGCCGCCAAACAGTACCGGGTCGCTCTGGAAGTCAACAACAGTTCGCTGGTCAAAAAAGACCGCCGTCTGAATTGCTATGAAAATTATCGGAAGATGCTGAAACTCTGTGAGCAGCAGCAAGTTCCGATTATTATAAGCTCCGATGCCCATGATCCGAGCTGGGTAGGACGTTTTGATCTCGCCGTCAAACTTCTGGAAGAACTGCAGTTTGATGAGTCTTTGATCTTAACAAATGATATAGAAAAACTGAGAGCATTTATCGGCGTATAAGCTCTGATTATTTTTGCCCGCAACAGCGGGCATTTTTTAAGAATGTTACTTTACGGTAATTTTACACGTTTTTTCCGACTGCCGGCTTTTATTGTAATCGTCGCTTTTCCCTTTTTTCTTTGCTTTTACAACACCTTTTCCATTTACAGATGCAACCTTTTTATCAGAGGATTTATATGTAAGTTTTGCCACATTCTTTGGCGTTGCCTTTGCTTTGATGCTCCATTTTTTGCCTTTTTCAGGGTTTTCCTTTTCGGTACACCCGTAATCTTTTTACTTGAACTTTGGCATCCCCGGTCACCTGGATTGTTCTGGACTCTTCGAAAACACCGCATTTTGCTGTAATTTTGGCTGTTCCTGCACTCACACCGGTAACTACACCTTTTTTCATCTACAGTCGCCACTTTCGGATTGGAAGAACTCCACTCTACTGTGTCCTCAAAAGAGAGTTTGTGTGTGCGTGACTGATAGAACCCCGAGCCTCTGTAATTTGCATAAAATTTCGCCTGCACCGTTTTGGAAGAGGCCAGTTTCTCTTTAAAAGGCTCCATGTATGCCTTTACATCCTGGTTCTGAACCTGGATTTTCTGCACTTTATTCTTTACTGCTTTTGCCTGGCCTTCATCCAGTCCTGTTTCAAAACTGAACTCCCCGGATGTCGTATTTTTGAAATCTGCATCCGGGCAAATGAAGGTTGCAAGTCCAACATAAAGATTGTTCGGATTGATCATCGATGTATAATGGCCTGTCACCCCACCGGTCTGTTTTACCCAGTCCTGCTTTTCACCATACCACTGATCGATTCCGGTGATCATATCATTGCTGTTATTCCATGCCAGAACTTCTCCCCAGCTCTGCACCCCATTTGGTGATGCCTGTGAAAAACACATCGTTCCATTTGGTCTTTGATGATCCATATACACAGATGCTTCTCTTTGCCCGGACTCTTGCGATATATTCCAGATCAGAAGACCATTTGACCGGTACATAATCTGACATCGTAAGCTTTCGGTTGGGATCACGCGGATCCTGAACGCCCTGTTTGCACGCCTCTTTTCGGATCTCATTGATCCGTTTCAATGCCGCATCTGCACTTGCCAGATAGCTACCTTTCAGTCCAACCAGAACACAGTTCTCCTCCACGGAATCCGTCTCTGCAAGCGTATGATCCTGAAGTGTTTCCACTGCCGGCATCTCCGAGATTTCCTGCTCTATCTCCGAAGCAAATGCAGGAACAGCTGCTGTTCCTGCCAGTACCGACACACTGAGTACTAATGCGATCCATTTCCTTTTCATCTCTTTCGTACCTCCTTGAGCTTTTTTTGTTAAATATCTTTCTAAAACAGTGTACTAAAAATATTTGTTCTTTTTGCAATACCTGATATCTTTATTCGTTCCACAGAAAACAGAAAATTTTTGTAAGAAGACCGGTAGGAACATTTTCCATATCCTGCCGGTCTTCTTATAATATCATATTCAACTATGTGATGATCTTATATCTTATTCTTCACCCAGATAATATTTTCCATAAGCATCTCTTTGCTTTAATTCTTTGCAAATACAGTTTCCGGTGTCACTTCAAAAGGCATATTGTGAAGTGTATCATTTTCCGCACAGGCGGTCTTTGCAACTTCCATCAGCTGCTCATCTGTCACATTGCCGGCACCAAGTTCTGCCAGGGTAACAGGCAGTCCGACTTCGATGCACCACAAAATGATGTCTTCCAGTTCTTCCGCCGGGACGTTTTCCAGTACCAGCTGAGTAAGTGTTCCAAATGCAACTTTTTCTCCATGATACATATGGTGGCATTCTTCCAGTACTGTAAATCCATTGTGGATCGCATGTGCTCCCGCAAGTCCGGCACTTTCAAATCCGATACCGGAAAGGAGCGTGTTCGCTTCGATCACTTTTTTCGACTGCCGGTGTACATACACCTGCTTCCAGCGCAATTTTGGCTTTGACGCCTTCTTCCATCAGCGTATCAAAGCAAAGTTTTTGCAAGTGCCATCGCTGCTTCCGTTGTCTTTCCGCCTGCACAGGAAGTTGCACCGCGCGTTTGCATGCTCTCGCCTCGAAGTAAGTTGCAAGTGCATCTCCCCATACCGGCTACTGTAAGGCGTACCGGTGATTTTGTGATAATATCGGTGTCCATCAGAACCAGATTCGGATTGGCCGGAAGGAACAGATATTTTTCAAAGATACCTTCTTCTGTATAAACAACGGACAGTGCACTGCACGGTGCATCAGTTGATGCGATCGTCGGGCAGATAAATACCGGTGTGCCTGCATAATATGCAACTGCTTTCGCTGTATCAAAAATCTTGCCTCCGCCGACACCGATCACCAGATCACACTTATTTTCTTTTACAATATTTACCAGACGGTCGATTTCACTGTTGCAACATTCTCCGTTAAAATAATCAAAAACCACTTCACATGTACTTTCTGCAAAGCTGTCTTCGATCATTTTTCCGATTCTCTTATAACCGCCTTTGCTGATCAGAACCAGTGCTTTTTTTTTCCGCAGTTGGACGCGTAAGTTCCGATTTTTTTCATTTCCCCTGCACCCTGTAAATATTTAGAAGGGCTAATTAAAATTTTTGCCATTTTTAACACTCCTTTTCTTTTTGTCCTCAAAAGTCGTTATCCGCATCTGGCTTTTGCGTTTGGATTCTTTTTGTAATGGAATCTGTCTCTATTATAATAAGTGCATTGTACATTTTCAAGCCCAAACTTACTTGAACGCATCGGCCAGATTGCCGTCAATATATCTACTGAATTTTTATGCTTTTTTTCAAAAAACAGAAAAATATTTTGGAATTCTTGTTTTTAAGGCTGGTATACGAATTTTTTTCTGTACATATATTCGTAAAAGTGTTAGATTTATAATTATACATTATCTTAAGAAAGGATTACTATCATGCTTCAGACAATCGAATCCATCAACAATGCCGTTAATAACTTCATCTGGGGTGTCCCGGCGATGATCTGCATTATCGGTGTCGGGCTTTATCTAAGCCTGCGGACCGGATTTATCCAGATTCGCAAATTCCCTTATGCACTGAAAACCACGCTCGGAAGAATTTTCAAAAAGAAGGAAGCTTCTGACGGCTCCATGACTCCTTTCCAGGCTGTCTGTACGGCCTCGCCGGAACGGTCGGTACCGGTAATATTGCCGGTGTTGCCGGCGCTATCGCTATCGGCGGACCCGGTGCCGTGTTCTGGATGTGGATCTCCGCAATCCTTGGAATGTGCACGAAATTCACTGAGGTCACACTTGCCGTTCATTTCCGCGAACGAAATAAAAAAAAGGGTGATTATGTCGGCGGTCCGATGTATTACATCAAAAACGGTCTCAGCAAAAAATGGCAGATCCTTGCAATTCTTTATTCCGCCTTCGGTGTACTGACCGTTTTCGGTACCGGAAATGCCACACAGGTAAATACAATCACTACTGCGATCGACACTGCTCTGATCAATTTCAACATCATTCCGGAATCTGCATCCAAAACGCTGAATCTGGTTCTTGGTATTGTGATCATGCTTCTTGTCGGTATGGTTCTGCTTGGCGGTATCAAACGAATCGGAAGTGTCTCCGAAAAACTGGTTCCGTTTATGGCACTGTTGTACATCGTTCTTGCGATCGGTGTGGTTGTACTGAATTTTGAGAGAGTTCCTGCTGTATTCCATGATATCGTTTACGGAGCTTTTAACCCGGCTGCCGTCACCGGCGGTGTGATCGGAAGTTTCTTCCTCAGCCTGAAAAAGGTGTATCCCGCGGTATTTTCTCAAACGAGGCAGGTCTTGGTACCGGTTCTATCGCCCATGCCTGTGCTGATACCAGCAAACCGGTAAAACAGGGTATGTTCGGTATTTTCGAAGTATTTGCCGACACGATCGTTATCTGTACTCTGACTGCCCTTGTCATTCTGGTAAGCGGTGTTCCGGTCAACTACGGGCGCCGCAGGTGCCGAGCTGACAATCTCCGGATTCACTTCTACCTACGGAAACTGGATATCTGTTTTTACCGCAGTTGCCATGTGCTGTTTTGCTTTCTCCACGATCATCGGCTGGGGACTTTACGGTGCACGCTGTATTGAGTTCCTGTTTTCCGAGAAAGTAGTAAAACCGTTTATGATCGCCTATTCACTGGTAGCTATCATCGGAGCAACGGTCGATCTCGGACTTCTCTGGAGCATCGCCGAGACCTTCAACGGACTTATGGCAATCCCGAACCTGATCGGTATCTTCCTTCTTTCCGGAACTGCCATCGCTCTGACAAAAGAATATTTTGCGAAAAAATAATTTCATAAAAAAGATCTCATGCAATCCTTATTCAAAAGAATTGTATGCGGTCTTTTTTATATGGTTCTTCTTACAGTCGCCTACAATCCTGCAAAAACAGCTCGTAAAGGTCATCTTCCCCTTCCAGCATCGGAGAATTCTCGCCGCCCCTGTTTGTGCTTCGCCGCATGGTCGCATAAGCCTCTTCCCCTGCCGTGATCAGATCCATATCATAAATCTCATATCCAAGTTCCCTGCATTTGCCGCAAAATGCCGCAAATGGCTGTGATGCTTTTTTCGTTGCCAGAAGCTCTGCTCTCAGCTTCGGATCATGTAAAGCTTTCGTTCCTCGTTTCAGTCGTTCATCATCCATCACCCAGCCTTTGATGGTGTAGTCCTTGGTATCGCGTGTGACCTGACGAGAACCTTCGGTTTGAACTATCCGGAAATTCCGGATTGTTATTTCACCCTTGTTTCTATTCGTTGGTTTTCCCTCACAAGTTTTACTGCACTTTCTACGTGCACCGTATATCTATAGGTCTAATAGTTAAGTCTTACACCGCCCTGCCTGGACGTTACTGCTTTTGGTCGCACCTTGTATGGGAGTTTACTTGATGTGTATACCTTCTTTCCAGCATCATTGTAGACATGATAACCGGCGTGCTGATCCGCACACTGCTTGGCTTTCTTGAGCGTCTGAAACGCTCCGATCTGGCTGCTGGCGTTCTTCCAGGTCTTGCGGACACGGTACCATGTTTTGCTGGTGGCTGGGAGAATGTCGCCATTCTGTCCGGAAATAGCTTTCTTGAACGCATCCCAAGTGTACGTACCTGTATTGTATACATACGGATTTGGACAGATTTTTCCGGTCACATCATAGTGGCGAATGACATGATCTGCAGGGATGTTATATTTCTTCATCAGGTATCTGGTCAGCTCAATAGCAGATTGTATTGTTGCTCCTTCAAAATACCAGTCCTTATCTGTTGCCCCAAGACTCGCCGCGTTCTTCTTTTTCGCACACACATCTCAATCCCAATGCTATTAGCGTTTCTGCATTCCGGATGTTTGTAACTGCTCGCCCCACAATGCCAGGCGATATTCCGATCTTCCACGCACTGCCAAATTTCGCCGGCGAAACCGACAAAATAGTGTGCGGATGCTCCACGATTACCACCGCCGTAATATGAACAGTTTTCCTGTGCTCCGCCCAATGCCCCAACATAATGGATCACAATATATTTGATCCTGGAAATATTGCCTGGATTATAATTGTAATTTGAAATCATTCGGTTAATCTTGTTCATAGTCTCTACCGCCTTTCTCAGATGACGCTCATGCGTCCCCTTTTTTCTCTGCTTTCTGTGTCAGTATGTCGATCGCATTGGCGATCACTGCCGGCGACGGTATGCCCATCAGTCCGGCATTCTCAACGATGCTGATTAATTCATTGGCAATGAACCCGATGATCACTGCATCACGGATGTAATCCACACCGATTGCCAGATCCAGCCGGTACGCCACCAGAACAAACAGCGCGTCATGCATTTCCTGCACAGACCTTTCCAGCCTGTCCGACTTTCCAATGTCCCTGTTGACGTTTTCTTACTGTTGTGGAATACCCCGGCAACGATCAGACCGGATATGTAATCGATCGCCATAAAATGATCAGCGTCATCAATGCCTGATCCCAGCCGCCAAAAAAAAGAAGCAATCGCCCCACCGACTGCTCCAATACCTGTACATAACATTTCTTTTTTCATCCTCGTTAGTCTTTCCTTTCTTGTTACTCTGTGAGAACATTGATTCTTCGCACCCAGATACCTTCGCCGTTCTCGTTGGCTGATATCATCATATACTTTGCATTATCCGGAACAGTAACGATATAATCACAGTCCCCTTCTTCTTCGATTTCTACAGCTGAAACCATTGTGAATCCGGCACTGCTGTTATCAACTGCAAAAAATAATCGGATATTTTCCGCGTCCACTACCGGCTCGTGATACCATGCTCGTATGTATGATATACCGTTCGCCTCGTTGTACATTCAGTGTTGTACACTGTGTTTTTGCCCCTTCCATAAGTACACACACGAACTGCCAGCATCTTGTGCTTCCCACAGTTTGCCGTCTGTGATAGACACTGTTTTTTCTACTGAAAAAATTGCCTGTACATTCCGGACATCCTTGCGTGTTTTTGCCATCAACGCCTTACTCTGTCCTGTAATACCTGCCATCTTTGTTTCCATATCTTTTTACGTGCTCATTTGTATAACTCTTACACGCCTCAGCGTTATTGTAACATTCTTGGATGCTGTCATGGATCGACTGCCGGACATCCCGCCCGTAGACTGCCGCCAGTATCTTTTTTTAAGTTCTCTGTTATAGCCATTCCTGTTCCCCTTTCCTATGAAAATGTCAGCTTCAATGCCGCATGCACACCACATGGTGCATTGTTGACTGCGTTGGTTGTATTCGGCATCGTTGCGGCAATAGATACCATATTACGGTTGACAACGCCCCGGTAGGACGATGCCGCTATCAGCGTGGATGCATTGCCACCATAAATATAATTCCCATTCTGCCGGATCTGCAGTCCGGTTGCCGATGCTATGCTAACAGAACTGCGACCGACAATCGGTGTCGATACCGGAATGCAGAACTGCACTTCCTTGCCTGCGGATGTCACATAGCCAGCCGTGAAACATTCAATATTTATGCTGTCGCCCTTGGTCAGGATATTCATATTTCCGACTACAAACCAGTATGATCCGCTGTAGACCAGCTCCAAAACCGTGTACTGATCTATCAGCTCTGCAGGGATGTTGCTGTTCCGGTAATAGATTGGCTTCGCCCCTGTACTATTGACGTTCAGTGTTGGATTTGCGCGGTGTTGGCATAACTGAAACGCACAAACACCCTTGCACCAGCGCCAGCTTAAAGTTCGACAGGCTGACCGTCTTTGCGGCGGTCGATCCCGTCGTATAACACACGGCATAATGGGCAATGTCAGCCGTACCATTGAAATTAACGCCATCTATTGCCCGTGTTGTCTGGAGTTTTGTAGCTGTTCCTGCATTTCCTGTAATCGTTGTCGGTGTTCCTCCGCCATTGGCATCCACATAACTTTTCACTTTCTTCCATAACTCAGTAAGCCCCGCCTTATCTAGATATGCCATGTTCCTTCCTCCTTATATCAATTCACTTTACACGCAGATTGCATCAATTTCGGCATTGGTAAGTGCATCGACCACAAACAATCCGCCCAGTGCATCCCATGCCTTGCCGTCCCACGCCACGTTGGTACCTGCCGGGCCGTAGTCAGATGCTGCTTCCAGGTTGTATACGTCACCGGCAACCTGCCCTGTAGTCGGCAGTTTTGTTACATCTGCCAGGGAACCATGTCGGATTTCTTCGCATAGATACCAGATAAATCTGCCTCTGTTGGCAAATCATTCAGTTTTGAAAACATCGCTGGAGGCATGAGACCCATATTACCAGTAGTTGCAACTGGAATAATTGCTTTTACGGTACTTCCTGCGAAAGTGAGACCAACAGATGCTTGCGTGTAATCTTTCCTCAGTATAGGCCATTGTCATGGCTTCCCATGTTCCTTTACCGCTCAGAAGTTTACCCGTATCGCCTTTCGCCGGTGCCGGTACCAGTCCGTGTGTACCTGCCGCATTAGCTGTTGCACCCTTGAAGTCAGAGTAGGTCGTGTTTGATGCCGGGATGCCTAAGCCTGTGATATCTGTCTTAGTAACTGATAATGCTGTTTTGATCTTGCCCCAAAAGATAAGTTAATCCGCTGTATCCAAAAAAATTTTGCCATAATGTTTTTCTTCCTTTCTTTTAACTGTAAATGCAGATCTCATCAATCTGCCCATTCGTTATCGCCGTTACTGTTGTGTACTTCACACGCCCCTGCCCTGCCAGCGCTGTTGCTGTGTATGTTAATGCCGTACCGCCAAGCGTGACGCTTTGTTTGCCGGTTTTTAACAGGTCTGTCACCTTCTTCGTGATCTGCAGCTGCTGCTGCTGTATGTTGTACGTGGGTGCTGCACAAAAACCTTTTCACCGATCCCGCGGCATATCCACATCATAACCATCCGACAGGTCGATTGCAGATAATTCTGTCGCCAGATTTACCCCGTTGATCTTCTTAAATGCCTTTTCGCCTTTTCTTTCAGCTTCGTGGGGTCCTGTATTTCGAAACTCCACGGTCTTCGTGATGATGCCGTATTCTTTGACAGCCGCTGCGTCTTCCAGGTAGTCCTTGCCATCGTTCACGCCTGCGATTGTGACCGGCCATTCGTTGTTTGATGTCGATGACCCGAGCGGGATCAGACGCGTTACCATCATCCGTCTTGACGTTCTTGGTAACATCAATTGTTCTGCCCCTGCCGTATATCCTGGCCGCCTGCCTGTTCATATTCTGCCAGGTAATCAATATAGTGCACACCGCCGACGGTTCGTGTTCGGATATACCCGCCGCTTTCTGCGACGAGTTCATCCATTATGTCCCCGTGGTGTTGTAACTGTTCCGCTCCCGATCTGCCGCTTCGTTGTCTTCCGGTACATCCGTGCCGGTCTTGTGGGAATGGACGGATGATGCTGTCCTGAAAAATACTAACGCTTACCAATCGGATCTCCATCTCCAAGATCCCTGTCTTCGACGGTGTTCATCATCTAACGCCCCGGTAGATCGTCTTCTCACTACCCGTCAGGCCGAACCGGATTACTTCCAGCATGGACTTTCGCCGCAGGACCGGATGCCGCAAGCGGATGGTGGGACGATCGAAACATCACAGGAGCCGTTTTGTTGACTTCCTGAGTCAGTGCCCCTTCCGTCGGCCTCTTATCCACGGATGGTACAGGTAGGAAACCATCCGCGTGATCTTATACATTAGAACCTGCCCCCTCTGTGATTCTACGGAAACCGTGCCGCCATCCCTTTAAACTGCATGGTATGGATGCCCTCTGTGATCAGGATATCAGGCACCGTACTGTGCCCCTTTTGGGATCTGGTAGCTTTTTTTCCGTCATATGTCACTATGCCGCCGAAGCTTCAAAACACACCCCGTCGGCATCACATCCCCCGACCGTGATTTCACCCGGTACCGGATGTTTTATAGTCTCTGATGATATCCGTTTCAAAATTGAATCTGTCCATTCCCAGTCATCC
>VOFD01001474.1_pt1 | contig 13046 bp, 23 predicted proteins | sample 5384101 | NCBI WGS metagenome assembly VOFD01 (sample SAMN12384723, study PRJNA508395) | human gut metagenome | isolation source: healthy gut C | host: Homo sapiens
TAGTAACAATCTTCTCGTAACGACTTGAACCGTTAGTCTGGTCCACTCTTATAACAAGTTCACCTTCTTCAAGAACAGTACCTGCGTAAACAATACCTTCTGCATTCTTCTGAACCGGTATTGACTCACCTGTTAAAGATGCCTGATTTACCATTGCCTCACCTGAAACAACAGTGCCATCGAAAGGAATAATTTTTCCCATATGTACTCTTACAAGATCTCCTGCCTTAACATCAGAAGTTGACACAAGAATGTCCTGTTCACCCTGGCAAAGCCAAACTTTTCCAACATTTAAAGACATACTTCTTGCCAAGTCATCAACAGATTTCTTATGAGTCCATTCTTCCAAAATTTCACCGATTCCAAGAAGGAACATAATTGAACCTGCTGTGTTCATATTATTTCTTGCAACTGAAACACCAATAGCCGTTGCATCAAGAACCGGCACTTCAATCTTTCTGCTTGCAAGTGTTCTTACACCATTCCAAAGATATTTAACAGACTTTGTAAGAGTAATGCATTCCCTAATAGGATTCGGCAGGAATATCTTGTTGGCACCATACAAAAATACCTTGTTAACAAGCTTATCCCAATACTCTCTATTTAACTCTCTACCTGAATTTTGCAAATACACATCAGGAACTTCAACATTATTATACTTAAATGATGTAAGTAATTTTATAATATCTTCCCTTGATCCAATATAACTAATTGTAGCATCTTGAAGTCTTTCCCTAACCTTTACTGATGTTACAAGCTTATTATTACTAAGGTAATATTCCAACGTATCTGCCTGTTCGAAAGTCATGCGGCTTTGCAATATATGAATCCTTATTCTACCTTTAATTTCATGTTTAATTACAAATTTCATATAAAGTAACCTCTTTTCCGTAAATCTTTTGCAAAGAAACACCCGTATAAAATACAGGTGTCCTTAAAATCAAATAATTTTATATTATTCTGCAGTATCTTCTTCTACGTCAGTTGTTTCTTCAGATACTTCTTCTACATCTTCAAATTCTTCTGTTTCTGCTGCAGCTCTGTCTTCATTAATCTGCTGTGCTTCTGCATAAATATCTTCAGCATTTTCCTGAATGTTTGTAGCTGTCTTCATTACGCTTTCTTTAGCTCTAAGAACTGCTGCTGTGCAATTTGTGTATACTTTCTTTGCATCTTTGCTTGATAAAATTTTAATTCCTGCTGTTCCAAAAAAGCAACACCTGCTGCAAAAATTCCTGTCTTTTTAACGTCAACCTTCTTAATAAAATCTAACATAGTTTCAACCTCCATTGTCTTTTGTTTTGTATTATATTAAATCTATTTTTTAAGTTTTCCACTATTTTTTTCACTATTGATATTTTTTATCAATAAGCTTATGCTTTATTATGTATTCTTCTCCGATTCAATAACAATTCTGTTCACCTTTTGATTATCTAAGTAACCACAGGCTTTTAAACCTTTCATTATTACAGAATTCCATTCCGTCGGGACAAGTGGTAAACCATATTATCATCTAACTCTATAGTGCAGGCGTTTTCCTTTACGCAGTCAAGGTTGCATGAAATTTTATAAATATTTCTTCTGCTAATAGCTCCAATGTCTTCAAGAAGATTGACCATTCTATACACTGTAGCTGCCCCTGATGTTGGGATCAATTTCCACTGCTTTATAATAAATCTCTTTACATGAAGTGCATTCTTCGTCAAGGATTACGTCCAAGAGAACTTTTCTCTGGTTTGTAATTACATCCCTTGTCTTTTAAAGTCTTCAGAACTGATTCCTTCTGCATTCTTGTTCTTTGAAATTTTAGTTCATCACTTTTTCTGCTCCAATTATTTTCTCCCATAAAAACATAGGAACCTGCAAATAATTGCAGGTCCCTTATATTAAAACTTATTATTTTGCACTGGCTTTTTCATGTTAACGTTTAATGTATTGCTCTCTTTGTATGGTCTAAATAAGAGATAAATAAATACTAACACAATTGCAAATGCAACTACCGTTCCAATTCCAAATGTTCCTGCTGTAACTAATGTACCAATCTGGTAGATACATAATGCAACTAAGTATCCAAGAATTGTCTGGTATCCTATTGCTGTAAAGAACCATTTAGTATTGTTCATTTCTCTCTTAATAGCACCCATAGCTGCGAAACATGGTGCACAAAGAAGGTTGAATACTAAGAATCCGTATGCTGCAATTGGAGTCATAACCTGTGCAAGATTTCCCCAAATTTCTGTACCGTCTTCTGCTACTTCTGCAAAACCGAATAACATACCGAATGTTGCTACTACGTTTTCTTTTTGCAATAAGACCTGTAACAGCTGCAACTGCCATCTTCCATCCTTCGCCGGCTTTTGTCCAGCCAAGTGGAGTAAAGATTGGTGCAATTACACTACCGATTGATGCTAAAATACTATCGTTAAGCTGTTCTGCTTCTAACATTCCGAACTTTCCGTCTACCCAACCGAAGCTCATTAAGAACCACAGAATGATTGTTGAAAGAAGGATGATTGTTCCGGCTTTCTTAATGAAGGACCAGCCTCTTTCCCACATGCTTCTAAGAACGTTTCCTAATGTTGGCCAGTGGTATGCTGGAAGTTCCATTACGAATGGAGCAGGATCTCCTGCGAACATCTTTGTTTTCTTTAAAATAATACCTGAACAAATAATTGCTGCAATACCTACAAAGTAAGCACTTGTTGATACCCAACCTGAGTTGTTAAAGAATGCACCTGCGATTAATGCAATGATAGGCAACTTAGCTCCACAAGGAACAAATGTTGTTGTCATAATTGTCATCTTACGGTCACGGTCATTTTCGATTGTTCTTGATGCCATAATACCAGGAACACCACAACCACTACCAATTAACATAGGGATAAATGATTTTCCTGAAAGACCGAATTTTCTAAAAATTCTGTCCATAATAAATGCGATTCTTGCCATATAACCACAGCTTTCCAAGAAAGCAAGGAATATAAACAATACTAACATCTGTGGTACGAAACCAAGTACAGCACCAACACCGGCTACAATACCGTCAAGAATAAGTCCTGATAACCAATCTGCACAATTTAATGAGTCAAGTAAGTTTCCGATTAAAACAGGAACACCCGGTACCCAAACTCCATAATCTGCAGGATCAGGTTCTTCAGCTTCTGTTGCTGTCTTAAAATCATTAACTGTTACGTCAAACTTGTCTGTTACTTTTCCATCTTCATCTTCAAGTTCTGCTTTTGCAGTAATGTCTGATACTCCGGCTTCAGCAACAAATGCGTCAACTGCTGCTGTCTTATCAGCTTCACTTGCTTCTTCGTTCCCAAGAACTTCTTCGATATTATCTGTGCTGATTCCTTTGTCCTTAGCTGCTTCAATGAAAGCATCAACTGCTGCTGTCTGCTTTTCATAATCGCCTGATGCATCTTCATAAGAACTTGTTCCTATGCCAAACAAATGCCATCCGTCACCAAAAACACCCTCGTTAGCCCAGTCAGTAGCCCATGTACCAACTGTTGTTACTGATACGTAATATACAATAAACATTACAACTGCAAAAATTGGAAGAGCTAACCATCTGTTAGTTACGATCTTATCAATCTTATCTGATGTTGTAAGTTCACCCTTATTTCCTTTTGATACACATTTTCCAATTACTGAAGAAATGTATGTATATCTTTTCATTTGTAATGATACTTTCTGTATCATCATCAAAAGCATCTTCTAACTGCTTAATTTCATTTTCCACGTCCGGAACAGTTTTCATCTGTTCTTTAATCTTGTCATCTCTTTCAAGAAGTTTAATAGCGAAGAATCTCTGCTGTTCTTTTTGGAATATCGAAAGCAATCTTTTCTTCTACTTTTTCAATAGCATCTTCTACTTTTTTATCAAACTTATGTACCATTTCATGGTTAGGTTTCTTAGCAAGTTCAACTGCCTTGTTAGCTGCTTCCTTAATTCCCTTGCCCTTAAGAGCTGAGATTTCAACAACTTCACAGCCTAAACTTTCTTTTAAGTCCTTAATGCTTATCTTGTCACCTGATTTTTCCATGATATCAATCATGTTAACAGCCATAACTACAGGAATACCTAATTCCATAAGCTGTGTTGACAAATAAAGATTTCTTTCAATATTTGTACCGTCAACGATGTTTAAAATTACATCGGGCTTCTCATTAATAAGATAATTTCTTGCTACAACTTCCTCCAATGTATATGGTGAAAGTGAATAAATACCAGGTAAGTCAGTGATTGTTACATCTTTATGTCCTTTGAGCTTACCTTCTTTTTTTCTCAACTGTTACTCCAGGCCAGTTACCTACGAACTGGTTTAGAACCTGTCAATCCGTTAAAAAGTGTTGTCTTACCACTGTTCGGATTTCCTGCTAAAGCAATCTTAATTGACATTTTCTTTTTTCCCTCTTTCTTAAATTTTAAAATTGTTAATATGTTCCACCTAATTATAGACATACGTAGTTAACTATTATCTGTCATTGCTGACTTTTTGTTAGAATTAGCTAACCCTAGGTTAAAAATAATAAGCTGTTGCTTAAAGTCTTATAAAAAAAAGTTATTCGACTTCAATCATCTCAGCATCAGCTTTTCTTAAAGATAACTCATATCCTCTAACTGTTACTTCCACAGGATCTCCAAGTGGTGCAACTTTTCTTACATAAATGTCTACACCTTTAGTAATACCCATATCCATAATTCTTCTTTTAACGGGACCAGAGCCTGTAAGTTTTGTAACCTTTACTGTTTGGCCACATTTTACTTCCTTTAATGTTTTCATAATGTGCTCCTTATTTCATTATTGTATTTATATTTAAAAAGATATATGACATACATATCTTTTTTTAAATCATATTAAAAAGCTTAATTAATATAAAACCAGATTTTAACTATAATCAGTACCAAAACCGTATCTTAGACCATAATCTTATTAGCCATATCTTTTCCAATGGCAACTCTTGAATCTTTCACATTAACAATCATGTTTCCACCGATTTCTGATACGACCGTAACAGTCCCACCGACTACAAACCCCAGATTTTCTAAGAACTTTCTTGTTTCTTCTTTTCCACCAATCTTTTTTAATTGTACTAGCTACGCCTACACCGGCTACTGTTAATGGCATCATTTTATACCTTCTTTCGTAATCATACTGATTATTGATAATCAATTTCATTTTCGATAGTTAGTATACTCTAACGTTCATTAGTTGTCAACAAGTTTAGTGAGTCTTTTGTTACTTTTGTTAAAATTTTACATAAGTCTTTTCCTAATATTATTTTTTGTTATTAAAATTAATAGCAAAGTAAATACAACAAGGAATGTGGCTAATGTTCCGTCAAACAAAAGATGTTGCTGTTAAGTTTAACATTATAATCACCTCATTTTCAAAAAAATGCTATACTTTTGGTTAGTCTTGTCTAACTAAAGTATAGCACATTTTGAAAAAAATGTATATATTTTTTAACTTATTTTTCTTCCTCAGGATATGTCATGCCCCACTGTTTTCTTATGTCAGTCATAATCTGCATAACATCCTTAGTATATTCAAGATATGTGAAATCCCCTATTCTATCAATTGTTTTTTCCATATCTTCCACTTCATAATAAAGTGCATCTTTAGTATTTCCACCGGTAATTGTTTCCTTGTGACCGTCCTCAGTATAAGTAATTACTGCTTCCTGCCCTCTTGGATATTCAAAGATTTCAATATATCCCTTGTCAAAAGCGATTGTTCCGCGTTTAGGTTGCTTGCAGTGAAGCGAAATCATAACCGTTGCCATTTCCTCTTCTTTATTTTTAAGTAAAATTCCTGCCTGTTCATCCACTCCCGTAGGAGCCATTTTTACCTGTGAAACCACCTGATCAGGCACTGATGTCATAAACCATCTTACAAAAGAAAGTGCATATACGCCAATATCAAGCATTGCCCCACCTGCAAGATTTCTGTTAAAAAATCTGTTAGTCATATCATATTCCTTGTAACTACCAAAATTCATCTGGATAAGACCTAAATCCCCCAGTTTTCCTGAACTGATAATTTCGTTTAACTTCTTATATATAGGCATATGATATATTGTCATTGCCTCTGCAAGAACTACATTATTCTCTTTTGCAAGATTAATAGCCTCTTCAAGCTCTTCGCTGTTAAGAGTAATTGACTTTTTCGCAGAGAACGTGTTTTCCTGCCTTTAATGCTTTTCTTAAAAATTCTATATGAGTGTTGTGTGGCGTTGAAATATATATAATGTCTACATTTTCGTCTTCAAAAACCTGATCAATATTATCATAAACTTTTTCTATCCCGTATTTTTCTGCAAACTGCACAGCCTTCTCATGTGTACGGTTAGCTACCGAATAAAGCTTTTTTGCCTTTTTTCTCCATTGCCACAGCCAATTCGTTGGCTATAACTCCACATCCAAGTGTTGCCCAATTATATTTTTTTTCATTTGTATCACCTTTCTGCCATTTATGGCAAATCTTATCTTTCACTTTCCAAGGCACCAATTGATTTTTTCATCGCAAACCCTGAAACAATTAACAAAATAAATTCCGATAAAGGAAATGCTACCCAGACACCATTCATTCCAAAGATTGGTGCAAGAATTGCGGCGCATACATTTACTACCACAAAACCTTTAAGTATGGAAAGAACGAATGCCCATTTAACTGAAGCTATGGCGCTTAATGCACTTGAGCAAAATATGTTAATTCCCGCAAAAGAAAACCAATAAAATATATTCTAAGTCCTACTCTTGCAAGGCTTAAAAGCCTATCACTGCCCTGACTGTTAAACACACCAACTATTGTATCTGTAAAGCCCCATATCATTATCACAATAATTACTGCAAGTCCCAACGCCGTTGCCACGCCTAATTTTTTCAATTAACTTAATATCCTTTATGTTATGCTTGCCATAACTTTCGCTGATTAACGGTTGTGAACCAAGTGCTACACCGTTAAAAACTGCAACTGCCACCAGTGCTGTATTTGCCACAACCCCTGTATGCTGCTACACCAATATTTCCAGTTAGTCTTAATATTATAAAATTAAAAACCATAACTATAACAGCTCCTGACATTTCCCCAACGAAAGCTGACATTCCAACCTGGCAGCAATGGAAAAGTCGTGTCAGGGATGTTTTAAACCATTTGAACTTTACTGTATTTTTTTCTTAGATAGGAAATGAATCATACAAATCATAACTCCAACTACAGGAGAAAGTGCTATTGCAAGGGCAGCACCCGGCATTCCCATTCCAAGTGGAAACATCAAAATATAGTCAAAAACAATATTAAAAAAAGACTACTTATTAATGTAGCTGCCATACTTACCGACGGATTACCATCATTTCTGACAAAAGCATTACATGTATAATTAAAAATAAAAAAATGGCGAAAATGACATAAATATTCTAAAATATGGGACTCCAATTGCTACAATTGTTTCGTCTCCACCCATTATTTCTACGATTTTGTCTGGGAAAACCAGGCCCAAAACGGCAAAAAATCACACCTATAATAAGCCCCCAAAACAAAGCGCCTGAGAAATATTTGTCGCATTCATTACTACCATCCTTATTAGAATTCCTGTACTGTTCTTTTTACTATTGAATATCTAATTGCTGAACCTACACCTACCATCTGTCCCAATGCAAATATAACCCCATACACAGGCAATGCCATATTTAGCGCAGTTATGCCGTTGGCACCTACTGCTTTAGAAATAAAATAAGTGTCTGCCAAAATGTATAATGACAATCCTATCATTGCCAAAATATTCTGAGATACGTACTTAAAAAATCTATTTTTCATTTTATTGTCAACTTTCTAAACCTTTTCTATTTAATTTTTTATTTTCTATTTATATTCATACTATTTTTAATTCTTATAATTTTCAATGCATAAGAAAAAAGAGCAACTATTAAGCTGCTCCTTTATCATAACAAACTTTATTATCTTATTCTAGTAATTTTCAGCATGTACTTCAAAATAGCTCTGTGGATGATTACATACCGGACATACTTCAGGCGCCTTAGTTCCTACCACAATATGTCCGCAGTTACGGCATTCCCATACCTTAACTTCGCTCTTTTCAAATACCTGTGAAGTTTCAATATTCTTAAGAAGTGCACGATATCTTTCCTCATGGTGTTTTTCTATTTCACCAACCATGCGGAACTTTTGCTGCTAATTCAGGGAAACCTTCTTCTTCTGCAGTTTTAGCAAAGCCTTCATACATATCTGTCCACTCATAATTTTCGCCTTCTGCTGCAGCTTCAAGATTCTGTGCTGTATCACCGATTCCGTTTAATTCTTTGAACCACATTTTCGCATGCTCTTTCTCATTGTCAGCTGTTTTTAAAAAATAATGATGAGATTTGTTCAAAACCTTCTTTTTTTGTTTTTGAAGCAAAGTAAGTATATTTATTTCGTGCTTGAGACTCTCCCGAAAAAGCTTCCATCAAGTTCTTTTCTGTTTGTGTTCCTTCGTATTTGCTCATATAATATTACCTCCTAAGTAATCAGTTACTACTGATTTAAATTTTAGTCCTTATCAATATAGTTATACCCTAAATAACTATAAACATATTATACTGCAAATTCATTATTTTTGTTAAATATTCTTGTAAAAAAATATGTTTTTTCTATGAAATGAACTAACTTTGAAATTAATTATTTATATTACAAATTTGGACTGTAAATTTTATCGAAAATCCTTTTTTCTTTACTATATATGTCGATACATACATAGAAGCAATATAAAAGATTAGGCTAACAATTAACACTATATTTCCAAGCATTTCAAAATTGCTAAATATTCCCTTTGCACTTGATAGTTTATCGCTAAAAATATTTATTGCTGCATAAGCAATCCCCCATATTATCATATTAGGAAGCATAATCATTACGCTTCTAACTTGTGGGTTTATCCCTCTTCCTATAATGTATAATATGCACAATTCTATAGACATACATATTAAAATCCCACCTACAAAAAATTTAAATATAACTGATATGTCAAACCAAACTGCCTGTGTTGTTTTTGTCAAAATAAATGCAATTACTGTTCCCAATAAAAATTCATATATAATCGTTACTGCACTTATAAGATATCTTCCTGCAATTCTATCACCTTCCTTTGCAGGTAGCATTAAATCAAAACCACAATCTGCTCTTTTGTTCATATGTAAATAGTGACGTTGGTACTATTGTAGAAATAAGGAGCATATATGAATAAGCAGAAAGAATGTTCTCAGTTGAATATGCCATAACATATCTAATGGTGCAAACAGAACTATGGATGCCAAGTATAATAATTTCATTTTTCTAAAATCATATTTCATAAATAATATCTTTGCCATTATTACATTCTCCCTTCTTTAATTGTATGTAACATAATCTGTGACACATTTGGCTTTTCAAAAACAAACTGACCGTCAAAATTATGTGCATTATTGCTTTCAATTAATGCCTCAAATCCGTAATTTTTATTTTCTACTCCAATTAAATATTTTTTCTGTTGTTCTGTTAAATTACCATAATCACCTTTTATAATCATATATTCCTCAAGCATTTCATCTTTAGGCTTCTGAAGAATAATTCTACCGTTATCTATAAAAGTAATATAATCTGCAATTTCTTCCAAATCACTTAACACATGTGTTGAAAACAAAATGCTTCTTTCACCATTTTCAATATATTTCTGAAGTTCCCCCATTAATTCTTCCCTCACAACAGGATCAAGTCCATTAGTCGCTTCATCCAAAATCAATAATTTGGCATCTCTTGAAAATACTGTAGCAAACATTAATTTCACTTTCATTCCTCTTGAAAAGTTAATAATGTTTTTGTTTATTGGAAGATTATATTTTTCAATTAAGCTGTCAAACTTTTTCGCTATCAAATGTAGGATAAAATTCCTTTAATGTCTGTTTTACATTTTTACCTTAAGACCTTTTGTAAAATAACATTCATCACCAACGTAAGCTATGCTTTCTTTGTATCTTACAGGATCATCCGCATATGATATTCCATCTATCTTTATTGAACCCGAATCACACTTACATATATGATTAATCAGATTAATGGTACTTGTTTTTCCTGCCCCGTTTTGTCCTACAAATCCCATTATATATCCCTTTGGAATTGTCAGATTTACATCTTTCAATTGAAAATCTTTATATGTTTTATTTAAATTTCTTACTTCCAAAATATTCATTTTCTACTCCTTTCACGGATATTAATATTAGTGCCTATTGTACCTTTTTAATCCTGCTGCCATACTGAATCAACAATGGCAATTATCTCGTCTTTTGTCATACCAATCTGCTTTGCCGATTCCACGGCAGTTTCTATTCCTTCTTCTATTCTCATAATAAATTGTTCCTTCAAAATCTTATTATTGCTGGATAAGACAACACTGCCCTTTCCCTGCATAGTTGCTATAAAACCTTCCTTCTCCAAATCATTATAAGCTCTTGTTGTTGTAATAACACTTACCCCAACATCCTTAGCTAAACTTCTAATAGATGGAAGAATCTCTCCTTCTTTAATCTGTCCGTTAAGAATCTGTTCCTTAATCTGCTCCCTTATCTGCGCATATATAGGAAGTTCAGATTGATTCGATATAATAATTTTCAAATTGTTACCTCCAGTTCTAATCAATGCATTGCATATACTGTATATATTTCATTATATACAGTATATGCAATTTGTCAATGAGGTTTTTGGAATTATTGAAGATTTCATATAGTTCCGGCTGGAAGGAATTGCCGCTTAGCTTGATTGTAGAAAAAGCAGCCACATCTGCGTCCCACCGCAAATGTAACTGCTTTCTTAATCTTTCTTTATTCAATTGTTCTATATCTTTATTATACTGATAACCAGCTTTTCAGCTACAATATTCTAATACTATATTATCTTATATTAATCTTGTAATATTATTTCTACTTTATTATATTCTTGCTACACCAATACGTTATCACAAAGTATCCTCCATATATTACCACAAGAAATGCACCTGTCATTATTATTGATGGTAACAGTCCTGTTCGGCCAATTGATAGAAGTATTGTATTGCAGAATTTTATTCCTACGATTGAATGTATGATTGCTATGAAAAGCGGAAATCCGAAGAACAGCCCTATCTGTTTAAACAATGCTTTGTTTAGCATTTTCTCATCGGCACCAAGTTTTCTAAGCATTACATATCTTTTCCCTGTTGTCTGTTGACTCAGACAATTCTTTTAAAGCAAGTATTGCCGCACTTGAAATCAGGAATATTATTCCAAGATAAAGTCCAATAAAAAGTAACCATGGCACTTAATCCTATGCATGACTGTTCAATATCATTTTTTGTATTTACTGTCATTATTGATGTTTTAAGCCATGTTTTTTCAATTAATTTGTTTATTTCATTCTCAACCTTCTGTCGCTGTTCTTTTGTGGATGCATTATAATTGGCATTTAGCCATATTTGATGTAACTCTAAATTTTCCACTGCCTTATCAGGCAATATGAAGACTCCTGTTTCAGACACGCTTCCTGATATTTCAACGAATCCGGTTTTGCATTGATTAAACTTAGGACTATAATCCTTTCCATTTATCGTTATCTTTTCCCCGTTCCTTAGAGCAATATTTCTAATCTCCATCATATTTACAAAATTGGCAATTATCATATACTGATCATCTTTAAGTTCGTAAGTTGTATGACCATACTGCTTTGCAATCTTATTGTAATCGCTTAATTTCATTATGACTTCATTATTGTCAACAGCCAAAAACTTATACTGTTCTGCCACCTGCTTATAACTGTCCCCAAGTGTATCCTTAATTGTAAACTTATCTGCTTCGTAAGTATTGAATTTCACAATGTCTTTAAAATTAGTTTTGTAATCAAAACCATTATTTGTCAAAGTATTCTCAATGGAAATCTTGTTATCTTTAGCTATTTTCTTATTATCACTAAAGTCGCTGTTAACATTCTTTGACAACTGAATGTCAACAGGTACCAGTTCCTTAATATTGTTATCCATGGAAGTTTTTATAGATAATGCACTTGAAAAAATACAAATAGTAACAAATAACATTAAGCATATAATTGTAATCTGAACTACAGTTGTGTTAATTTTGCTGCTAATCTGTCTTAATACAAAACTGTTTAAATCTTTGTAGTATACCTTTTTAACAGACATTACTATTTTCAAAATCAAACCTGATAATGACCAGAACAAAAACAATGTTCCCATACTTCCTGCAAAAATTACTTTAAATAACATTTGGTCATCTAAATTACTATATCCACCCATTACACCGTAATAACCGTAGCCTATAAAAGCCATAGAAATTATGAAAACAAAGATGCACACAATAGGATTCTTCATTGTGACCTTTTCTGATTTTCGATTTCCATTAATAAGATCTATTAATTTACATCTTCCAATTATAATAGTATTAAACAACATTACGAGAATGTATATAATTCCAAAATAAACTAATGTTTTAATACATGCACTTAGAGAAAATACAAACTTAAACTTTGTCATGTCTGCTTCAAACATATTTGCCACAAAAATACTCATAAGTTGTGATAATCCTGCACCTACTATAAGTCCTGTAGCTAAAGAAATCATACCTATAGCCAAAGTTTCAATAAAAAGAATAAAAGATATTTTCCTTTTTCCCATTCCAAGCGTTAAGTATATTCCAAACTCCCTGTTTCTTCTTTTTATTAAAAATCTCGAAGCATAAATAATTAAAAATCCTAAAACAAATGATACAAAAACGCTTACACCCGACAATACATTTGTCATCAATCTTATAATTTCAGCTGTATTATCAGAAACCTTCATCATTACAGTCTGTGACTCAATGGCATTAAACACATAAAAAAATTGCAACACCTAACACAAGAGTAAAGAAATAGATGGCGTAATCCTTAATACTCTTTACAATATTTTTTAATGATAATTTAAAAAGCATCGTTTAACTCTCCACCTAACATTGTTACCACGTCCATAATATCATC
>VOFD01002761.1_pt1 | contig 13010 bp, 23 predicted proteins | sample 5384101 | NCBI WGS metagenome assembly VOFD01 (sample SAMN12384723, study PRJNA508395) | human gut metagenome | isolation source: healthy gut C | host: Homo sapiens
GATCTCCACGTCACCGATCAGAAAGGCAATTTCTCCCGGATGGCGGAAATCCGTTCCTCGGCCTCTGCCTGTTGGCTTCCATGGCGGCCCGATCCATGAGCAGGCCGTTATACCGCATCAGGCCGCAGTACACGGAGGTCGGGGATTCAATCTGCTCCACAATGCGGCGGTGCTGCGGCAGGTATTTGTCGAACCAGCCATTGAACAGGTGATACAGCCGCAAGGCAATAGTCGCTGTCGGCGCAGGCATAGCGGACGGTTTCTTCGTCCTGCGGGTTCAGCTCGTCGAAGAAGCGCCCGGCGGTTACGGTTTCAAAGTCCGGCAGTTCCACATGGAAAAGCTGCGGCACAAGTGTTTTAAGGCCGCTGTCCGACAGCCCCGGAAAGTAGTGCTGCTTTTCAGGGTAAGCTGGGCCGCCGCGATGGTATCATAGCAGGGCGGCTGCACGATCACCCCCAGGGCATACAGAAACATGGACTCGAAGGCCAGATTATGGGCCACCTTTATCACAGTGGCGTTCTCAAATACGGCCTGCCGCAGATAGTCCATGACCGCCTCCGGCTTTTGGATATTCCGCCCAGCCCGGTGCCGCAGCGGGATATAGATGCCGCTGTCCTCGGATACGGAAAGGCTCACTCCGGTAATGGCAGCCTTGTGGGCATCCAGTGCGGCCCGCTCCTCCGAGCGGTATTCCTCGATGGGCGAGGTTTCAAAGTCAAAGCCGACCACGGCGGCTCCGGCCAGATAGTCTTTTTATCTTTTTCAGTGACAAAGCACAGGTATAGCTCATTTTTCCTCCATTCTGCCCGGAAAGCGGAGGAGGCCCGAAGGCCCCGCCCGCTGGGCGAAAGTGCTTATTGCAGGGGTTCCACGATCTCGCCGGTTTCCGGGTCAACCAGCGGGCCAGCCTCGGCAGGCTCCTCGGTATCAAAGCCCACGCGGCGGCTGTACTGCTTCACCTGCTCGGACAGGCGGTTAATGAGGATTTGCTCCTCGCTGGTGAGCGGGCGGTCAATGGTAAACTGTGCCTGCGAGTATGCAATGCCGCTGGCGTTGGTGGCCTTTTCAGAGAAAAGCGGGTCACGACCATGTTGCTCTTTTTGCCCTTACTGAGCAGGCGCTTGATGTAGCGGGAAAACTCCGCATCGAGCCGGTGGGCAGGAGAGGATCAGCGGGAACAGCTCGCCCTCCCGCAGCAGGAATACCCTGCGCCGGGTTTTGCAGGCTTTGCTGTTGTTCTCCCCGGAGCCAAACTGATTGAGGGGCATTGTGCGCAGACACCCCCGGGTGTGCCTTCTCCGGTCACGCCATCGAAGGAGCCGCAATCGGGTGGGTTGCTGCCTCCGGTATAATTCTCCTTGTAATACTGCAAGACCGGATGATGGTGCAGGATCACAGCGGAAAATTCCTTCACCATTTCCGGCTCGTCCGCCTCGTCGCCGGGCAGCTCGAACATGGTGGCACCGCCAGACGGGATCTTCACCCGGTCAAAGCCGCCCCTCCAAGCCTTCCAGTTCCTCGGCCATACTCGTTCATATTGAAGTCGGCAAGGGCCAGAAAGCCGCTGCCAGTAGTCATAAGTTCGTTCTTATCGCTCATGGATAAATCCTCCTGATATTTTTACTTTGCGGCCTTGCGCACGCCCACGGTAGTTTTCTCAAACACATTGACAAGGCCATCCAGCCAATCCGGCAGCATATCGCCGTTTTCCGCCACCTGCTCCCTTGACAAAGGCGGAGAGGCTGTTGGCGTTGACGGTTTCATACACAAGGTCGCCGAAGCCCCCGGCGCGGAGGGCGGAAAACAATTCCTCTTTTTCCGGCCCGCCACGGCGGAAGCGTGGGTTTTGGTCGTCAGGCAGAACATGGTTCCGGCGCGGGTAAAATTCTGCGTTTCACTTTCGGCCATCAGCTCGGAGAGGCGGTAGTCCACCTCGTCCATTTCCGCCTTGATTTCTTTCAAGTGCTGCTCGGCCTCGGCCTTCTTGTCACGAAGCGCCCGGAGCCGGTCAGCCAGCTCAAACATTTTTTCTGTATCCATCGTTCCTCCAAATCTAAGCAGCAAAGGGATTTCTCCCGTTGCGGTAATCGTCAACAAGGGTTCTCGCAAGGTCGGCCTTGCTTTCCAGTGCCGCCAGCACCTTTTCATCCACGGTGCCACGGGCCACCAGATATAAATAGGTGCAGGGCATCCGCTGGCCCACCCGGTGTATCCGGGCCTTGGTCTGCTCAAAGTTCGACATGGAATAGTCGAGGAGTAAAAAAGACCATGGTAGAGGCAGCGGTCGAGGGTAATGCCAAGCCCCGCTGTGGCAATCTGGCCCACAAAGGCCATGACCTCCGGCTCATTTTGGAACCGCGCCACCTGCTCGTCCCGGTTCTTCACCTCGCCGGTGATGCAGGCGCAATGCTGATTTTCTGTTAGGCCACGGCAGAGGTGAATTGTAGGGGGCAAATTAAAGATTATTTTTAAGTTTTCTATAGATCCGTTGCCGTTTCCAATAGCAGGGGCAGGTTACGCGCTTCACGGATAGAGGCTGGTAGTCGGGAGATATTCTCCTCATCACCTAAAATGTGGTCTACATTGACGCGAATCGGCCACTCCGGGTTATAATTGACGCCATACTGCGTCATATAGTAGCTCGGCTTCTTAGGGAGCGGAGTGACATACCTAAGCTGTGGGGATAACTCGTCATCGAAGCCTCTAAAATACCATTCAAGCATAGAGTCTTTCTTTTTTGTTCCGGCCAAAGCAGGCAAAGATAGCTTTGTATCGGGGTATAGAGGCCGGTATGGAAACAGGCAGCTTCATTCTCAATATGAAAATACTCCATCGCCTTTTCCGCATTTCTTTCGTCCTTGTAGTCAATAAGCTGTTTCTTAAAGATTGCATGGATATATCTCTCTAAAATCGGTGTTGTAGGATTCTTGGTTAAGTAGATCGGATTCCTGAATCGCCACGGTTCCGGCAAGGCCATCCCCGCCAGCATATCAAGCTGGGAGTACCAGTTCGGGACGTAGGCGAAGGAAAACAGGTCTGGTAAAAGCATCATATCAATTTCCTCCATTTTTTCTGGATCGCGTCCACGAGCTTCATCTGCACCTGCACTTTCATATCTTCATCAATATGCCGGTACGTCCTGCCGTCCGGCCCCGTAGTTTCATATGTCACCAGAGAATTGATGTAAGCGTCATAATGCAGAAGGATTTCCTCTAATGCCGCCGGATCGCCGTGAACCGCTTTTTAATTAGGTCATAGGTTAATTCATGGCTCTGAGCCTCTTTGCTCATAATAATTTCTGATTGCCTTATACGCACGCTGTCTTAGGTTGTAGACCGTGCGGGTCGTCACCTCCATTCTGGCTGCAATTTCCCTGTCCGTCCAAGCATACCAGAAGTCAAAGAGTAAGACCTTCCGCTGCTTCTCCGGCAGGGACAGAAGTGCTTTATATAAAGTTTCGCTGTGAACCACGCAGGATAACTCGTCCGCATAAAGCACAAAATGATCGGATGGATACCTGTCCTCGTGGCTTAATAAATCAAGTAAATAGTCTATTGGTTCTTCCGAGTAATGTTTGTCCCGGTTTTCTTCGGCCCGTTTAAGATTTCTGCTGAAATTCCGCGCCACCGTGTTGCTGAATGAATCGAACATGGCGATAAGCCGTTTTTCGTATTTAGAGGGTGCAGACATGACATTTCCCTCCTTTTGCAGTTTTGAGCTGGTTCGTCTTTTTCGCCTCCTCACATAACCAGAACACATCTTAGGGTTGCAAACCGGAAAGTTTTATGAAAATATTTATTTCTTTTTTTAAGCCGAAAGAATAGCTGTTAAAATATTTTTGTTTTCATATAATAATCTCCAGAAAGGAATGTCCAATCTTTCAATGAATAATCAACTGTACCGTCAGGACAACGCCCATTATCAACATACAATACAGCCATCCCTTTTCTACAAACCAAAAGCCACATAGCAGAGCCTCCTTAATCTTTCTTTGGTAAAACCGGCGGGTACAGATAACTTTCATATTGCCCGCCGGTATAAATAGCATGATGCCCTTTATTCACATCACCGGGAAGCGATTTTCGGATTGCGCTGGCAGGAATTTCTTTGGAATTTCCACCCAAAGTAACCATTTCCACCTTACTTCCCGGCATATAGGTATAGCCTTCCTTTGGAACGGTGATCTTGGCACTGCCGAAGACAGTAGACATCGGCCCATCTACGGGCGGTGTTTTTATACGCCGATATTGTCAGACGCATCACTTCGCCCTTTTTGAATTTCATTCCCATAGGCCAGATGCAAATGTCCACTGGCACAATCTGTCCAGGCTGTACTTTCTGGATATGGCAAATGGTCTGATATGGCAATTCTTCGGTGCTTCGCTCCGGGTCTAATTCCCGAAGGGAAAGACGGATATTGCCTACAGCCCGCCGTGCGCTGGTTGGCATATCGGGTAACTTTGCACCCAACAGAGTCAGTTTTTCCATACAGGCTTCTAAATCCATATCATCGTGATCCAGCGGAGATACCCAAAGGCGTAGTTTAATGTAACCGCAAAATTCAAAATCCTCCTGTACTTTCAGCATAAGCGGCTTTCCCGCTTCTTTGTATCGGAATCATATACACAGGTGTTTTCAGCCTCCACTGGCGACCATTGCAACTATGATTCTCTCCATTCAGATAAAGTTTTCGATACTTGATACCGGGCAGAGGCCAGTCCTCTGCAACACGATTAAGAATATTTTTTCCGGGATTCAATATGCAAAACCGCACCTAAGGAGTGTGTTCTCCCACCCATTATCTGCACCTTTGAGATAGTGATCAAAAAATCGCCACAAGTCTTCCACATTCTCTGGCGTATAGTAGTCCTTCCACTCATTGTTGTCGTGGACGCGAAGCCACTTTCTTTGAGGAAATACGGCGATAGCCTTCAAATGTTCCCAATGTGTGAATCGTGTTTGTATAACTGGCTACAATGTATGCCGGAATCTCAATCTGCTCCAAATCCGCAATCTTATCCTGCCAGTAAGCATCCATGACCGGATGTTCCTCCATTGCCTGAATACAGTCCTCAATACCTCCATCCGCTGTAGAGGCATATGTATTGGAAAGCAGATTTACAAATTCTGTTTTTGGCACACCTCCACGGGTGCCCACTTCCCGGTAAGCGTCATTCAAACCTTCCCACGGGCGATAGCTTTCAGATTTCTTGGACGTTCAGCGGCAACAAACCACTGGGAAATCGCCAGCCAAGAATTTCCGCTCATTCCCACATTCTCATTGCTCCAAGGCTGCTGAGCAATCCAGTCGATAATATCACAGCCATCTATTCCATATTGATGACCAAAATACAGGATCACGCCCTCAGAACGGTTCGCCCCGCGCAGGTCAGGATTTACCACGGCGTAACCATGATTACACCAATAGGCAGGGTCGGGGCCTTCAAATTTATGCAAGCCAGAAGTTGCAGACTTTGGTACGCCGGAACGACCGGGAATGTCATCTAACCATTGGCCGCCAATTTCTTTCCCGTAGGGACTGACCGCCAGAAGCGCAGAGTGCTTTTTATCATCTGCCGGGCGGAAAACGTCTGTATAAATTTTGTGCCGTCCCGCAGAATGATCTCCACATCCCGTTCCATAATGATGTCGCATGGCAGCGGCATATAGCCTTTACTGCGAATACTGCCCTTTTTCAAAAGCAGTCTTTCCGGTTTGAAGCCGGGATACCGGACGCGATCTGCTGTAACAGGATGGGCTTCCCGTACTGGTACATCCAAAGCGTTGTTATATCTATCATAAATAATCATACGACTACTTTTCATCGCGCAGCCTCCTATTGCTTTTCAGGTATCACTGGTACATAAAAGGCTGTCGTACCTGCTCCGGTATATATACGGTGCCTGCCTTTATTATGGTCTTTCGGCATATCTGTAGTGTCTACCTTAGAACCGGCGAACATCTCCGAGCCTCCTATTGTATACATTTCCGGTTTATCCTCCGGGAAATAAGTATATCCTTCCTTTGGAATAGTTACTTTTGCCATTTTCAGTTTGAATGGCCCTGTCCACATTTTCTGTGTCTTATATGGTGAGACTGTGATACGCAGAATATCGCCCTTCTTGAATTTCAGTCCCGTAGGCCAGATCAGAACATCTGCGGAACAACCTCGCCAGCTTTCAGCTTTTGTTCTTCTTTCATAGACTGCCTTGGATTTTCCTCGATACTCTTTACTTCATCCAACGCCCGCAGAGAAACCCGGATATAGCCCTTTGCAGATGTGTCCATTCCGGGACCTAATGTGTATTTATACTTCAACCCATTCGGACGGCGCTTTTCCAGTTTCACGCACAAATCCATATCGTCATGGTCAAGGGCAGATACTGGCCAGCCGCAGCTTCATGTAACCCGTGATTTCTGTATCTGCCGACATTTTCATGCTGAAGCTGATACCGCTTTTTTTGCGGTCAGAATCATACTGAGCATAGCTTTCCACCGATACTTGGCCGTTCTCCAGTGTATTTTCATTCGCGTTGAGATACAGCTTCTTATACCGTGTACGGGGATTGGAAAATCTTCTTCCTCACGGTCAACGATGTCCTCACCGCCGGGATTTAGGACGCTTAACCGGACTCTCGGCGTATTTTCCCATCCATTGTCCTCATTCTTAAGATAGCGGTCAAAAGAATTTACGCAATTCTTCGGTATGGCCCTTGTGATAATAATCATCCCATTCGCCGGTATTGTGGATGCGCAGCCACTTGTTTTTAGAGGAAATACGCCGGTAGCCCTCCAACGTACCGTAGGTATGAATGGGATTTTGTGTAACTGGCGACAATATAGGCAGGAATGTCGATTATTTCCAGATCGGCCTCTTTGTCGTCCCACCAATTATTCATTGTTGGCTGCTGTTTCATCATGGTACGACATCTTCAATGCCGCCGTTATCCGTAGAAGCAAAGGAGTCGGACAGCATCTTGACAAATTCCGGCATCATTACGCCGCCCCGTGTGGCAACCTCGCGGCCACAGTCAGAAAGTCCCTCCCACGGGCGATAGCCGCAAGATGTGCGGGTTTCTGTGCTGCAACAAACCATTGCGAAATGGCAAGCCATGAGTTTCCGCTCATACCTATTTTGCCGTTACTCCAATTCTGCTTTGCCGCCCATTCGATGATGTCAGCGCCGTCCCGTCCATAATCACTCCCGAAAAAGAGGATAATCCCCTCGGAATTGTAGGCACCCCCGCACATCCGGGTTGATGATGGCATAGCCGTGATTGCACCAATATGCCGGATCAGGCCCTCAAATTTTTGTAAACCCGAAGTGGCCTCCATAGGAATCCCTGCGTGATTTGGCGTATCATCCAGCCATTGGGAGCCGATTTCCTTTCCGTAAGGACTCATCGCCATAATCGCCGGATGCCGTTCATTATCATTTGGGCGAAAAATATCCGTATAAATTGTGATACCGTCCCGGGCGTTACAGGCACATCCCGCTCTAAAAATGATGTCGCAAGGTAAGGGCATATAGCCTTTCATACGAACTGAACCTTTTTTAGGAGCAAGGTTTCCTGCTTAAATCCTGTATAACGGGCACAAGAAGAATCTACAGGCAGTGCGCTGCGTACTGCTACAGTCATTTCATTTCCATTCTTATCGTGGGTAATTATTGTCCTGTCCTTCATTTACTGCCCCTCCCTGTCTGCCTTCGGCATGAAATATTCATAGCCATTATCCTGTTCATATTGCTCTCCCGTACTGCTCATAAAATCCCCGGTCAGTAAATTCATAGGGAGTGTTTTTCACTGCCAAGTACCATTTCAGGTAGGTTAATCAGCAAAAAGCCCAACACTGCTGTTGCAGCGATTGCCATGATCCATTGTGTGAGCTTCGGCCAGTTTTCCTTTTCTTAAACAAGTGAATAGCAAGCCCGACGCAAACGGGCAGAAAAACCGAACAGCGAAGTAATCAACCCCGGAGAATACATGGTGTTCATTCCGTATTCACAAAAATCTTCATATCCTGGATTCCGATACTGATGTGCATAATTACCTCAAATGCGGAAAACAGCATAATGGCGATGCCTGCCGGTTTGCGGAATCCCCACACCTTCAGCACAATGCACCCAATAACAACCGCACCAAAGTTGGTAATCATATCCGTCAGACGGTTCATTGGGTATCTGCTCAGATATTCTGAACCATGATTAATGTTGTAGGAATAATGCAGCCCGCCCGGCAATACCCATTCTTCAATGACGTGCAGAATCAATACAATAATTGCAAGCGTACAAAGAATATTGAGCGCAGACCATGTCTTTCTGTTTTTCCAGATAAGAACCCCCAATACAATTCCGATTGCTGCCATCACATAAAAGCGGTTTGCCTTATGGTAAACGGCGAGGAAGTCAAGCGGTATAAGAACATCGAGCTGCCGGACGCACTGAAAGAGGTGGAAATGACCGACTTCCATTTCAATGTACCGCAGGACGGTAAAATCACCTTTGAAATCCACTATGAGCCGGGCGTACTGCCGGAAGTATTCCCTGAGGCCCGTACCAGAGTAAGACGGACGGCAAAGGTTACGGAGAAAGTAGAAAATGTAGCAGCCCCGGAAATCGAAACTACAGAAGCCTCCATAGACATTTCAACCAGAGAGGAAACAGCATTGACTATCATTCCAGAGGCCCCGGCAGTTGAACCGGCAGGAAATGAAGTAAGCGAATCCGAGGAACCTACAGAAAAAACCAACGCCGACGAGGTAAATGGACTCATGGAAATCCTCTACAATGTAACCGGCCCTCGCAGAAAGGAATTAGCGGCAGCAGTAGGCCTTCATCGGCGCAAAGCCTAAATACATGAAAGCTCCGACATATGCCTTCGTAGTAGAAAACTATACCATAGGCAGAGATGGAACCCTTACCGGCAAAGAAAACAATGCCTTGATAGAAGCACTTGCAGCGCAAGGTTTCACTCCGGCAGCATAATACAACCATGGGCATGACCTCCGCCACGGCTGAGAAATAAAATTTTCCACGAGTATCCGGGATTTGATCTTAGACCAAAGAAAGCAAGAAAGTGTGGAAATGCCCGCAGAATAAGGCATTTTCAAGACTTGCAGAAAAATAGCCCTCCAAACCGGAGGGCCTATGTTGTATGAAAGTTTGTTCCTTTAGACAGGCCCCTTTGTCATATTTCCAGCTTGCAGTTGAACCACACCACCATAGCCACGGCAGTATGGAGCAGTGTATGACGCGTCGGCCCGCCCATCCTCAGGTGATTTCGTTTTTTCATTGCGCGGTAGCCAAGACACACCGTCCACACGTATGCGCAGGTTTTGGGGATCATCAGCATACCGATTAAGGGGACTACATCTGCCCACAGTACTACTGGGATATAGAACCCAAAGCTCAACACAATGGTCAACCACATCCAGCGAAAGGCTCGGTCGTTATGCTGCTTGGCGCTCTGATAGAACAAGACAATCATAAGCAGCCCCAGCAGAGCAAACGGAATGTTGCGGTAGATACCCCAGGAGAGGGGAGCTGTTGCGCTCAGCCACCCATTCTGAGGCATGATGCACAGGATCATCCGCAGCCCAGCCAGCCCACAGATGGCCGCTGTCGTGCCGCCACGCCCCTGTATATGATAGCGCAGCCGCCAAACATAATAGAGTAGCACATAAAAGACGGTCATCGTAATGGAGGTAATCCACTTTCCAAGTCCCAGAGGCACAGTGAAATTTTCAAGGCCGTAGTGCACAGAGCCACAGCCCTGGGAATCAGGTGAAACGCATCCCCAGCGCCCAAAAGCACCGCCATCATGCCAAACAGGCGGAATTGCCGGTTCCCCCTGCTCCCCGGATCATCAAATACCACCAGATGACCGTCGCCAGGTATACAACATCAAATGAAGTTTCTACAATTGCTTGCATAACGCGCTTCCTTTCTTGGCCAAATAATAGGAACGTGATCGCCTGCTGCCACCCGCGCCAGGGAGGCAATCAGCTGGAGCATATGTCACAGAACCTCCATCACATCCATGCCTGAACACTGTTATTTCATCTTCAAAATTCCCGCCATGTCGCGGGGGATTCATACAGCATCCTACGGGTGATTTCCTGAGCGGTAGAGGGATCGTAGTCCTGCCGAAGTAATGCAGACAGCATGAGTGAAAAGAGGACGTCTGCAAATTTCTCCACTGTAAACTGCCGGTCAAAGGCGTCGGGGCGGATATTGGGGTCATGTTCCCAGTACAGAGCGCAGGCCATTTAACATGTGTTCCCAGGTCTGTTGCATGCGAAATACGGTTTTTTCCCATCCGCTTTTTCCTCATGGATAAAGCTGAGTGAATGGAGGCCGGCAAAAAACCTGGATGATCCCGACCGATTTTTATGCCCTTGGTAGTCACATTTGTTGATCCCCAACTGACCATATAACCCGCCAGTCCGCCTTTTCTGTCTCCAGAACTTTATTTTTTAGAAACGGTTCCCCTTTTTTTCGGTTTTTTCGCTATATTGAAACCAAAGACCGCACGGAGCAGCGATGGCGTCACGCCGGCGACGTTTTGTCATCGGTATTGCTGGCGGAAACCGGCAGCGGAAAACCACCCCTGATGAAAAAGCCTCATGTAATAATTTGGCGAGGAAATTACAGTTCTGGAGTCACGACAACACTACCGGGCCTTACAACGATCTTCCCCTGCGAGGAGCGGTGCAAAGCTCACGACGAACCAGCGGCTTTTGAAACACGAGCTGATGGTCCGAATACCTGAGGAACTCCGGGCAGGGCATGTTAAAGTGCCCGGTAGGCGATTTTACCGTTCATAACCGGAGCGATCAGGTAATCCTGTTGGAGCCCAAAAAGTGTAATCATAGAGGGTATTTTGATTTTCCAAAATAAAGCCTCTGCGACTTGATGGACATCAAAATATTCGTTGATACTGACGCTGACATCCGGCTGTGCCGCCGGATCAAGCGGGATGTGAAATAAACGTGGGCGGTCTATGGAATCTGTCCTTCTTCAATATCAGGCCACAGTAAAGCCCATGCACGACCAGTACGTGGAACCCAGCAAAAAAGTTTGCAGACCTGGTGGTTCTGGAAGGTGGAAAAAAATCTGTGGCCCCTGGATATGATTATGAACCGAATTCAGCGGCACATTGAGCAGAATCGGTAATTTGACGCGGCAGTGGCGTCCTCTTTGGGGTGGGCGGCACTGCCGCGTTTTTTGTGGAAGGGCCTGCATAATCGCAAAGTATAATCAGAAAATTTGCTTTTATGGCGCCGAATGATTCACAATATAATGTAGTTACTCGAGCTATTATAGTATAAAGTGGACAGCTTGGAAATCTTGGTACGAAAGAAGTCCAGTACACCGAGGTTACCAGCAATGGCAGGGGATACGCCTACACACCGTCCAGCCTGTATGTGCTAAAATGATGCGACCCTGAGGAAAATAAACGGGGAGTTCCCTGAAGCGTGATATAGTAAGTTCACCATAACGAATAGAACATACAGGGGACTCTTTATGAGCATTCTACCATATCACGAAAACAGACAAGCGGTAGTTGTTTGTATTGCGAAAAAGGAAAAAATCGCACAGGCCTCATGGATGTACCATAGAAGCACCTCGCCATCCTTGGCCGAGCACCAATTGGGTGGTGTCAGATAAGCACGATGGCTGACGGGAATGTCAAAAGTGAACTGCATCCCGCCGCGTGGACAGCGTACCGTCCAATTGGCGCCCTGCCTGGCCAAGCCGCCTGCAGCGTTGACAAACGACGTCGCACCTTCGCCCTGACATTAAATATCTTCCTCATCGCACCCAAGGCTGCTGGGGCACATCATTTGACAACACAGCACGTTTCCCTCAATCTGCCAAAAATTTTGATTGCAATCCTGGACAAAAATCGAGTATAATAATTCTCCGTATCCGCCGGGCGTGCTCAGTTTGCAGAGCGCTAGCTTTGGGAGCTAGATGCCGCAGGTTCGAATCCTGTCGCCCGGACCACGTCGTCGCTGACTACATGTCGCTCGCGACGACTTTTTCAAAAGTCATCTCTCACTCGCTCCGTCGTCCTCCTTTCCCAAATGCCCCGCTGGGGCTGGGCTCGCATTTGGTGTCTGGGGATAGTGTCAAGAGTTATACCCTAAATTCTTCCAGAATTATCCACTGGGACTAAAAAGTTCAAAAAGAAGTCTTATTTTGGAAAAAGTGGCAAAAATAAGGGCCTTTTTTTTGCACCGGCATGATATAATTAGGCCATATATTTTTTTAAGAAAGAGGCAGGTTGAGATGGCCCTGGATCAGACTGTACAAGGTTGACCTGCAAGCATGGGATTGCCTACAAAAGATTTCGGAAAGACCTTGTGATATGTGACGGCGGCCTATCGGAATGAAAAGGGGTAAGCCGACCAATGACCGCGTATCCATCGGAGCGTCTGGATGAGAAACAGGGAAGTTGATTCCGAACCGGAACTACTATGAGACCTATTTGAAAAAGCCCATGCCTGTGACAGCTGGGATTCAGGATTTTTTAGGGTATGGGACATATTTGAAAAGGTGTGTAAAAACTGGGTATAGCTTTCTTGCTTTGCTGGAAGTACTTCCTAGAAATGATGCAAAGAAATACTGACAGCAGCTCAATTATATTCTGGGTAGAAACAGTGTACTACTAAGATGCGTTACACCCAGGCCTGACAGCAGGAAAGGGAAGGATGAGCAACGGAACAGTGCAGCAAAGACCTTCGCCTCTTTGCGGCAGGAGGACATGCAGCTGTTCTTCAGAGATGGATAAACTTTAAAAGCAGACAGAGCCTTAATGGCCTATGATGTGACCAGCATTTCCTCACAGCCAAAACATCAAAGGAGGTGGAGTAGAAGTACAACCAGGACAAGGCGTCTTCCCAAATCAACATGGGAATGTACTACGGAGAAGAATCCCACTGCCTTCCGCTGTACTGCAGGAAGTTATCCAGGAGCATATAGGACAAGACGCACTTGAAATAT
>VOFD01001150.1_pt1 | contig 12983 bp, 24 predicted proteins | sample 5384101 | NCBI WGS metagenome assembly VOFD01 (sample SAMN12384723, study PRJNA508395) | human gut metagenome | isolation source: healthy gut C | host: Homo sapiens
CTGCGGTCGGGATAGAGTTTTTCTTTTTCCAGATAATAACAGTACGAGCAGCGCAGGTTGCACGCCGCCCCCTGCCGGCCTTGTGCATGACATAGGTGGGCATGGCGGGAGTTCAGCAGACCAGCAGGGTTTCCTCGCCGACCCACGCCGCGGCGTTGCGCAGCAGGACGGAACGTTTCACAAACATGCCGTCGAGGCCAGTATCTTGACGAGAGTTTCCGCCCGGGAGCGTTTCGAAACTTCTCGCGATGTCTGCTCGCGGTACAGGCCGCCGCTGGTGTTGAAGAAGCGCGTGCGGGCAGCCCGCTCGCGATTTATCCATTCGTCAGTTCGGCTTCGGAGGGGTTCTGCTCCCTGATGGGCATTGCGGTGTAGTCAGGCCGTGTGCTCTGCGCAACCGGTGCCCAGGTGCCGCAATTGTCGTAGCAAAAAGGGTCCAGTTCTTCCATAATCTCATGCTTTTTTATTTGAACAGCCTTATGATGTCGTTCCCGTTGGCAAATCATTTCATAGAGCAGGAACGCCATGTGGCCGCCGTCCAGGGCCGGGATGGGCAGATGTTCATGAAGGCGAGAATGATGGAGAGGAAGGCCGTCATGAACCAGAAAGTCGTCCAGTCCCACGCTGTGGGGAATACCTGCCCGATGGAGGCAAACCGCCGAGGCTCTGCGCCCTCTTTTGCGGAACACCGCCTGAACTGCTTCACGTAGCTGGCGAGCGTCTCCCAGCCGAACTGCACGCCCGCCAGGATGGATTGCCAGAAGTGTAGCGCGTGTTCCACCGGCAGGAAAGGCCGTGAAAGGGCATCACGCTTACGCCCAGCTTGCCGTCGTCGCCCAAGGCCACTTGAAAAAGCTCATGGAGGCTGCCCGTGGCGGGTGAAGTCGAGGATGATGGTCGAGTTGGTGCGAGCGGGCCAGTTCGGCCGATATGTCCTGGAAGATGAACAGGCTCTGTCCGTTGATGCCCGTGATGCTGTCGCCCGGCTGCATCCCGGCGTGGTCGGTGGGCGTGCCTTGCAGCACGCTGTGCACCACGAAAGGCTGCCGCACGGCAAAGAGTGGTGTTGTCTTCTGCCGCCAGCACTTGCTGCGCAAAAATCTCGGGCAGCACCACTTGAGCCGTGTCACCCCCGCCCGACGGTGACGTGTCGCCTACCGTCAATTAGCATCCGTTCTACCGCATCGGCTCAGCCGGCAGGGGCTTCGCCGCCGATGGCCACGATGCGGTCGCCGTTGCGGAAGCCGTTGTCCTGCATCAGCTGTGGGAACTCCAGCCCGTATGGGCGTTTTTCCATCGGGAAGTACCCTTGCCGTTGGAGTAGAGCAGGCCGTGATATAGATGATGATGGCTCCATGAAGCTGGAACAAGCACCCCTGCCGCAGATGATGGGCAACCGTTGCCACGCCGGGCGAGCGGTACTCCCATGGCTGTGGGGCTTGCGCCAGCTGGGTGGTGTCCATGGACTCGTCCACCATGCCCGCAATCTTGCAATATCCGCCAGCGGCACCCACCCGATGCCCCATCATTCGGTCGCGTCGGGATATTTGCGCCAGTCATCGTCCGGCAGTTCGTCCAACGGGATGGGCTCATACACCGTGTGTGGCCTTGCGCATCGGTCACGATGTCGCCATCGGCATCCACCTTCGGTCGTTCGTTGGCTGGCACGTTGGGGGAAAAAAGCGCACCCTGCCACTTGCCGTTGACCTTCTTGGCTCGCACGAGGGATATTTTGGGGTTGAAAAACAGGTAGAACTTGGGTCCACCCGCACCTTGAAGAGCCGTGCGAAGAGGAAGTGCCCCAGTTCGTGCACGAACACCAGGATGGACAGGCTGAGGATGAGCTGTAAAAGCCCGGATGAGGAATGTCTCATTGACTATTATATTAATAATGTATAAACCGCGGTTGGACGGCGATGGCTTTTCCGGCAAAAGTAATGAAAAAGCCATGCGGGCGCGTGGCGCGGCGGATGCGTTAGCATATTTTATCATGACATGCGCATGGTTTTCCGTTTCTGCGGAGGTGTTTTCAATCGTGGGTAGTAGAATTTGTGCTCCACGATTGGAAAACGCTACCCACCAAGTCGAGGCTATACCGGCATAAAGAAGGAAAAGGAGGCGTACAGAATGCGGGTGCTTCGCCTGTAGTTGTATTCGCATTTGCCTTGAATCAGTGAGACTTTCGTTTTTGCTTCCTCCGGGGACGCAAAAAATAGCGGCAGTTATTTGGTGGAATGGAAAATTAACCTACTTTTGCACCGTCATTCATCAAATGCCTTTTAGCTCAGTTGGTAGAGCGGCTCATTCGTAATGAGCAGGTCGTGGGTTCGAAGTCCCATGAAAGGCTCTTCGGAAGCGTTGAAAGCCATTGCTCTCAACGCTTTTTGTTCCTCTCATTTATTCATTCTCCATGACCGATTTGTACAAGACGATAGAATCCCCGCCGAAGGACTTTACAAGGCGAAAGGCGGCAAGTTCCTGTCGTTTGCCTTGCGCCGGTGCGGGTGCCGACGGGTGAAGAGGCGCGTGGCCGCAAGGGTATTATGACGCCCGTATGCTTTAGCCTATGTGTTGGGTGCGCGTGGCGAATGGCGTGCCAACGATGACGGCGAACCTTCGAGGCACGGCGGGCAGACCCATCCTGGGGCAAATCATTCGCGCGAGTTGACGGCGTGCTGGTCGTGGTGGTGCGCTACTTCCGGTGGCATCCTGTTGAGCACAAGCGGGTTGGGGCCAAACGCCTACAAGGGCGACGCGGATGCTGGAGCAAGCTACGGTGGTGGAGCGCACGATTGGAACGGCAGGTGGCCATACGCTTCGAATACCCCTGATGAACAGAAGTGATGCGGGTGGTGAAAGGAGACGGGTGCGCAGGTGTGGCGCAAGTTATGATCAGGGTGCTGCAGCGTCTCAGCATCGTTTGCAGAGATAACGCCCACTGGTAAACAAGCTTGGACAAACTGCATGCGACATTGAGTAGGGGATGCCTCGTGTGCTCCCCATAAAACACATTTTTGTTGGTTTGGTAGCATTATCTTTATCTTTGCACCGGGGAAGGAACATTGTTTATTCTCTTATAGCATTATCATGGTCAAAGAAAATTTCATCGAGTTGTTTGCCGACAGTTTCCGCAAGAATTGGGATTTGCCCGGTTATAAAGGATTACGGAGAGAACAACACCATCCGCGCGATGACAAAATTGTGCTCATCGGCCGCAATTCGTCCAACTGGGCCATTACTTACGTGGCCACCGTACCTACGGTGCTGTCATTGCACTATCCTGCACGACTTCAACCCGAACGACGCACCAGAAGCATAGCCAACCATTCGGAATCGAAGCTGCTCTTTACCGGCGACAGCATTTGGGAAAGCCTGAAGAGGAAAGCTCACGCAGGTCAAGGCCGTGTTCTTGCGCGATTTCCGCTGCCTCGCTGCTCAGCCAGCGCAGGAAGATGAACTGAGACCGATCCCATCGACCGTTTGGAACAAGACAAATTGCAACCTGACCACATCGCCCGCCTGTTTGCCGAACGCTATCCGGGCGGCTTCGCCGCGATGACGTCGCCGACAAACTGACGGCGATTGGCATCCATCAGCACCTCGAACTAACGAGGTGCCTGGCGCGTGCGCTGACTGCACCAAGCTGGTGGCACCGGGCTACCGCATCGATGACCTTCTGCCCGATGGCGCGTACTGCGGTGCGCCTTCGACTTCTAATCCACCTGCGCCGGCTACATCCACTTCATCAGCAAGACCCCTTCGCCCAAAGGTGCTGCTTTCAAGGCGTTTACCAGGTGCACTGGCGTCATCACTGCAGTGCGCTCATCGTAAAGAAATTTACAAAAACAGATATTGCCGCTCATCGCCAAGCCTACCATGCGCTGGGTGCTGAACATCCCGCTGTTGAACCAGACTATCCTGGGGCAGATCCGCAAGAAACTGGTTGACGCGCTCGGGGCAGTTCCGTGAAATCATCATCGGCGGCGCACCGCTCAACGCCGAGGTGGAAGAGTTCTTCCACAAAGATGAAATTCCCCTTCACCGTGGGCTACGGCATGGGCGGAGTGCGCCCGCTCATCAGCTACGCCAACAAGGACGAGTTCATCCGAGAAGTCGTGCGGACGCATCCTCGACATCATGGAGGTGAAGATAGCCGACCCCGACCCGGCGACCGGCGAAGGCGAGATATGCGTGCGCGGCGAGAACGTGATGGCGGGCTACTACAAGAACCCCGAAGCCACGGCTCAGACATTTGATGCGGACGGTTGGTTGCGCACCGGCGACCTTGGCACGGTGGACCAGGCGGGCAACATCTTCATCCGCGGGCGGGCCAAGACCATGATATTGGGTGCCAACGGGCAGAACATCTATCCGGAAGAGATTGAATCGCGGCTGAACAACATGCCCTACGTGATGGAAAGCCTCGTGCTGGAAAAGCCAGGGCAAGCTGGTGGCGTTGGTTTATCCCGATTACGGGCGGTGGACTCCCAGCACCTCAACAAGGAGCAACTGGAAGAAAAGATGGAGGAAAACCGCCAGGCGGTCAACGCCCTGGCTGGTAATTATGAAAAAAGATAACGAAGATACAGCTCTTCCCGCACGAGTTCGAAAAAGACCCCGAAAAAAGAGCATAAAGCGGTATTTGTACAATGTGCAGTGATGTTTCATGATTGATTGCTTACCAGCAAGAGGAAAGCCCCGATGCGACTATGCACCGGGGCTTTTTTGTTCATCAGAACCGGTTAATCACTAATCACTAATCGTTGACCGTTACTCCATACACTTCTTCGTACAGTGTCTTCTTTATCAGCGGGAAGTTTTTGTTGGCGAAGTGCGTGTCGTTGGTCATGATGAGCATGGGCAACATGCGTCCCGAGCCGTCGTAATAGGGTTGGGCGTAGGGATGTTGCACCACCTTGAAGCCGTTGCGTTCGTAAAAAATGGATGCGGCGGATGGCATCCGGCTCGTCGGGCATTTCCACCTCCAGCACCACGGGCAGGGTGTGCAGGGCGAGAAACGCCTGGATGGTCTCCGTGCCCAGGTTTTGCCCGCGCAGGGGCGGGATCTACGGCGAAGTGCTCGCCGTAGACGAAGCGGTCGAACGTCCAATGGGTGAAGAAGCCCGCGAATTGTCCTTCCGCATCAGGGCGGAAGCCGTGAAACGGGGTTCCGTGTCCAGGATGCGTGTCAAGTCGTCAAGCGTGCGCCGTTCGGAAGGCGGGAAGGCTTCGTGATACAGTTCGAACATCGGGGCAAACAAGGGTCGGACGATCCTTCGATTTTCTTAAATTCAATCATGCTTGGTTATGGGTTACGGGTTATGAGCTACAAGCTACAAGTTTTGCAAAGGTAGGCATTATAATAAAAACATGTGCACGTTTTGCTTTAATTGCAGGTGTTTTTCTTAAACCTTTCGCCGCCGGGGCAGTCTATGGATTCGTACAACCCATAACTGTGAGTCGTACGACCCACAACTGTGGGTCGTATAACCCATAACTGTGGGCAGTAAAAGTTGTGCTCACGATTCGGAAAACATCTGCTGACAAATCGGAAAACATCTGCTGGCAGGCCGGAAAACATCCGCGCACAATCAGGGCACGCCATGCGCAACTTGTTCCCCACGTTGCCCTTTTATACGAACACGACATGTATTTTCAACTAAAACGCCATTGGGCACTCCTCGGCTTGTGCCTTTTTTCCATGCTTCCCCTCGCCGCGCAGCACAGCATCCAGTCGCGCGTGTACGACGGAAAGAACGGCGAGGCTCTCGAAATGGTCACCGTGCGCCTTTTCCGCAGCAGCGACTCCACGCTGGTGCAGGGCATGCAGACCGACCTGCGGGCGGCTTCGCTCTCGACCACGTGAAGCCGGGGCGGTATTACCTGCTCGTCACCTCCATAGGCTACCGCGATTATCAGACGGACATCACGATGGGCAACCGGGATATTATATTGAAAAACATACAATTGGAAGAAGATGCCCAGCTGCTCTCCGAGGTGGAGGTGAAGGGCACCGCCGCCCAGATGCTGGTGCGGGGCGACACGCTGGAGTACAACGCGACTGCCTTCAAGACGGCCGAGAACGCCGTGGTAGAAGACCTGCTCAAGCGGCTGCCGGGGGTGGAAATCGACTCCGAGGGCAAAATCACGGTGAACGGCGAGGAGATACAGAAGATACGGGTGGACGGCAAGAAGTTCTTTGACGACGACATCGAGATGGCTACCAAGAACCTGCCTGCCGAGATGATTGAGAAGATACAGGTGATGGAGGAAAAGTCGGACATGGCGAAGCTCACCGGCTTCGAGGACGACGACACGGAGCGCATCCTCAACCTGACGACCAAACCCAACCGGAGGCGGGGCCTCTTCTCCAACCTCACCGGGGGCTGGGCGCGGACACCGACGGCGAGCTGCGCTACGACGTGAACGGTATTGTCAACATCATGGAAGGTAATTCGCAGACCACCGTGACCGCCGGGGCAAACAACATCAACACCTCCCGAAGTTTCCGGGGACGGGGCAGCAGGGGGCAACGGCATCACCACCTCGCAGAACTTCGGCCTGAACAACAACAGCGAGCTGGGCGGCAAATGGAAAATCAATGGCAACGCCTCGTTCAACCATTCGGCCAATGAGTCAGTCACCGACAGCTACAAGCTGAGTTATCTGAAGGATTCCACGTACACGGACTCCACGTACACCGTGTCGCACAACGAGAACTACGCGGCCTACCTGCGGTTGGACCTGGAGTGGAAGCCCGACACGATGAACACGTTCATCTTCCAGCCCAACGTGAACTACACCCGCTCGTTCAACGACCGCAACTACGACTTTGCCTACCTGGTGGAGGACAGCGTGACTTCGCTGGGCAACAGCGCGAGCTACGGGGACGGCTCGTCGTTCAACGCCGGGCTGAACGTCATCTACAACCGCAAGTTCCGCAAGCGGGGGACGCACCCTCACGGCCAACCTGCGCGGCGACTTGGGACTGACTGACAACGAGAGCTACAACTATTCCTACCGCCAGGGCATCGAGCAGGACACCATCGACCAGCGCACCCTCAACCGCTCCGACCGATACAGCTTCAACGCCCGCATCTCCTACGTGGAACCGTTGTGGAACGTGAAGAACCTGCTGGAAGTGTCCGCCTCCTTCCAGACTACCACGAACACCAGCGTGAAAGAGCAATGGGACGGCGACCCGCTGGCATATTACGCCGACCTGGGCCTGTACCAATCCGCCCGTCGGGAGTATAACACGCTGGACGAGGAATATAGCAACGACTTTGTGAACCGCTTTTATCGCGAGACGATGGAGGTGAACTACCGTTACACCGAGCAGGACTACAACCTCACGGTGGGCATCAAGGCCGAGCCGTCCCAGACGTACAGCTATACCACCTACGGCGACGGCCAGGTGCGCAACGTGGAGAACGAGGTGTTCAACTTCTCGCCCACGGCACGCTTCCGCTACAACTTCGGCCGGCGCAAGTTCATCCGCATCGACTACCGGGGCACCACCAGCCAGCCCAGCGTGAGCCAGATGCAGCCGGTGAAGGACAACTCCAACATGATGAGCGAGTCGGTGGGCAACCCCTCGCTCAATCCCTCCTTCTCGCACCGGCTGCGGGCGTTCTACAGCACGTTCGACGAGCAGCGGTTCTCCTCGTTCAACGCTTCGATAGGGTTCAATGCCACGAAGGATGCGCTGGTGTCCAACACCTTGTACGACCGCACCGGCAAGCGTTACAACCAGACGGTCAATGCCGACAAAACGCCTTTCAGCGTGAGCGGCAACGTGATGTACAACACGCCCATCATCCAGAAGCGGCTGCACTTCAACACCCGCACCAGCCTGTCGTACAACCAGCGGTATGACTACTCGCGCCAAGGCGTGGGTGTCATCGACACGGAGGTGGAAGCCTTGCCCCTGGGCGACCTCAGTTCCACCCGCACGTACAACGCCAGCGAGAACCTGTCGCTCACCTTCACCACGACGTGGTCGAGGTGGGAGCGCGGGGTAGCGTGCGCTTCCAGCACACGGACAACAACCTGAACCCGCAGACCTCCACCATTTGGGACTGGACGGCCAGCGGCAACGTGGTGGTGCACCTGCCCTACAATATCAACATCAGCACGGATGTGAACTACACCACCCGCCGGGGCTACGATGCGGGGTTCAACCGCGACGAAGTGATATGGAACGCCTCCATCGACAAGAGTTTGTTCAAGAACCGGGGTGTGCTGTCCGTCCGTTGTTCGGACATCCTGCGCCAACGGCTGAACATCCGCCAAAGCATCGGCGACAACTACATACAGACCAGCAGTTACAACACGCTCACCTCATACATCCTTGTAGCTTCAGTTACAAGTTGAACCGCTTCGGCGGCCGGGATGCAGGCGACCGTCCCGGCTCGGACATCGGCCCGCGTCCCCATGCCGGGCATGCCACCCCCATGCGGTGAGGCGTGATTCAGGATAAGACATCATGACTGCGTAAGGCAACCGCTTCATCTTTCGTCTCTCCGGGGAGATGGGTGAAGCGTTTTTGTGTTTTTCCGGTACATGTTTCCCCGAAGAAAAAGAAAAACATCTCCGCATAAAACGGAAAACCTGTTAGGGTAAAGCAAAGAACTTATTGGGTCGAAACAGGAAGTTTTCCGGCGGCTTTCAGGTAGTGTGTCTCGCTCAGTTTGAGTGAGGCTTGGGCATCAATCAAATCCGAACTGGCCTTTTGCCACATGGTTTGCGCTTCGAGGTAGTCGGCCAAGGTCTCCATGCCGGCCTCGTAGTGGTTGCGGCTGGTCTTTAGGTTTTTCTTCGGCTTGCCCCAGCGACTTGGCGGTGAACTGCACCTCAGGAGGGCTTCCTCGTAGGTGTTCAGGGCTTGCATGAGTTCCAGCTGCATTTGCTCGGTGGCATCTTCGCGCTGTAGCTCTATGATTTTGATGTCGGTCTTGGCCGCTCGCAGCTTGTTGGCACCTTCGCCCCATTGGAACAGCGGGATGTTGACCGAGATGACCGCCGAGAATGCTCCTTGGTCGAACAACGGTTCGTTGTTCAGCTTGACTCCATAGGCGTAGTTATACGCGCCCGCATGACCCCGATGTTGGGCAGGAAGTCGCTTCGGGTCAGGTTCTTCTCTTGCTCTTTCAGTTCGATTTTTGCTTGCCCAGCAGGGCGTATTCGGGGCGATGCGGTTACGTCGGCTTCCGGCTTCCAGGTGGGGCAGGGGCGCGTCGAAGGTTTCGGGGAGCGGCACTTCGCTCAGCAGGGGGCAAGCCGATGACGTGGCACAGGTTCATGCGGGCCAGCCGCACGCCATTGTCGGCCCGAAGCACTTGTAAATCGGCTTCGTTGAGCTTGACTTGCACTTTCATGACATCGTTCTGCGACTTCATGCCTGCTTCGTGGGCGTTGTCCACCACCCGCTGGGCTCGGCCACCACTTCGCGGTGGGACTCGGCGGACTTCGCATTTCGAGGCCCGCACGTACAGCCAATATGCCTCATCGGTCTGCACGATGACTTCGGCTTCAGTCAGGTGGCGGTTCAGTTCGGCCAGTTCGCGCCCGGTCTTGGCCATTTGTAGGCCGATACGATTTTCCCGCCCATAAACACGGGCTGCTCGGCTTTCACGCCCGCCGAATAGGTGTTGTTCAAGTCCACATGGAGGCCGATGGGCGGTATGCTGACCGTGGAGGTAGTTCAGCACCGGCAGCGCTGTTCGTAGATGGGTTGCATGGCCGGGGAATGCTTCCGTCCAGGCTGGTGGGGTCGAACAGTTGCACGTCGCCCACGGTATTTGCAGGTCGTTGTCCATGCCGGTGTAATAGGTCAGCCGGTGGCCGATATCTTGGGCAGGAAGTTGGCGCGGTATGCTTTGACCAGGGCGGAGGGCTTTCTCCCTGGTTTGTTCGGCAATGGCCATTTGCTTGTTGTTCTCCAAAGCCATTTCGCGGCAACGGGCCAGGGTGAGCGTGTCTTGCGCCATGGTGGCCGGGAATACAGGCTCAGCGCAAGCAGCAAGCCGCCGAGCCTTTGGAATGTATGTCGGATGTTCATGTTTCTTCTTTTTTAAATTTATTGGTACGCTAAGACGCAAAGACATTTTCTCTTTGAGTCTTTTATTTAAAATTCCCTTCGCGCCTTTGCGTCTTCGCGTACAAATCTAACGTTTCTTGATATGGAAAAACAACGCGTACAGCACCGGGACGAACAACAGGGTGATGAGCGTGCCTATAAAGCAGCCCGCCCATGATGGCCACGGCTCCGGGACCGAACAGCGGGTCGCCCAGCAACGGTATCATGCCCAGAATGGTGGTCATGGAAGCCATCATGACGGGGCGGAAGCGGCTGGCCGAGCTGTCGAGCAGGGCTTTGACCGGTTCGGCGCCGGGAGGCGATTTGGAGCGTGATTTCATCCAGCAGCACGATGCCGTTCTTGATAATCATGCCCACCAGCCCGAGGGTAGCCCGACAATCACGCCCACGAAGTTGAAGGCAGTATGCCCGGAGAAACAGCTTCTTGTACGCCCGACAGCATGATGAGGATGCCACCAGGATGATGATGCCCGGCTTCTGGACTGGGAGCTTGACTCGCTTTTCATGGCCCACATCCATGCTGTAGCCTTCGGGCGGCGGTCGCTCTATCTGCGCTTCGATGCCCTTGCGTGCAGTTCCGTAGCAACGCGACTTCAGGTTTGCGCACGCATGGCCCGCTTTATGATGCGGCGGAATGACGAGCGGTTCTTCCCATTTCAGCCGGATGCCATTGGTGGCGGCTGTGGGGGAATGGTTGCAGGGCGGCACTGAGGAGGTCTTCTTCCTTCATTTGGTCATCAATCCTTGCAGAGATGCTCGGTCGGTCCAGGACCGTCCAGCGACGAGGTCATGCTTTGAATATCGGTGATTGCTTTTGTCGAGGCGACTCGGCGGGGCGGCCGTCATCGACACACATTTCACGTAGATGGTTTTGCTGGCTCGGTGCCTTCGTGGAGAACGTCAGTGGGGATGCCGCCCGTCGCGCTGAGCGGCGACAAGCCCATCCTGGCGGCTGAGGCCGATGCTCCGGGCACCGGTTGGTTGTAATCGACCACGAGCACCGGGGTCTTGGGCTCCCCAGTCGGTATTGACCAGGAAAATGTCATCGCTGGCGTTCATGATGTCCATGGCCTGCCGGGTCAGGTCGCGCAGCACGGCGGGGTCGGGACCGGAAAACTCAACTTCGATGGGATATTTCTTGTACATGAGGTTGTACCGCTTCAAGCGGACGTAGGCATCGGGGGTAATGCTCGGTGAGGTATTGCTGTATCTCATCGATAGAGGCCACCAGCCGGTCGGACGACACATAATCACAATCAGTTCGCCGTAGGTGGCGAAGAGGTCGCCATGTTGCGCACCAGGTTGTAGCAGCTGGGCGTCCCGCCTATGAAGTGGTTACGTGCGTTACGTCCTCGCGTGCCAGCAGGTATTGTTCGATACTTTTCCAAATCCTGCCACTTCGGTGCTGTTGACACCTTCGGGCAGCTTGTATTCTATGTACAGCTGGTCGTAGTCCATGTCGGGGAAGAAGCCTTTGGGCAGCAGGCGGGAAGCAGTACAGGCTGACCAAACAAGGCGCCCCCGGCACTCAGCGAAATGAACGGTGCGACAGCAGCTCAACACGTTGCGCAACGCCTGGTAGTTTTTGCTGTCATAAGGGTCTTTGCCTGCATCAGGGGTTTTATTTTATAGCGGTCGGCATGGATGGGCACCAAGGTCAATGCCAGTACCAGCTCAGCAGCAGGGAAGCAGCCAGCACGATGAACAGGTCGCGGATGTAAATGCCTGCCGAGTCGGGCCGAGATGGAAGATGGGCAGGAAAGCCAAGATGGCAATCAGCGTGGCACCGAGCAGGCATGGCGGTCTTGACACCCGATGGCCGTGCTTTCTCGCGCCGCAGGGACCGTGCAAGTCCACCAGGCCGTCGATGACAATGGCATTGTCCACCAGCAGCATGCCATTGCCTTAACTAATGAACGCTGACCAATGATACCCATTGCAACGTGCCGTTGAAAAATGTCGAGCACGAGCAACGACCCAGCACCGTTATCCAGGGCTGCCGCCGATGATGGCTCCGCTGTGGGAAACCCCATGGTGAACATGAGCAACACCACGACAATGACAACCGATTCCAACAAGTTGATGAGGAACGTGTCCAGCGCATCGTTGACCCGTTCGGGCTGGAAGAATACCTTGTGCGTTTCCAGACCGGCGGGCAGTTGCGTGGCTTGCAGTTCGACAAGCGTGCGGTCCACCTCTTTCCCCACCTTGGTGATGTCCGTGCCGCTCAGGCAGATATGGAAATGGCGCCGGTTTGTAGCGCGCAGCGCGTTGCGGGTTTCGTAATCGGTAACCTTTTTTACACGGGCTATGTCGCGCCAGGCGGGAGCTGGTCTTGCTCGCCGGCTTCCAGCAGGTCGCCGATATTCCTCCACCGTCTTCTTGTAACGATTAGTTTCACCGGTTGCGCGGAGACGCATCCCGCCGCTCGTAGCCGCCGGGTAAAATGGTTTGGTTCTGCCCGTTGAGCGTGAGAACACGCCGGGGTGGATGCCGAGGTTGGGCCATGCGGTCTTCATACAACTCAATGTTGATGCATTCCTGGCGTTCGCCGTAGATGCTCACCTGCGAGACACCTTCTATATCCGCACCTTGCGCCGTAGGCGAAATCGGCATATTCCGGCTTCGCGGTCGGTAAACCCCTGTCGAACGTCAGCGCTGACCGCTGGCCATCGCCGAAGTTGTCCATCACGAGATGGGGGCGAAAGCCATCGGGCAGGCTGCCTTTGCACGTCGCTCACCTTGCGGCGGAGCATAACCCAGCATTGTTCCCACTTCATTGTTTTGCACGGTGGTCTTCTTCGACTGAAATGATTCATGTCGTAGTAGGCGAATATCCCCTCCGACCACCAATACCGCCACGAGGAAATACACCAGTTTG
>VOFD01001264.1_pt1 | contig 12957 bp, 17 predicted proteins | sample 5384101 | NCBI WGS metagenome assembly VOFD01 (sample SAMN12384723, study PRJNA508395) | human gut metagenome | isolation source: healthy gut C | host: Homo sapiens
GATACAAAAACACTACAACTGAGAGTCATTGCATTTGCAGTATCTTCTATATGCAAATTTCCACGAATTTATGTAGATTTCGAGAAACAATGGAGCCATACTACCTCGTATAGAATCAGCACATGCAGTATCCCTAAATACAGGACCAAATTCTACGAATACGCGATACAACGCTCGATGTCTTTAATGGGATTTTTGACAAAGCGAAGTTTGTAAAACCTGTCGAATGGATTAAGGAGCAACGCTTGCTGGCATATTTTTTATATTTGGCTTTTGGCAAATGGAACAAGAAGAATTTATGGGTAAAAGGCGGAAAATGTTTTCTAATCAACGGAAAAGCTCCCCATATAGCATGTTTTAAGTCAGGTTACAGCTCGATTAAACGCTTAGGGTGGATGGATAGATTTGACACCAGACTAAAAGCCATCTGTGAAGAATTTAACCATATTGAAGAAACCGCAAAAGAAAAAGTGGAAAATAAAGGGCGGATTATCCACATTGGCAAAGAGGTGTTCTATTCAGACAAAAGCGAAGAAAAGAAACAAGCGGTATTTTCAGGGCTCATCAATGGCGGATATATTTCGCCAACCACTTCAATTGATATATTCATGGGAATTTTTGATGAAACGGTATTTACCCGGCCTGTATTATGGATAAAAAGTCAGGTATCACTCATGTACTTCGTTTATTTGTCATTCAGAGCAGATAACGACCGGCTCAATGAATGGTATGACTTCGGGGCGGCTGGAAGCGGAAATGAAGGATATAAGGGTGGTGCCGCTACGACACCATGCGCTGCTGTCGTACCTCCATTCCCGGATGATCGATGCCGACATCGGAAAGATATTCTGCAAGGAAGTGCATTATGAGTTGCGCAAGCGACACTATTTCGGACTGGCATTCTGTAATCTGTCAGGAGGCTATGAAGTGCGCAACCCTTACTACAAGGGCTGCCTGAAGAATAAGGATGTTTCGCTGATAAGCCATACGCACGGCGAGACGCAGGGCCACGTGTGCGTCTTCGAAGGATTCATGGACTTTCTCTCCTATATGACCCTGCGGCAGGCCGGAGACAGGGAGATATGCCTTGAAGTTCCTTGCGACCATCTCGTGATGAACTCCGTAAACAACCTTAAAAAGGCATTGGGACACTTGCAGGAATATCCGTTCATCCATTGCTACCTCGACAATGACCTTGCCGGACAGAAGACTGTGGAAACCATCGCCATGCTGTTCACCGGGAAAGTCAACAACGAAGCCTACCGGTACGACGGCTACAAAGACCTGAACGACTATTTAAGAGGCAAAAAGACGCTGACCCGGCCAGCGTGTCAGAATTTATGAAGCTCTCCTGACGGAGGGCTTCTTTTTTTGTCTGCCAATGCGCATTTTCAAGTATGAAACAGCTGTCAGAATATGATTTTAGAGTATGATTTTTAGAAATACCATAAATCTTATTAAGGAAGCAGCAATTTGTATTTCAATTATTTCTTAATATAGAACAGATGGATTTTCTTTGCAAATCAAATTTTGAATACAAAATAAAATTCATATTAGGATATGAAATCATACTTTATATTCGCAATCATTCTGACGGCAATCTACGTCGTTTACTATGCGGCCAACATCGCCAGGGACCTGTACCGAAAGAGAAGCCAGGGCAGGACGGACGAGGAAGTCTTTGAAATCGACCCCGATAACGGGCAGGACAGCGTGGCGGTGACGGAAAGCGAGACCGGATTCAACGTCGGGACGGAGAAGTACGAGACCGCATTTGATAATTCCGGCACTTCCATACAGGACGGCGCGGCAGACACAGACAAGGAATCGGCCGAAGAGCGGTTTGCCCGTATGAAGGCCGAAGCCGAGGCGAAAATGGAGGACAGTACCCCTTACTTGTCAGAGGCATTCACAGCGGACGATATGTACAAGGCGATGGTTTCCGGCGGCCGTCTGGAGAACCGTCCCGCAATGGCGTGGAAACCGATGGACAAAATTTAGCGATGAAAACGAAGAAGACAGTATGCGCCTTGCTGATGCTCACGGTTCCCTGCTTCGCCTTCGCCAAGAGCGGAGCCGTAAACTATTCATGGGGAGCGGATGCGCTTGCCACCATGCACGACTTCGTGGTGACGATGATGATGTACGTCCTTTACATCTGTTATGCGGTCGCCTCCGTGCTGGCCGTCATATCCGCGCTCCAGATCTATATCAAATGGAACACGGGAGAGGACGGCATCGTGAAATCCATCCTGATGCTGTTCGGGGCATGCATGTTCATCATAGGCGCCTCCATCGTATTCCCGGCCTTTTTCGGCTACCGCATATAGAAAAGAGATTCAGAATATCAATGATAGTAATCACTAAAAGTAACGAGAATGAAGAAGTTAAAGAATGCAATGAAAAGAATCGTAGGCGCAGTATTGTACAAGGTTGCGATGCTCGCCATTCTGTTGGTGTCTGGGCCTGCCGCACTGATGGCGCAGAACACCGCAGGCGACTACACGGCCGGAACCAACGCCCTGACCACCGTGGCGGAGGAAATCGCCAAGTATGTACCCATCATGGTGAAGCTGTGCTATGCCATCGCCGGAGTCGTGGCCATCGTGGGCGCCATCAGCGTCTATATCGCGATGAACAACGAAGAGCAGGATGTCAAGAAGAAAATCATGATGGTCGTGGGCGCCTGCATCTTCCTGATTGCGGCGGCACAGGCACTTCCGCTGTTTTTCGGTATCGGCGGCTAAAAAGGAGACGCGATGAAAGGCAGGGACGAACGCTATCCGGACTACCCGTTGTTCAAGGGGCTTCAGCGGCCCCTTGAGTTCATGGGCATACAAGGACGGTATATCTACTGGGCGGCGGGTTCGGCAGGCGGAGCCATTGTCGGTTTCGTCATTGCCTACTGCCTTGCCGGTTTCGTGGCCGGACTGGTGGTATTGGCCGTCATCCTGTCTGCGGGCATCTCGCTCATCATCCTCAAGCAAAGGAAAGGCCTTCACACCAAGAAGAACCGGAAAGGAGTGTATGTCTATGCCCGCTCGAAGAAGATATGAAAGAAAAAGCCATGACGGAGAGCGCGTGGCCTATTGAATGTTGAACCCGGCAGGCCCGCTTTGGAACAGGCGAGTCTGCCCTTACTTAAGCAGAAAGCAACCGACAATGACACTGTACATCATACTGATTTTCATCGCCCTCTGTGCGGGCATGGCCATTTCGGTCCATGCTTTTGGCACGGGCGGCAAGCGCAAGCGCATCTTCCAGGACATCTATTTCACCGTGGAGGACGTGGACGGCATCGGGGTGCTGTACACCAAGACCGGGGAATACTCGGCCGTCCTGCGGATGGAGAACCCTGTGCAGAAGTATTCGGCCAACATCGACAGCTACTACGATTTTCACAAGCCTGCTCACCGCCGTCGCACAGACGCTGGGCGAAGGCTATGCGATACACAAGCAGGACGTGTTCGTGCGCAAGCAGTTCGAGGATGTGACGGGCGACCGGCACGAGTTCCTATCCTCCGCCTATTTCCGGTACTTCAAAGGCCGGATGTACACGGACAGCGTATGCTACCTGACCATTACGCAGGAAACAAAGAAAAGCAGCCTATTCTCTTTCGACGGCAAGAAGTGGCGCGACTTCCTCGTGAAGATACGCAAGGTGCATGACCAACTGCACGATGCAGGCATACAGGCGGAGTTCCTGGATAAGCCCCAGGCGAATGCGTTCGTTGACCGCTACTTCGCCATGAACTTCAAGGACAGGATTGTCTCGATGACCAACTTCAAGGTGGACGATGAGACGGTCTCGATGGGCGGCAAGCGTTGCAAAGTGTACAGCCTCGTGGATGTGGACTGTGCCGCGCTGCCTTCGCTCGTCAGGCCCTATACCAATATAGAGGTGAACAATGCGGAGATGCCCGTTGACCTGCTGTCCGTCATCGACAGCATACCGGAAGCCGAGACGGTGATCTATAACCAGATCATCTTCCTGCCCAACCAAAAGCGGGAACTGGCGGCGCTTGACAAAAAGAAGAACCGGAGATAGTTGCCAGGGAGAGCAAGATGCTCGTGTACAGTCATTTCAATCTTGTTGTAGGGGTATCTGCCGACACAGACATACAGAAATGCACCAATTATCTGGAGAATGCCTTCGGTCGCATGGGCATCCACATCAGCAAGCACGCCTATAAGAGAATTTTGGCTATTGGCGTTTAGTCCTCATTGGAGTAATTTTGTACCACAGTTGTACCTCACAAGAGGGGTCGCACGGTTCGACTTCCTTTCAGCAGCGTGCAACAGCGTTCAACAATGTGCAATTTAATTTCTTCGATGATGGACCGTCAAAATGAACACAAATTAACAGGTCAGCCCGACTTCGGTTGGGATATGCCAAACAAGCCGTTCCTCACCATTGGGGAGGTGGCGGACATACTGCAAGTGAGCACAACGCAGAACAAAAAGCAAGATGATGGCATCCACCGCCAACAACAACCTGAACAAACTGAAATGTGTCCTGCGCCAAGCCTACGAGGAAAGGCGGATAAAGGAGAACATCGCCCCACGGCTGAAACACGCCAAGGAAGCCAACACAAGGCGTGAGTTCCTGACACTTGACGAGGTGAAGATGCTTGCGGACACGCCTAAACCTGTTGTAAGGTCGGCGGCTCTGTTCTCTTGCCTTACAGGATTGCGCATCAGCGACATCATCCGTCTGCAATGGGAGAACATCATCAAATCGGCGGACGGTGGCTGGTGTATGCATATCGTCACCAAAAAGACAAGGACGGAAGCTGTGTTGCCATTATCGGATGAAGCCCTCGCCCTCTGTGGCGAGCGTTCCACAGGGCAGGTGTTCAAGGGAATGACACAAGCCTTGCTCCCCTTGTATCTCAAAGATTGGATAAAGTCGGCAGGCATTACGAAGCACATAACCTTTCACTGCTTCCGGCATACCTACGCAACCCTGCAACTCGCCGCTGGTACCGACCTTTACACCATTTCTAAGATGCTTACGCACAGCAACGTGGCGACCACACAGGTTTATGCCGATGTGGTGAACGACCTGAAGCGCAAGGCTTCCGAACAGATTACACTCAAATAAAGACTACAGCTTATGGATAAAATCACGTTTGAACAACTGCCGCAGGCTGTTTCCCTCCTGATTGAAAAGGTGGGGCAGCTTGCGGACAAGGTGGACGAAGCGTTGGGCAAAGCCACACAGCAGAAAGGCAAACGCCTGCTTGCCTTGGATGATGTCGCCGCCTTGCTCGGCAAGTCCGCTTCCACCATTTACGCCATGACATCCGAGAAGCGCATACCGTACCACAAGAGGGGCAACAAGCTCTACTTCTTCGAGGATGAAATCATCGGATGGATTGAACAGGGCGGTACATCGGGAACAGGCAGCGAGGAAGAGTTTAACAGGCGGCTTGAAGCCTTGCGCAGCGGCAAGAAGCACAAGCCAAGTTCTTTACAGACAAAGCAGACATTATGAGAAAAGAGGACTTGATACCCGTCATTGCAAAGTATGACCCGATATTGGCAAATGCGGTCAGCCGAATGGTTGACTACATCCAAGACCGATGGGCAGCACCGTACCCGTCCAAAGAACAGACGGAAGCGGTGAACGCCTACCTCCGGCGGCGGCACGATGAGCGAAACCGACATTGCCCACCGCAGGATTGCCACGCAGAAGATAACCATCAATGCCATCCGTGTGCTCGACCATGAGCAGCTCGACCGTTTGCAGGATGTGCTGAACCACATAGCGGCGGACAGGGAGTATTACATGCCCGAACTGCGGCAAGGCATTGGCAGGTAGCCGACCATTGTAACACCTATATATCATAGATTATGGATAAAGACAAACAGACCATACATTACTGCACCATCCTTTCCGCCGGGCAGTGGGATTTTTTATTTTGGAGGGCAGATTTTCCGCCCAAAGGCAAAGATGCCTGCACAGGCTGATGACCGCAGCCGTGCGGACAAAGACCGTTTATAACATCAAGGGCATAGAAATCGCCTTGGAGGTGGGAGAAGTCGCAGCTTCCGATGTGGAACTAGCCGAATACTTGGGCTGCAACCGAAAGACCATCGGCAAGCTCATTGACTGCTTTAACAGGCTCGGTATGCTGACCACCCGAACCAATAACCGAACTTCCATACACACCCTGCATTTCCTCACAGGCTGGTATGTCGGCGGTGTCCTCCTGACCAATCCCCATTATGTCAGACCATCGGCTAATGTCAAAGAACATGCAGACGGCAGACGGACACCATCTTCCGATGAAAGGTTGCCACAGAACGGGCAAAGTTTTATGTCGGATAACCGCCAATGCCGAGAGCAGGAAGCGGACACCACGGAAAGCGGTGCAGCAGCCCTTTCTTCTTCCCTTTGTTCGTCTATGTTCTCTGACCGTTCCGCTGACAGGCAGGACGGCAAGGACAATGCCGACCATCCCCGTATCATAGACAGTGGGGATGCGATGCCTGACGGGAACCACACAGAGAGCCACAATGAGCCGCAAGACGGCACGATTGGCGGTGCAGATGATACCGACACAGGCACGGAAGATTGACGGGCGCAGAGGGCGGATTTCAGCGGTACTCCGTTGTCGTGGTGAATGAATGGGCTTGCCCATATATAGCCCACTATAACTTCTCCGCTGCGCTCCGAAGTTGTGGGCTCTCCTGAGGGGCTTAGGACGCTGCCCTAAGAACCCGGCAAGGACTTTCAGCCCTGTGCAACCCGACCAAAGAGTGACCCCCTCTTTGAAACTCCGCTTAGTGGCTTCCACCCCTAAGAACCCCGAGCAGGAAGTGACCCTCTCCCTGCACCCTCCGATTAAGGCTCCGCCCTAATAACCCGAAGTGAAACTCAAAATACAGACAAGCCCTATGGCACAAAAGACATCCGTCAACATCAAGCCGTGCAACATCGGCAGCAGCGAAGCACACAACAGGCGCACAGCGGAATACCTTGCCAATATCCGCAAGGAGAAGTTCTACATACGCACCGACCTTATGGCAAGAAACGAAACGTGGGTATCACCTGATTTCGGCGAAGCCACGCTCACCGACCGATACAATCAGATAGCCGCAATGGTCAAGGAAAAGAGCCGTGCAATGCAGACCAAAGACCGTGAAAGGGTGAACAAAAAGACGGGCAAGGTGACCATCGTCCGTGGCAGCACTCCGCTCAAGGAGGGCGTGGTTGTCATTAAGGAAGATACCACGATGGAGCAGTTGCAGAAATTCTGCAAGGTGTGTAACGAGCGTTGGGGTGTCACAGCCCTGCAAGTGTTCATCCACCGTGACGAGGGGTATTACGGAATACCCGGTGACAATGCCACATGGAAGCCCAACCTGCACGCCCATATCGTATGGGATTGGATGAACCACGATACGGGAAAGTCCTGCAAGCTGGACGAGAAAGCCATGAGCGAGATGCAGACCGTTTTGGCTGAGTGTCTGGAAATGGAAAGGGGCACCTCAAAGGAGCAGACGGGAAAGGAGCATCTTGAACGCGCTGACTTCATTCTTGCCAAGCAGAAGCAGGAAGCCGAACAGGTAAAGGCGGAAAAGGAAGCAGCCGAAGCCGACAGGGATGCTGCGATCCGTGAGACGGACAATGCCAAATCCGAACATGAAAAACTACAAATCGGGAACGAAGAGAAGCAGCGGCGCAGTGAGGAACTTGACAGCGAAATCGCCGAAAAGGAGGAACGTGCGCGAGAGGTTGACAGGGAGAATACGGACAGCATAAAGTCCGGCATCGCCAACTTTTTCGGCAAGGGCAAGTACGCAGCCATCGAGCAGGAGAACGAGAGACTGAAAGCCGAGAACGAGCATATCAAAGAATCGTTCCCCGATGCCGTCAGGAAAGAGGTGGCGAAGCGGACTAAAGCACTGACCGAGGCAAAGCGGGCGGTCGAACTGGAGCGTGACAGTGCTATGGCAATCGCTGACAGCTTTGAATCCGAGAGGGACACGGCACTGCGGCAGCTCCGGGAGCAGAAGACCGGGGAGCAGCATCGCATCAGCATGGCGGTAAGCCGAGCCACAGCGGAGAAGGACAAGACCATCCGCCTGCTGCAAAGTGCGCTGAAAGCAAGCAGGCATATCCTCAGCGTTTGCGGATATGCTCTACAAGGCCAACGAAGTATTCAGGCGAGCCATAGATGCGATTATCCATTTCGGTACGGAGCAGCACAAGTCCGTCTTTTCCCCCTCCGAAGCCGCTGACATCAAGAGCGTGATGCAGGAATATGGGGAAACGCCCGAACAGCATTCTGCTGTCGGCGCATGGCTTTGTGACTATGCGGAGAGCCGACAGCCTTTTGACGAAATAAAACATCGCCATACACTCAAAGAGGTTGGCGATGTCGCGGAGGGGAAATATGATTGGAAAATCAACTCTACACAGAGCAACGGGCTTTCACGGTGATATTCTCTTTTATAATGTAAGTAAATGCTTTTTCCCCTTTATATGTTCTTTTATTATTGAAACGGTTTCTCCTATTTTATTTTGCATCTAATTTTCTAATCTCAGTTATCATTGGGCAAACTATTGCAATGCAAATAATTAAAATACCTGATAGTAAAAACCAATGATTTACATCGATTCTATCAGCAAAGAATCCAGAAAGAATTAACCCAATTGGCATAGCAAGAGACATGATACTTCCAGTTAAAGAAAATACACGTCCTAAATATTCAGGCTTAATTTTCTCCTGAAAAAGAGCTGTTTGCACACCGCTGTAAAACGGAACCGAAAGCCCCATTATTGCACAGCAGACTACAAATATGAAAAATCCACTTTGAGGAAGTAATCCTGAAATGGTTAAGCTTATCCCCATCATAAAAATTGATGCCGTTATTAATAAGATTCGCTTTTGGTAATTCCCAAATAACCCTAATAATAGACCCCCTATCAACATACCAGAGGCATAAGCAATCTCCGTAATAGAAATATGCATCGGTGTACCATTAAAATATTCCATAGTGATTAAAGGATATAATGCATTTATGGGCATATAAACAAGCATATATAATGTTCCAACGAGTAATAAAGCAAATAATCCTTTATTTTGCCGTAGTACAGCCATTCCTTCTTTCATTTCTCTTATGAAATTTGGTTTCAAACTTTGCACTTGATCACCTAGCTTAGGAATACGTACAATTGCTACCGTAATAGATGCAATCACAGCACCCAATACATCGATGGCAATAATAGCATTTAGTTCCCAAACGGAGTATAAGAGTGCTGCAACCGCCGGACTAACAATATAGCTTATAGACTGCAAAGACTGACTATAGCCTGCACATTTCGTAAGCTGTTCTTCTGGTACTAAAAGTGGAGTAACCGCATTGAGAGCCGGGGTATGAAAAGCTGTTCCAATGCTACGGATGAACAATACTACCATAACCATCCAGATAGGTAACTCCATATACAATGCAACAATAGCTAGCACGGCCCCAGCTGCTGCGATAATTAAATCAGCACCAATCATTATCTTCTTCCTATCATGACGATCCACTAATACACCAATGGCTGGTCCAAAGACCGCATAGGGTAAAAAAACCTACAAGTGAAGCCATAGACAAGACCATCGCAGATCCTGTTTTTTCTGTAAGGTAAAAAATAATCGCCATTTGCAGGATGGCACTAGTGATTAATGATACTGCCTGCCCTGCCCATATTGTATAAAACTTAAGTTTCCAATTGTTGTATTTTTCCATTTATATCTTATTTTTATGTATCCGCAAAAATATAAAAAGTGTCGTTCTTATGAAGAAAAAACGATATTAAAATAGGAATATATTAAAAATGAGCTACTTATGAGTATTTCTCATAGAACGAGGTAATGACTTGGGAATAGTCACAAATTCTGTGATGTGTGGTGTATTTCTGTCAAACAACTTTTTTGATGCAAATGTACACAAATATAACGAACGAAAAGAAGAATAAGCATTTTTTCTTTCCATGGTATTGTGACTATGCGGAGAGACAGCCCTTTGACGAAATAAAACATCGCCATACACTCAAAGAGGTTGGCGATGTCGCGGAAGGTCGGTATGATTGGAAGATTGAGAGAGGGCGAGGTGGAGTCACCCTATAATGGTTATTGCTTTTTTATTGTAAATTCCAACTTTTGAAGTCCCTTTTTATAAACATTGGCAAGGATGAGTGCGTAACGGACTTCTTCGCCGGATTGCATGGTTTGGATAATACGGGTAAACTCATCTTCGGGAATGACGCTTTTGAACATCGGACCATGTGAATCGTTGCGTATCAAACGAATGTCATCGGTAAACGGTGAAAAAGACATACGAATAAGTCGCCTGATATGACACCGTCTGAAATTTAACCCAATTCGGGTCTTCTTTGTCAAGGACATCTTCCAACCAAATACGGGCGTTGTCGTATGACGGCAGCGATGAGCCATCGCCGTAATATATATTACCATCCTTATCAACAACGAACTCCTTGCTGATTGCGTACTTCTCGAAAGGACACAAATCATGGTATTCGATATCTTCTTCCGATGTTATCTCTTCATCAACCGGAACTTCTGGTTCCGTGACAACTCTGTCCTCAAGAATACGGATAAGCGAATAAGTACGGTCGGAAGCATCCGCAGGTGGATTTGCGAGGATTGTCCGCCTTACCGAGAGATAATACTCATGTCCTCTTACATAGGTAAAGCCCTCGATGCTGTTGAATCCGAGAGGTTCCCATACTCGGGATTATCTTCCGACATGACAAGCATACACTCGATGGGATTCTCCTTCTTGTCGTCGCCCCATGCATACATCACGCCTGTTTCTGCTGAAATCTGCATTCTAATCTCTTTGACAGAATCTTTAGGCTCATCATCGTTACTACATGCTGTTAGTCCTACCACTGCAAACATAGCCATAAGCAGTATTCCGAAAAAGTCTTTCGTATTCATTTTTATCTTTTTAATTGTTAGCTATTATAAAAATGCAAAAACTATAAAAACATTGCATCTCGAATGCAACTTTTTATTTCGTATGTCTTGAATAAAGTTGCTCCAATCCACAATCCAAATACAAAGGTAGTGAATTTCCTATCAATGACCTTCTTCGCAGAGCAAAAATCAGAGTTTTAAGACTTATTTCATACGCCATTTGTACCCCTATTGGCTCTCAATGCGCAAAACATGCTAAAAATCAATCATGTCAAGCAATTCCCCGACAATTCCTTTGTGGTTTTGACCTCATTCCGAGCGGTCATCGGCAAAGTATAAAAATGACTTCTATTTGTTAAGTTTTTGTTAAATCTTCATCTTAAACAAACCTTTTCCTTTCCCTCTTTGCTTCTTCCAAAAACGGCTTTTTCACCCTGTTTCTTATAGTGATTATTTTTGTACCGATATTTTCTTATATTACTGATAATCAGCTATAAATGCTCTCTCATATGTATTCCACATGAACAGTGTGGTGCGCCAGCTCCATGAGCAGGGCACGGACGTGGTGATGGTTCGAAAAGATAGACTTCCTGAAAAACTTGATTTTACTGATATGGAAAGGGTCGGACACGAAAATCACGGAACTGGAGTTCCGCATCGTAGAGCAGATGGTGACGGACTATTACGACGCTTACTTCTACGGCTTCGACGGTTACGACCCCGTGCAGCGCGAGAACCTGCACAAGACCTTGATAGCCGCCGAGAAGCGGAAAGGCAGATGGAATGCAGAGAACCTGCCGGAACTGGAACAAAAGGTGGACAGCAAGATACGCCTGCTGGAGGAACGGCGGAAAGCCTTGAAAGTAAACTCGCTGTCGTTCAATACCTTCTATGAATACTCCTGTGAACGGTTGGAACTTATCTGTTTGGAAAACAACATCACGGAGATAGACTACGACAAATATACCTACATGATACAGCCGTTCTACAAAGGCGGGCCATCAAGGAAAATAAGAAACTGTTTCCCATCGTAACGCTTATCATCATGGACGTGTTCCTGCAGAAGATGCGCATCAAGAAGAACCGGAAAGTCCTTGTGATAGAGGAAGCGTGGAAGGCCATCGCATCGCCGCTCATGGCCGAATACATCAAGTTCATGTACAAGACCGCAAGAAAGTTCTGGGCCTCGGTGGGCGTGGTGACGCAGGAGATACAGGACATCATCGGCAGCGAGATAGTAAAGGAAGCCATCATCAACAACTCCGATGTGGTGATGCTGCTCGACCAGAGCAAGTTCAAGGAGCGGTTCGACAGCATCAAGGCCATTCTCGGACTGACTGATGTGGACTGCAAGAAGATATTCACCATCAACAGGTTGGAAAACAAGGAAGGGCGCAGCTTCTTCCGCGAGGTATTCATCCGGCGTGGTTCGACCAGCGGCGTGTACGGCGGCAGCTACCTGATGAAAGTGTGCGACGACACCAAGAGCCTGTGCATGCAGTTCGAGAGCATCGTGACCAACAGCACGTTGACTTTTTCCGACGTGGCTTTTCTCGAAATCAAGGAAGAGTTCGCCTCCCTGCTGCGGCTCAGCGAACTGGGAAACATTGACTGGCAGCGGATGCTGGACGACCTGGCCCGCATACCGGGCAACTTCACGAAAGAAAACCTGCAGAGCGACCTCGACAATTTGTACAACATGGGTGTGGGGCTGGCCACGGCTGGCATCGGGAATATCGGCGACGCCCTGCTGCAGACCAGCTCGTTCCATGACCTGATGAACGGCAAGGTGGAAGAGATATTCCACCTGTACGACCATTACAGCCACCTGTACGAAGCTGCGGAACAGGATGCCGGACGACTCCTGCTCGACATGGTGGGCGGCCCGGAAAATGTGGCCGGGCTGTTCAACTTCAGCAGCTACGACCTGACCTCGTGGATTACCGACTACATGGACGAAATTCGATGGACCTGAACACCTTCAAGGCGCAGCTCAACGCCCGCCTGTCGGAAATCA
>VOFD01000918.1_pt1 | contig 12956 bp, 29 predicted proteins | sample 5384101 | NCBI WGS metagenome assembly VOFD01 (sample SAMN12384723, study PRJNA508395) | human gut metagenome | isolation source: healthy gut C | host: Homo sapiens
CTTCCCCTCTGAAATCAATGACGATGATAAGGCAATGTCCGGAAGCTCTCCTCAACGATCAGTGCTGTCTCATATTTCTGGGCAGGTCTTTAATGTTCAATGGAAATATACTCAAATGACATTTGGATAATCTGCAAATATAATGGCAACCGTCTGATAGTAGTCGGTATCCCACCCCCATGGTCAGTGTGTCCTTCGTAATCTTTCGGAAGTTCTTCTTCAAAAAGAAATTTCCTGTGTTTCTTTGTTTTTGCTCTCTGGTTTCTGTTGCCTCTTCTTTTTGCTCTTTTCCGGTAAAACCACGGTTTGCTTTTTCTGCATCTGGTCATCAGGCCTCCGGTCAAAAACATCACTGTCAGAATCCTTCCGATTTTTCTCATTTTCATCTTTCTTTTTCCTCCTTTCTTTTTACCGGAAGTGTCAGAGGCTGTCGTTCCTTTTTCCTTGTGTGCTTTTTATCTCCATCTCAAAGCCTTCTCCGTGTTTGTCCAGCTGTTCTTTGCAGGATTGCATTTTCCACAAGCGGCACGGATCATGGTTTTCGGCACCAGGCAGTCCTTTAATCCTCTTGCATTTACTTCCACCTGAAATACATCCGGATAGCGGTATCTTTGAATATCAGATAGCATTTCGTCAATTCCAGTTCTTTTTCAATGGTGGTCTCTACATTTCCATCCCCCACTTTTAAAGTCTCATGCGACGTATAGATCAGGGGAGTGTACGATCTTCACTACATCCTGATTTTTCCGGCCGCCGATAAATATACTACTGTATTTAATACATTATAGAATAATGTGGATTGATCTGAGAGAGCGTAATGTCATATTCCATGTCACGTTTCTGTTTTTCATAGGCAATACGTTCCTGCTCTCCTTTGTACAGCTCCGTCATCATATCCTGAAACATGATATAAAATCTCGATCTCATCGCCGGTATGGACAATGTGGATCGGCTGCTGTTTGCCATACTCCGTGCGTTCCATCTGCTTTGACAGTTCCGTCACCGGACGCACCATATTCTCCAGGATGGAAACAACGAGTAGCACCAGTCCTACACAAAGTAAAAAGGAGAGCACAAAAATTCCAGCACAAAACTGCTGTTTTTCAGAAGATCTGCATGAGTAAGAAACGTACAGAGCTTCCACCCATTCCCTTCTACCGGTATGCAGATCAGATAACCGTTGGAAGTATGGTAAATGTTCTCCTGATCCAGCTCTTTTCTTTTATGGCATTCCATGACACATTCTTTTTATCTTTCTGATACAGAATTTCCGAACCATTTCCGATCAGGGCAACCAGATCCTGTGTCTCTGCATAAGCCTTCACCTGCGTCAGGAAATATTCCAGGTTCATTTTCAGATAGAGGGTCGCTTTCAGATGACCGTAACGGCGTTTATCGTACATCGGGATCATAACAGATCCGCCTTTTATCATTTCGGAGTCACTGTCGTAATACGGTTGGAATAAACCCAGTCTTCTTTTTCTGTATACTAGCTTCCGTCTGCCATCTGCAGAATGGACCCTCCAGATAAGTACGCAGATTGTTATAAAACACCAGCCGTTTTGTCACCTTGTCATACTGGCTCTGCCTGCGGAATTCATTCCTTTGACGTTCTCTTCCAGAAGGTACTGCGGTTGCTCATCCACCAGAATACTCTGTGCAAACCGGCGGTTATCCTCCGCCTGAAATGCAATCTGGTCGCCAACCTGCATCAGACGGTTTTTTCTTCTTCAAGTCTCTGTTTTCGCACCACCTGATTAAAATATAAATAGCCGATCAGCGTACTCAAAATCATGGAACATATCAAAATCAGAAAATACTCCGCAGGATTCGCCCTTTTAAATGTTTTTTGTCCCTTTTCTTTCGCTCTGTTTTCATTCTTTCCTCTGTTTTTATATTCCTGCGGTTTCATCCCTACGTTCCGCATAAAGATCTGGCTGAAATACTGGCTGGTGCGGTAGCCAACCATCTGGGCTGTTTCTGCGACCGTACTGTTCTCCTCCCATAGCAGACGCTTTGCCTCGGAAATTCTTACATTGGTCAGATATTTCAGAAAGGTCTGTCCGGTTTCTTTTTAAAGATCTGTCCAAGATATACCCCGTTCATATGAAATTTCTCACCAGCAGCTCCAGGCTTAACTCCTGCGGATAATTTTTTCGATATAATCGATCATATCCAGCACCGTTCTGGAATAACCAAGCCGGGCTTTTCTTGCATATTTCTGCTGTATGTACGAAAAATTCCTGCAATAATACTGTTCAATCTCACGGATCGTATAAAGCGGTTCTTTCAGATCGATCTCTTTGCAGTTTTCACTCTCGCACAGTTCCCCGAGCAGATTGCTTAACGAAGGCAGGAGCATTTTGCAGTCTTCCAGATCTTCCTTTTCCCGGATTCCCGAAAAATTACCTCGATCTGCTTTTCCAGCTCCTCTTCTGAACCATAGATCGCTTCCCGCAGTATGCGGATCTGTTCACCCCAGATTGCTTTCTTTTCTTTTTCCGGCATTTTTCCATTGCACAGATCGCCTCATCTTCCCAGAACACGGAATAACGGATCTGGCGTGATATGGTGCGGAAAGTCTCACTGATCTCCTCCGGTGTGATTTCGTAGCTGTAGACCATGTTAAAATGCATCTGCAAACACAGCTCCAGCTGATCTGCGATCTGATGGCATTTTCGCAGAATCAGACTGTTCACCATGTATTTGCTCGCTGTATTTTCAATGCGGTAAAGTAAAATCCAGTTGTTCTCCGTGATCTGCACATCTGCCGCATAAAAACACAATATTTTCCAGGCTCTCTTCCAGAATGTTCCGCACAGCCTCCTGCTCTTCTTCTATCCACCTTGTCTCGGCAAACTCACCCTGAATGACTGGATTACGTTTGTGGAGAAGCAGAAGAAAAAAGCGGTTGCCCAGGATGCTCTTATCCAGTTCTTCTGCCGTCACCCGATGGTAGATCAGCTGATTCATAAAATATTTCTGATATATTTTTTCTTATTGCCTGCTCTCTCCAGCTTTTCTTTCACTTCTTCCAACTCTTTTTAGAATCAGTTCCGAAGAAAGCTCGTGTTTCAGAAGATAATTGGATACGCCGTAGCGGATTCCCTTCTGGGCATAATCAAAATCACGGTACGCCGAAAGCAGGATCACAACGGTTTCTTTGTCTTTTTTCTTTGATCTGTCTTGTCAGCTCCAGACCATCCGTTCCCGGCATGCGGATATCCGAGATCACGATCTGCGGATGCGTCCTGTCAAAAAGTTCCAGAGCCTTTTTCCCACTCGTCGCACATCCCACCACATGATAGCCGTTTCTTTCCCAATCCACCATGTTTTTCAGATATTCCAGTGCCAGTACTTCATCGTCTACCAGCATAATATCAGTCATAGCACTGCTACCTCCCTGTATAAAAAACAGCCCCGAAAAAATCGGGGCCGCACATTTTCTTTTGCAGTTTGTATTTAATTTGCCTTGCCGCTTAAGTATTTCTCGATGTTTGCAATTGCTTCCTGCTCATCTTCACCGCTGGCAGACACCATGATGTCTTCCCCTGATGTCAGTCCTAATGTCATCATACCCATGATACTCTTTGCATTGACGCGTCTCTGTTCGCTCTCTACATAGATATCACTTTCAAACTGGCTGGCAACCTGAACAAGCAGTGCTACCGGTCTTGCTTCCAGCCCACTTGGAATCTGAATGGTAATCGGTTTCTTAATCATAATAATTTTCCTCCTCATTATCTCTTAGCGTTTCCGCAATATCGCTTAATTTTCTCAGTCTGTGATTTACGCCGGACTTTCCGACCGGGGTTGAAAGCATCATCCCCAGCTCTTTGAGCGTTGCCTCCGGCGCTCCAGACGCAGCCTTGCAATCTCTGCAAGTCCCTCGGACAGCTGCTCAAAACCGATCTTCTGCTGAATATAGCGGATATCTTCGATCTGTCTGACTGCCGCACTTACTGTCTTATGAATATTGGCTGTCTCACAGTTGACCTTGCGGTTGACTGAGTTACGCATCTCCTTCAAGATGCGTACATTCTCAAGCTCCATTAAAGAAACATGAGCTCCCATCACGTTTAACATATCTACGATCTGGGATCCTTCTTTGAGATACACTACAAAATGCTTTTTTCGCTGTACGATCTTCGCGTCCACGCCAAAATCATTCATGATCTCCTGAAGCTGAACTGCTTTGTGAACCGTCGCACATACGATTTCAAAATGATAAAATTTCTGCGGATCACTGATGGAACCCGCCGCCAGGAAAGCACCTCGTATAAAAGCCCGTCGGCAGATGTTTTTGAATCACCAGATTGTCCGAGATAGAAAACTGCTCCTCAATTTCCATATCCGCATTGAACAGCCTGGCCGCCTTCAGAATACGTATCGCATCTTCATGGTTCAACACCACCACCGTATATGTACGGCTTTCCTTTTGAAAAATGTACCCTGCCTGATTGAAACTTCAACTTCTATATTAAATGCTTTTTTTCAATAAAGTAAAGTACTTTCTTGCAACATATACGTTTTCTGTCTGGATTTTTAAACTGTAATGATCTTTTTCGGATATGGAAACACCGCCGCACATGCTGATGATCGCTGCAAGTTCTGCAATCTGGCAATGGCGTGCCAACGTCTGGTGTCTGGATAATTCGTCCTTCACTCCACTTGAAAATGACATGGCATCCTCCGTTATTTCCCGATATCTCTGTGTTCGATGCGAATGCCGTAATCATTCTGGAGACTCAGGCTTTCGAACAGCTTATTTGCCAGTGTCACAGAACGGTGTTTGCCGCCTGTACAGCCGATGCCGATGATCAGCTGATTTTTTCCTTCCTGCACATAGTTCGGCAAAGAGAAACTGCACCATATCCGTCAGTTTATTTAAAAATACATGGGAAACATCAAATCCCATTACGTAACCCTGCACCGGTTTGTCATTTCCGGTCTGTTTTTTCAGTTCATCGATATAATACGGATTCGGCAGAAAACGCACATCAAATACCAGATCCGCATCTGCCGGAATTCCGTACTTGAACCCAAAAAGAGAGTACCGTCACAACCAGGCTTTTAAACTCTCTTCCTTCCACAAAAATCTTTTCCAGCTCCATATTAAGCTCTCTTGTGAGCAGTTTGCTGGTATCGATGATATAGTCTGCATGACGCTTCAGAAACGCAAGTTTCTCACGCTCCCTGTGCGATCCCGCGGTCCACGCGGCCGCCGCGTGCCAGCGGATGGGTCCCTTTCTCGTTTCTTTATAACGCTTCACCAGCACTTCATCAGCTGCATCCAGAAACAGGATCTCGTATTTCTGACTGGTACGCCGCCATGCCTTCCAGCACATCTTCCAGTTTTCCAAGTGCCTCGCCGCTTCTTACGTCCACGCCAAGTGCCACCCTCTGGATCTCACTTCCGGTGTATACGCCATCTCCGCAAATTTGGAAATCAGCGAGATCGGCAGGTTGTCCACGCAGAAATATCCCATATCTTCCAGTCTGTTTAATGCTGTACTTTTTTCCGGCTCCTGACATACCGGTCACAATCACAAATCTCATTTAAAATTCTCCCAGTAATTTCACTTCCGGCTCCAGTGTCACACCACTTTGTGCTTTTTACTCTTTCCGCCACCTGACGGATCAGTTCGGTGACATCTTCTGCCGTTGCATCGCCTGTATTGATCACAAAACCGCAGTGTTTTTCCGATACCTGTGCACCGCCGACCTGAAATCCGCGAAGTCCGGCATCCATGATCAGCTTTCCGGCAAAGTATCCTTTCGGACGTTTGAACGTACTTCCGGCACTCGGATATTCCAGCGGCTGTTTGAAATCCGCTTTTTCTTCAGATCTTCCATCATGGCACGGATTTCGTTTCGATCTCCGTCTGTCAGCTGCAGAACAGCTTCCAGCACAAGATAGCCTTTTTCTGCAATGATGCTTGTCCGGTATCCCATTTTCAGTTCTTCTCTTTTTAAGGTTTTGATTTCGCCTTTTCTGTCAGAACCGTGACTTCTTCTGTCACATCTTTCATTTCTCCGCCGTAGGCTCCGGCATTCATCACCATGGCTCCGCCGATGGTTCCCGGAATCCTGGCTGCAAATTCAAACCCTGTCAGAGATGCTTCCAGTGCCTTTTTTCGCTGTCCTGGAAAGCAGTGTGCCAGCCTGCACGTACAGCCTGTCTCCCTCCACGCGAAGATCTGAAAAATTTTTTAAAAAGCTGAATGATCACTCCACGGAATCCACGGTCACTGACCAGAAGATTGCTTCCGTTTCCGATCACATACCATGGCATTGCCTCGCTTTTACATAAGTCTATAATATTTTTTATCTGATCTGTTGTCTGTGGGGAAACAAAATAATCCGCCGCACCGCCGATGCGAAACGTTGTATGCTGTTTCATCGGTTCGTCTGTTCTGACATTTTCTTTTCCCGCAATTTCACAAAGCTGCTTAAAAAAACCTGGTTTCACATCATTCTCCTTTTCTTTTCAACAATCCACTCTCTGCGATTGCTTTTTACAATTTCCTGCATCACCGGAACCGGTTCTACCAGGGCAAATCGCATAAATCCTCTCCGAGACTTCCGAAACTGCTGCCCGGCACACCGATCAGTCCTGTTTTTTCCATCAGTTCCATACAGAATTCTTCCGATGTACCATGTCCTTTTGGCACCGGTGCCCATACAAACATCGTACCTTCGCTGTCCGGAACATCCCAGCCGATCTTTGCGAAGTCCGCCGCAGAATGCCTGATTTCTTCTCTCATATTCTTCGCACTGTGCAAGCACTGCGTCCTGCGACCGTTCAGTCTTTCTTTGCCGCACCGTACTGGATCGGCAGAAAAACACCATAGTCAAACTGCGTTCTCACAGAACGGAATTTATCTACGATCTTCTGATTTCCAATCACAAAAGAAATTCTTGCACCGGTAAGGTTGTAAGACTTGGACAGAGAATAAAACTCCACACCGACTTCTTTTTGCCCCTTCGTAGCTTAAAAAAGATTTTCCTTCTCTTCCTCCGTAGATAATATCAGAATATGCATTATCATGTAAAATAATGATATTATATTTTTTTCGCAAATGCAATCAGCTCTTCATAAAAGGCATCATTCGCCGTTGCACAGACCGGATTTAACGGATAAGAAACCAGCATGTATTTTCTTTGCTTTTGCCGTCTCTTCCGGAATATCGGAAAGCTTCGGCAGAAATCCGTTTTCACGGTACAAAGGATAAGTACGCACATCCGCACCGCACAGAGACAGACCGATGCTGAAGATCGGATACCCCGGATTCGGAGTTAAGACCACATCGCCCGGATCGCAGAGTGCCCATGCAATATGAGCCATACCTTCCTGTGAACCGTTGATCGTCATGATCTCTTCCGGCTCAATGGATACACCAAATCTTCTCTTGTAAAAATTCTGCACTGCCTCCAGAAGAAACGGGCGGTCTGTCAGTGCATATTTATAATTTTCCGGATTTTTTGCCGCCTCTGAAACAGCTTCCATGATATGAGGTGCCGGCTTGAAATCCGGTGTGCCGACGGAAAGATTATAAACTTTCTTTCCCGCCTTCACCATCTCTTCTTTCTTTTCATTTAATATTGCAAAAATTCCTGCCTGAAAGCTGTCTGCTTTCTTCGAGAACTCAAATTCCATGATCCTCTCCATCTCCTTCTTGTATATCTCCTGTATCTGCGTCCGCCTGATCCGCAGATACGGTTTCTTCTGCTGTTTCATCTTTCTCATCCGCATCTTTTTCTGCCTGTCCGTTTTCAAAGTCATATTCTTCAAACGCATCACCCGCAGATGAAAGTTCCGGCTTTTTACCTTTTCTGATCCAGATCGCACTGGTCAGCAGGTAAAGTGCCACACAGATCAGGCTAATCCAGGTACCCTTCCAGAGTCCTTCCGGCGTATTCAAACGTGATCGTGTGTATTCCTTCTGTCACATCAACACCGGTCAGTGCATCTCCGATCATATAATAATCATCGTCTTCGCCGTCGATCTTGACGCTCCATCCTTCATCATATGGAAGCGAAAGCATCAGAACGCCGTCTTCGGCCGCTTCCACCGTTCCTTCAAACTTTCCGTCCTCAAATTTTGTGAGCTGTAACTGAGATTTGGCCAGCTCATCATGTACCTGCTGATAGAGTTCCTGATCGCATATCCACACTTCCGCTGTCACCGGTCCGCTCTGGTTTTCCTTAAAGGTGCAGGTGACTGTCGCATTGTCGATCGCATCAAAACATCCGAGGTCATACAGATGATCGTTATAAGTGTCATATGTTCTTGTATAATCCGGTGTCGTGATCTCAATGCTGGACACAGATGAGGTCACATCCAGATAAACCTGTTTGCCCGCCGGAAGCACGATTGTATAAGTGCCGCCGTCTTCCATGTCGATCGTCTCTTCCAGTTCAAAAAGATCTTCATCAATACCGGTTGCCATCGTCACGAAATCATTCTGTACCTCAAAATGATCGGTGCTGTCTGTCGTCCAGTCAATAATGTCATCTTTTACCATAAATCCAAGGCTCAATGCCCCGCTGTTCTTATACAGATTCATATCACCTTCCTGATCGACTTTCTCCATCTGATAGAGCTGATCGGTTCCGCGGCTCGAGAGCACATATTTGACGCCGAAAATATCATTGACCAGTTTGGTAAATCCATTGTAACCGTTTTTATTCGTTCTCGCCTCAATACCGAGGCCTTTGCACATATCAACCGTAGCCGCCGGCATTGTAGAGGAAAACAGAACCACGCCGTCCGCTCCGAGGAACATATTCTCGTCACGCATACGGTTGCTGTCAATCTCGCTTCGATAGAAATTATCCTGATTTCCCTGTCTGCCTTCCTGTCGTTCGGTTGTTTTTTCATAGGCGATCTGCTCATCCAGATAGGTACTTCGTCCCACAGTTCCGTTGCAGAATACACCAAAGATCGCATAACTTACCATTTCCACCAGCGCCAGGAAAAAGAAAAGAGAGCGGAAGACCTCCCGGTGCATTTTCCCAAGGTGATAGATCAGTATCGCCATACCATAGAGGATCAGAAGTCCGATGGTGATGCCATACGTATACAGTTCCCGTTCGCCAAGTCCGGTCACTGCAGAATAGATGGCAAACGCAAGCGGTGCCGCCATCGCCAGAAGAATCTGCCATACCTTAAACTTATGCATATGCCTCCAGGCATCAAACGCCATCGTGAGCATCAGGAAAATATAGATAAATGCAAAACGGTTCGGCAGTCCGTTCTGTACATGGAAACCATGCCAGATATAGTTGAGCACATTGACATCAAAGCTTGCATAGAGCAGTACAAGCAGTGCCGTCTTTGCGATCCGTTCACGCAGCTTGATATTTTTATCCAGCAGATACAGAACAGCCAGGATCAGCGTCACCGTTCCGCAGAATGCATTGACACCGATTTGGTCGTCCGCAATGTTGATCGGTTCGCAGAATGCAAACTGGCTCGTCAACTGCGATAAATTATTGACAAACAGCTTGATCGGGCTTGGAAAACTGTTCTCCGCAGACTCCGTAACGCCAAGTGCAACATAGGCCGGCAAGCAGTACCACGGCGACCATACCTCCTGCAAGCAGGGCATGCCAGCCGAAATTGACTGCTGAAGTAATGATGTTTTTGATCTTGATCTCTCTTGCACTGATCCACAGAACCACAAAATAAAGGCAGGAAAACAGGCAGAGCATAAAGCCGATGTAATAGTTGCAGTATAATGCATAAAACAGGGAAATGCAGAACAGACTGCCCCTCTCTCCTTTTAAAATCCGCTCGATCCCCATCATCACAAGCGGCAAAGATGGCAATGCTGTCCAGCCACATCAGGTTGAAATAGTATCCGATGATAAAGCTGCCAAGAGAGAACATCAGCGAGAACACAAGCGGCATGTAAGTCTGGCCTTTGCTCTTCGTACTGAAATACCATGCAGAGGTAAGACCACAAAGTCCGATCTTGAGCACGATCAGAAGTGCCATCGCATCCATCATATTTCTCTTCGGGAAAAGCACAATCAGGAAATTCAGCGGGGCTCGCCAGATAATAGGCATACGTTGCCCAGAAATTAAAGCCCAGTCCTCCTCCAAAAGAATAGCGAAGGGAACTTCCCTGTTCCAGTTTTTCATGGAATTCCGTAAAAAACGGAAGATACTGGTGGAGTGAATCGATGATCAGCACACCATGATCTCCAAACGGAAATACCTGATTGACTGCAAACGCCAGTGCGATCGTCAGTGCCGGAATGGCAAAGCCGAGGATGTAGCAGTTGCGTTTTACCGGATTTACCGGTGCCTTCTCTTTTTCCGAGAATACAAACACTTTGCTGAAAATATAGTTCAGCACCAGCACAACCACCTGAAGTGCCAGCTTGGAACCCACTTCCGGAATGCCAAACAGACAGCTCAGAAAAAACAACGCCGAACACTTCGATAAACATCGTGGAGAGACGCATTCCGATAAAACTGCCCATTTCCACGGCCAGTTCCCGCACTCCATGCGTGCGGCTTTCAAAAACAAACTGTTTGTTGACTGCGTATGCAAACAGGATAGAGAGAAAGATCGCCAGCACATTTGCAAGCGTCATATCAACCCCAAGTACAGTTCGCAGCAGGGCATAACTTCCAAGATTTACAAATGTCGTACACCCGCCAAAGAAAATATAGCGGATGCCCTGATTACGGTACAATTTTTTTTTATAAATTCTGCCATATTACCTTCCTTATTTTTTCTGTAAAGCGGATTCTTATGATCCGCCGCACTACGTTTTTGGATGCTTTGATCTTTACACAGAACAAGAACAAAGTCCACACCCTGATCTTTGCATCCATATCTTTTCCAGTATATATCGACCGGCAAAGAAAATGCAAGGTTTAAAGAGCGATGCCCTCCTGCAAAGAAAACGCATAAATGATTTTTTTTCCTTTACTTCATGCCCGGTCGTCTGTTTCAGTGCCTTTGCATAGTAATCAAGCTGTGCCTGATAGCGTTCTTTTTAACTTCTGTTCCTGTCCTTTTAAAACCCGGTCTGTCTTATAGTCCAGCAGAACGATCTGGTCTCCTTCATAAAACCATGCATCAATGATTCCCTGTACCAAAACCATTTCTTCTTTATCCCACTGCGGTCGGATATCCGATGCCGGCACACCGATCACAAACTGTTTTTCGCGATAAAGCTGACCTCTTCTGGCCGCATCTGCCGCCCGTTTCCCGATATCGGTTCGGAAAAAAGTGCACGATCGCCGGAATGTTCAAAAGCGATATCTCTTCTTCGCTTATCTGCTTTTTCTTTTGAAGTTCCAAAGCTGTGCTTCCACCTGTCGGACCGTATCCGCGCCGTAAAATCAAGCCGCGCGTGATCACATGATGCATGGCAGTTCCTTTTTAGTGCCCCGCTCTTTTTCTTCTTTTGCCTCCAGAAATTTTGGTACTGTTGCCGTATCTTCCGGTTCTTTTATCAGTACGATCCCCTGATTTTCCGGTTCTTCTTTCTGCTCCTGTATCTGACTTTGACGCTTGATCTCTGAAACCGAACATTTTCCTGGATCTCCAGCCTTCCTTCATATGGATAGATTTTCGCACTCTCCTGCGTCATCCAGGCAAGAAAAGCGGCATATCCTTCCTCCTTTTTTCAAAAGGTGATCTCTAAACTGCTGTAAGATCGTATCGCCGTAGTTTTCCTCATCCAGTTTTTCCCGGTACAGGTCATCCACGCTATATTTGCGGATTGAATTTCTGACTGTATCCCTTCTTCATAGAGCACAGAACGCAGAATCCATTCGAGCATCGATGCGGCATTTTTGATCTCCAGATAAAGGCGTTGCTTTTTTCCTGCCCCGCCGCTCCATTTTGAGAGCGTATCTTCCATTTTTTTGAGACTTCCGCTCAAATAGAGCTTTTTCTTTTGCACGTGTCACCGCCACATAGAGGACTCGCAGTTCTTCCCCGAGACTTTCCGTCAGCAGAATCTGCTGGATCGCTTTCTTTAAGATTGTCGGTGCCTTTATCTGAAGCGCGGATCAACGACATCACAGCCCACGCCATAATTCTGGTGGATGGCGATCGTACTTCTGGCATCCTGCCGGTTAAATGCTTTTCCGAGGCCTGCCACAAAGACGACCGGAAACTCCAGTCCCTTGCTCTTATGGATGCTCATGATCCGCACCGTATTCTCTTCTTCTCCGATTGTACTTGCCTCACCGAAATCCACTTCATATTTCTGCAGATTTTCGATATATCGCACAAAATTAAACAGGCCGCGGTAGCTGGTACTCTCATAAGCGCCGCCTTTTCTGCGAGCATCTCAAGATTTGCCTTTCTCTGCGATCCCGCCGGCATCGCACATACATAGTCAAAATATCCGGTTTCTTCGTAAATTTTCCACAGAAGCTCGTGCATCGGCGTATACGGCACACAACTGCGGAAATGTTCCAACACTTTAAAAAACTTCTGAAGTTTTCTCTTAAAATCCGTCGCTGCCCGCATTTTCATACGCCCGGCACGCTTCATAATAAGAAACTTCCGGATTCTCCGTACGGATCTTCGCCAGTTCTTCTGTCGCAAACGTGCCGATTGGAGACGTCAGCACTGCGGTAAACGGAATATCCTGTCTTGGATTATCCAGGACACGCAGAAAGGACAGCACCGTACGCGGAACTTCCAGTGCCGAAAAATAACCGCTTTTTTCTCGTCCCGGTGTGATCGCCGGAATCCCCATCGGAAATTTTTGTGCAGCCTCGATCTTCTGATTTTCGGAGTCTCCGTCGTATAGTATCGTATTTTTTCCATGAACAGCCCGGGCAGGCAAGACGGAACCGGTAAATGCGCCTTGCTTGACATCACCGACCATAAACAGATTGTTCTGCCCCATGTCGCATCTGAAATGCTGGTCAGATCAGCTCCACCATGTTGTTGTCCTGATATTCATCGATCTG
>VOFD01002230.1_pt1 | contig 12949 bp, 14 predicted proteins | sample 5384101 | NCBI WGS metagenome assembly VOFD01 (sample SAMN12384723, study PRJNA508395) | human gut metagenome | isolation source: healthy gut C | host: Homo sapiens
TCCGGTTACGTATTGCTGTCTACGATGACCTCGGAACGAACTACGGGGCGGGGCCGACCGGCCGGAACTTTTTCGAGAACGCGCAAATTTCCTTATAACGCCGGGAGCGGCTCCGGGCGACAAGCCGGTCATCCGGCCGCGCTATCCGGAGACTCCGTGGATGAAATATTCCGTCACCGCGGTCACCGGCGGCCCGCACGGCGAACACCATATTATGTAAAACGCCGCTCGCCGCGCTTGGGTGAGTTCGGCGTCCTTCCCCCGACAGGAAGGGCTACACCTACACGAAGGCTCCAACCGTTTCGGCGCGTACACCTGCGCCTGGCATTTCCTGAAATACCTTGAGTCGAAGGCGTGGAAGTCAGCGAAAGGATGCGCCGACATATCCGCCACGGCGGCTTTTCTGCGCCCCGATCCCGGCTTCGGCGACAGCGGCATCTCCGCCGCACCTGCCGAGGGAGCTGGAGGTCATAGGCGGCACACGCTCTCCCCAGGCTGTCGGCGATAGTCGCGGAAACCAATCACGAAAGCGACAATTTCTTGCGGAGACCCTGCTGAAGATGATGGCGTCGACGACCGGAAGTTCCTGCCGGGGCGACAGGAGCGCCGACGCTGCCGAAGGACATGCTCGCCTCCCATGGGACTGTCGGTCGACGGCCGCTGCCGGCTCGTCGACGGAAGCGGGCTTTCGCGCAAGAACTGTCTCCGCCGGCTTTTTCGTGGATTTTCCTGCGCCGTATGATGCAGGAACCGTCGTTCGGGACATATCTGCAGTCGCTTCCCGTTCCGGGGGAGCCGCGGGACGCTGGAATACAAAGTTCTCCGACGAGAGCGACGAGTTCCGCAGGCGCATCCATATCAAGAGCGGTTCGATGAACGGCATCCCTGTGCTACAGCGAGCTACATCCTGCCGTCGGCTCCGGATGCGGGCGAAACGATAGTCTTTTCGCTCTTGACCAACAATGTCACCGCTTCCGTGTGGTCGGTCAGTCCGCTCGTCTCTCAACGACAGGCTCGACACGGCCATCACCGACGCCCAGATCCGGGAATACTACCAGGCGCATCTGGCCGACTTCGAGCTCGAGCGCCCGGTGATGAAAGTCCGCTTCGTGGACGTGATGAAGGATTCTCCCCGACAGGGAGGAGATACTCAGGCTGATGTCCTCCGACCGCTACGACGAACTCGAGCGCGCCGGACTCTCTGGCAAAGGAACTCCGCCCTGCGCTATTTCGACAATTCCGACACCTGGATGGACTCCGGCGACCTGGCCCGCTATTTCGGCGTGGACGCGGGCCGTATGCTGGACGCGATGGACGAAGACATGATCAAGATCGAGCCCGAAGGGCGCGGCGACCTGCTGGCCGCATACGTGTGCGACATGGAAGTTCCGGCCCGCTCCCCTGGAATACTGCGCTCCGGCGATACGCGATATAATCTTGAGCAACAGAAAACACGAGCTGCTGGCCGCTTTGGAACGCGACTTGCTTGACAACGCGCTTGACAGCAAACAATTCGTAATTTACTAAGATGAGCAACAAACTGAAATTTTCCATCCTCACGGCCTTTTCGCTGCTCTGCCTGCCCCTTGCGGCGCAGAGATACACCGGCGTGGTCGACAAGTCCATAGCCGTGGTGGGCAACGAGATGATCAAGCTTTCCGACCTCGAGTCCCAGGTGCAGATGCTCAACGCACAGGGCTACTCCTCCGACAAGAACATACGCTGCGACGTGCTCGAGAGCATGATGGAGTCCAAGCTTTTCCTGATGCAGGCCAGGGTGGATTCGCTGAACGTGAACCACGACATGGTGTCGGCCGCGCTGAACCAGCGTCTCGATCAGATCAGGACCGCGCTCGGAGGTGACGCCGAGGTGGAGGAGTACTTCGGAATGCCGCTCTACAAGCTCCGCCAGGAATGGCAGTCGCAGCTTGAGGAGCAGAGCCTGACCCAGAGCGAGCAGCAGGAGATCGCCTCAAGATACCCGAGATCACTCCCTACGACGTGAAGCAGTATCTCGACACCGCCGACGTGGACGCCCTGCCCGTGGTCCCCATCAAGTACCAGCTCAGCCAGATATGCATCTACCCCGACCGTGAGGCCGCGGCGATGGCTGTCAAGGAGAGGCTGCTTTCGCTCCGCGAGAGAATCCTCAACGGAGAGAGCTTCGCCACCCTCGCCAGGCTCTATTCCGAGGACACCGGAAGCGCGATGAAGGGAGGAGAGCTGGGAATGGCCTCAAAGTCGATTTTCTGGCCGGCGTTCTCCGACGCCGCGATGTCCCTGAAGCCCGGCGTGATATCCCAGATAGTCGAGACCCCCGACGGTTTCCATATAATAGAAGTGCTCGAGAAGAACGGCGACATGTTCAACGCCCGCCACATCCTGATTCGGCCCCACTATACCGAGGAGGACCAGGAGAAGGCCTTCAAGGTGCTGGACAGCCTCCGTACCGCGATCGTGGTCGACAGCACCATATCCTTCGACCTCGCCGCCCGCTTCTACTCGCAGGACCCCGCCACCCGCACCAACGGCGGCCAGATGTCCGACCCCAACACCGGCTCGTCCTACTTCGAGATAGACCAGCTGAAGCCCCAGGACTACGCGGCGGTCAAGGACCTTGAGATAGGAGAGGTCTCCGAGCCTGTCGCCTCCCTCGACAACGAGGGCCGCAACGGCAATCTCGTCTACAAGATACTCAGGCTCGACAGGATAGTTCCCGCCCACACCGCCAATTTCGAGACCGACTACACCGAACTCTTGGACATAGTGGTCCAGCAGCGGCAGAACGAGGCGATCGACAAGTTCATAGACGACAAGCTTGACAGCACATACATAGTCATCGACCCCCTGTTCGGGGATTGTGACTTCTCCCGCGACGGATGGGCTCAAAAAGTCAGACAAGAAGAATAATCATCGCCGCAGCCCTGCTGTGTGCGGCTTTCACTACGCTGTCTGCGCAGAATTCCTCTGAGCAGACAGATTCTCTTGTCAGGCTCATGAGCGCGAAGTTCATCGAGCAGCAGGAGACTCCCCGCGGCCTCGAAAGGAAGGCTGTGGACGCGACTTTCCTGCACAACGGCACCTATCTGATCTGCGACAGTTCGGTGTGGAACATCGACAGCAGCATCATCAACTGCATCGGCAACGTCAGGCTGATCCAGGGCGAGACCGAGCTCACCAGCGAAAAGCTCGACTATCTGATAAACGACGACCTCGCGCAGTTCCGCGGCGCCGTCGTGCAGCTGCGCAACAAGCAGGAGAACATACTCCGCACCAGGGTGCTCGACTACAACACCAGGGACAGCGTCGCCGTGTTCACCGGCGGAGCCTCTATGAAGAGCGAGAACGGACAGATAATCGAGAGCGACGAAGGCGAGTACTACAACGCCTCGGAACTCTTCTTCTTCAACGGCAACGTGAACATGTACACCGATTCGGTGTTCGTCAAGACGAGTTCGCTCAAATACGACTCCGCGGCCGAGAAGGCCTGGTTCACCTCCTACATCGATTTCTGGAAGGAGGACAACATGCTTTCGGCCGACGGCGGCTGGTACGAGAGCGGCCCCGAGACCTTCTTCTTCGAAGGCGATGTCCACGCCCTCTCGGAGGAGCAGGAGAGCTGGAGCGACTCCCCTACTACTTCCGCAACTCCGGCGACGTGCTGATGCTCGGCTCGGCCCAGCTGCAGGACACCACCCGCAGCGTGGCGGCCGTCTCCGACTATCTTTTCTACGAAGATTCGCTCTCGCGCGTGACCCTGCGGAAGCAGGCTGCGGTGGCCATGTGGTCGGAGACCGACGGACAGATCGACACCACCTGGTTCGGGGCCGACACCCTGGTCTACCAGGGCATAAGGCATTGTGACATACCGGAAGAGGAGATAACGCTCGCCGCCGGGCGCCTCGACGCGATACTCGGCGACCCGGTCGCCGAATACCGCAGACGAGCCGCCGAGGAGGCCGCCGCAGCCGCGAAGAGGGAGAGCGACGCGAAGAATTCCCGTACTCCGGGCGCGAGGTCGCAGCCGGCGCGTCAGGCCACGGCGGCACCTGTCTCCGCCCAGGGCGCCGCTTCCGGGGCCGTGAAGGAGGGGCAGGCCGGTCCGTCTACGGAAACCGTCGCCGCCGACTCGCTGAAGCTTTCCGCCGCGACTGATTCGCTGGCGCTTGCTTCGGCGGCCGACTCTCTCCTGCTCGCCGCCGGCGACTCCCTCGCCGTGGCCGACAGCCTTGCCGCGCCTCCCGACACCTCCCGCATAGGGCATCTTACCGGAATCGGCAACGTGCGCATCTTCCGCCGCGACATGCAGGTCCGCAGCGACTCCGTGCGCTTCAGCGAGCTGGACTCCATCGCGAGATTCTACCATAACCCCATAGTCTGGAACGAGGGCAACCGCCAGTACACCTCCGACAGCCTTTTCGTGCTGGTCAGGGACAATGCCGTGGACAGGGCCAATCTGATGTCGAACGCCTTCATAGCCGTCCGGGAGGACAGCGTCCACTACGACCAGATACGCAGCGCCGAGATCATGGCATACTTTTTGACGCCGACGCCGCCCTGCGCCGCTTCGACTCTCGGCGGAGTCTCCGCGCTGTTCTATCTCGAGGAGAACGACGAGCTGGCGACCGTCAACAAGGTCGAGAGCACGATGCTGTCGGCCACGATGTCAGAGGGCGAACTCCAGACGGTCTATTATTTCGAGTCGCCCAAGAGCGACGCCTATCCCATAGTCCAGCTGCCTCCGGCGGACGCCGTGCTCAGAGGCTTCTCATGGCAGCCGGACCTGCGGCCCGAGAGCCCTGAGTCCATTACGACCCTGACGGTGCGGCCTTCGGAGCGCCGGCACTACGAGGCCATCGAGCGGCCGGTGTTCGAGCAGACGCGTTTCTATTTCACCGGATTCATGGACGAGCTCTATGCCGAACTTGAGGCGGCGGTGCAGCGCAAGCGCATGAAGGAGCGGCAGCGCCGGCTCGACGAGCAGCGGCAGGCGGAGGCGGACTCCCTTGCCCTGGCCGACAGTCTCGGCGCCCGGAGCGACTCTCTGGCCATTGCCGACAGTCTTGCGCTCAGCGACTCCCTCGCCGTGGCCGACAGCCTTGCCGCAGCCGCTCCTGAAGAGGAATACATGAGCGAAAGGGAGCTGCGCCGGGCTCTGCGCATTGCGAGACGCGACGCCCGCTGGGCGGAACTCGACGCCAAGGACGCCGCCCGCGACGCTGAAAAGGCCAGGGGGCCGAGGAGAAGATACGGCGCAGGGAAGAGCGCCAGTTCAGACTCCAGGCCAGACAGGCCGAGAGACCTGAGACTGCTCCAGAAATACATAGAACGATACCAAAATCAGAAAGCAAGAGATGAAAGACAACAAGAATCTAAGCCTGCCGGAGAACGCCCACCGGGAATTGAAGCCGGGGGAGAGCTACCGGCCCCTCCTGAGTCCTGAAGAGAAACCCCTTGAGGTCACCCCTTATTCCGTGGCCCTCGGCCTGCTGATGACTATCCTGTTCTCGGCGGCCGCGGCGTATCTCGGACTCAAGGTCGGCCAGGTGTTCGAGGCCGCCATACCCATCGCCATCATCGCCGTCGGCATGACCAGCGCCCTCGGCAAGAAGGGCGGCCTGGGACAGAACGTGATAATCCAGAGCATAGGCGCCTGCTCGGGCGTGGTCGTCGCCGGAGCCATCTTCACGCTTCCGGCCATCTACATACTCGGGCTCGATGTCAATTTCTGGCAGATGTTCCTGAGCTCCATGCTCGGAGGCTTCCTCGGAATATTGTTCCTCATTCCGTTCCGCAAGTATTTCGTCAAGGACATGCACGGGAAGTATCCCTTCCCCGAGGCTACCGCCACCACCCAGGTGCTCGTGAGCGGAGAGAGCGGCGGCAAGAGCGCCAAGACCCTGCTGACCGCCGGACTGATAGGCGGAGTCTACGACTTCGTGGTCGCGACGTTCGGCGCGTGGGCGGATACGATCAGCACCACCTTCGTGCATTTCGGACAGGTGGTGGCCGACAAGGTCAAGCTGGTGGTCAAGCTCAACACGGGCGCCGCCGTGCTGGGTCTCGGCTATATCGTCGGCCTAAAATACGCCTTCATAATCTGCTGCGGCTCCTTCCTGGTGTGGTTCGTGATCATCCCCCTGATGAATCTCATCTGGGGCGGACAGGTGATCGACCTCATGGGCACCGGCATCGCGCAGACTGTCTCTGAAATGTCGGCCGACCAGATATTCAGCGAGTACGCAAGGCACATAGGCATAGGCGGCATCGCGGTGGCCGGCATCATAGGCATCATCAAGAGCGCCGGAGTCATCAAGAGCGCCGTAGGCCTCGCCGCCGGCGAGTTCAGGCGCAAGCCCGGCGCCGCGGTGGAGGAGACCGAGCGCACCCAGCAGGACATCCCCATGAACAAGGTCGTCTGGGGCATAGCGATTTCGCTGCTCGCGGTTTTCGCCTTCTTCGCCCTCGGCGGCGTGGTGAATACCGTATGGCAGGCGCTCATCGGCCTGGTGATCGTGGCGGTGATTTCCTTCCTGTTCACCACTGTGGCGGCCAACGCGATTGCAATCGTGGGCACCAATCCCGTCAGCGGAATGACTATCATGACCCTGATCATCACGGCTCTGGTGCTCGTGGTCACGGGGCTCAAGGGCAACGCCGGCATGGTGGCCGCCATGGTGATCGGCGGAGTGGTCTGCACGGCCCTTTCGACCGCCGGAGGCCTGATCACCGACTTCAAGATAGGCTACTGGATAGGCACGACTCCGCGCAAGCAGGAGGTCTGGAAGTTCGTGGGAGTAGCGGTTGCGGCCGCCACGGTCGGCGGCGTCATGCTCGTGCTCAACAAGACCTTCGGCTTCTCCGGTGAAGGTGCGCTCGTGGCCCCGCAGGCCAATGCCATGGCGGCGGTGATCCAGCCCATGATGAACGGAGGCAACGCGCCCTGGCTGCTCTACGGCATCGGCGCGGTGATCGCCATCCTGCTCACCCTGCTGAAGGTTCCCGCGCTGGCGTTCTGCCTCGGAATGTTCATCCCCATAGACCTTAACCTTCCGTTGCTGCTCGGAGGCGCGATTTCGTGGTTCGTGAGCACCCGCAGCAAGGACAAGGCGGTGAACGCCGCCCGTCAGGAGAAGGGTACGCTGATCGTTTACAAGCGTATCGACGAATGCACGGATTTCATATTGATACTTAACAAAGGAGCCTTCGACAGGACTGTGGATCCGGCATTCGATCCGAAAAAGGACTGGCTGCGCAACGAACTCGCGTATGCTCTCAAGAAAGGCAAGAATGTAATTCCCGTGATGCTCGCCGGTTTCGACGCATTTCCGGACAATCTCCCGGACGATGTGGTGCGGGTCCAGAAGAAGAACGGCCCCAAATATGACCGGTATTATTTCGACGATTTCTACAGGAAGTTGAAGACAGTCTTCCTTGAGACTCCCGAGCCTGGCAATGTCGCCGATATGCCCGTGCGCTATCTCAAGCTGTCCTCGGACGCCGCATGTTCCGTATATGTCGACGGCGAACTCAAGGCGGAACTTGCTCCCGGGAGTGTCGGCCGCATCCCGTTGCCCGAAGGCAGGTATGTGGTGAAAGCGGTCAGTTCGGAGAATCCCGAAGTGGAGATCAGCTTCACCGAAACCCTGGCCGGGTCGGACAGTGTCAGGGGAGCTTTCGTTGACTCCTCTGATGGAATCGTTCAGGAATGCCGGCGAGACTGCAAGACTTCAGGCTGTGGCAGTGCGTCTCCTGGAAGAATACGGCGGTCCTGTCATATGGCCGGACAGCCGTATGCATGGTGAACCCGGATATTGCAGCTACAGGGAGCGTGGCTTCCTGATCGGCAGGGGCGGAAAGTACGGGGTGTCCGACGCGGAAGGCCATGTCGTCATAGACTGCGAATGGGGATTCGGTCGAATACAGCTGCGGCGTGTATATAGTACCCGAGGGCGGCAAGTTCGGCCTCATTGACCGAAAAGGCGCCGGATTGACCGCTCTTGAGTATGACTGTCTGCGTTCCGGCAGGGATGACGGTCTCATCCCCGCGAAAAAAAGGGGGAAAAGTGGGGATATGTCGATTCCGGCGGCTCCGTCGTCGTGGATTTCCAGTATGAAGATGCCTGTCCTTTCATAAACGGCCGAGGGGCCGTATGTCTGCATGGTATGTGGACCACGGTGGACAGGGAGAGGTGTGATTGCCTCGAGATCCTTTGACAGCATCCATGATGGCAGATACTGGTGTTCGAAGGTCTGATGCCAGTATGTATAGGCGGGAAATGGGGGCTTCGCCGACAATATGGGCAATATTGTGATAAAGGCCGGATACAAATGGGTTGATACCTTCTATAACGGAACGGCATATGCGTCCAATGACTTTTCCTGGTGGTTCATCGACCACAACGGAGACCGGATAAAGGGGAACTCCAGGAATCTGCGAGACCTCAACTGGTCGGGAGCTTCATGTACTTTCAGCTCCGGCGGACTCCATGCCGCGCGTAAAGGCAGCAGACTCGGCTATATCGACAACGAATACGAGATTGTCATACCTTTTGAATATGATTTCAACCAGAATGCCGCCGGCCGACGGGGACGGATTTCCGAAGGTCTGCTGAACATTTCGAAAAAACGGCAGATGGGGCTATATCGACAACAGGAACGAGACGGTGCTGGACTTCATATATGACGACGCCTATGAATTCATTGACGGGATAGCATATGTGAAGCAAGGCGGGCGGCACGGCTTCATCGACAGGAAAGGCCATCTGATGTCGGCACCGATCCCGTCCGTCTCCGCCGCTTCCGGATATGAGCCTTTAAATGACTATGAACGCTATATTCTCGACGACGCGGAATTTGTCAGATACGAGGAGAACGGCTATATAGGCTATAAGGACGCATCGTCCGGGCAGATAGTCATCAGGCCGATATCCTGCCGGAACGTCCCGCAGGAAGATTCAGTTTTGAGAACTACGAGGCATGGGGCGAGGAATGCGAGCGGCGTGGCCTGACTTTCACTTCCGGTCCGCGGACCATCGCCCGTAGCCAGCTCGCCTTTGTCATCGCGAATCCGAACAGCTTCTATAAGTGCTATAGCCGAACAGGGTTTTGTGATTGACAAGATCTGCAATATCATTGACGAATATGCGGTTCTCGTCGAATATCAGTCGCAGGCGGGTGGTGACAAGTGTTTCGTGGTGCGTAATAGGACAGCGAAAAGCGGTAACTACGACATGATGAGTCATCGACTCATGGTTCGGAAATAGTTCCGTTCTGGTATGCTTCCATTGTGCATTTCTCCGGAGAGTCCGGCGAGATTGCGCTGCGGAAGAAAAAGTATTGGTTCGAAGACAAGCCTGACGGCATCGATGTGTGGAGTCTCAAGACAGGCAGGCGCGTTTCGGCCTTGATTGCAGACTGCTTCCCGAGATGAGAAGAAAGAACATGCTCCGCCTCTTCTGGAGCCTGCTCGTTCTTGCGGGGCTTCATGTCGTCATGATTTCTCCTGGAGCCCTGTTCCACCTCTGGACGCAGCTGCCGTTGGCGCTGAAGATAGGGTATGTCGCAACCTCCTGCGTGATCTTCTTCATCCTTGTCGGGAAGATTCTGAATGAACAGCTGGACAGTACCGACGGGTATGATGAGGACTGCGGTATGATTACTATCCGACGCTCCCGCTTGCGGCGGCATACGGACTGGTTCTGCTGATAATACTGCCGAAGCTGTCGGTCGTTCTCACAGTCTTGAGAATACTCGGATATGTCGTATGCGCCGTCCTGCTGACGGTATCTGTCGTGAGGCTGTTCTCGGTCTGCCGGACCTTCAGACTTACGCGGAAATCGTTGCGGCTATATTGACGGGAAGTAATCCCGGGGCGGCTATTGTCCGGCGTAGAGGCGGATGATGTTGAGGATCACGGCGCTGGCCTTCTCCATGCTCTGCACCGACACCCACTCGTACTTGCCGTGGAAGTTGAGTCCTCCGGCGAAGATGTTGGGGCAGGGCAGGCCCTTGAAGGAGAGGTTGGCGCCGTCGGTGCCTCCGCGTATCGGCTGGATATGCGGCTCGACCCCGGCCATCTCCATGGCCTTCACGGCCTTCTCCACCACGTGGTAGTGCGGCTCGACCTGCTCGCGCATGTTGTAGTACTGGTCCCTGAGGGTGATTTCGACGGTGCCGGCGCCGTAGCGGCCGTTGATGAATTCTGCGCAGCGCAGCATCTCGGCCTTCTTCTTCTCGAAGAGGCTGCGGTCGTGGTCTCTGATGATGTATGAGGGTGCTCTCCTCGACAGTGCCCTTGAAGCCCACGATGTGGATGAAGCCTTCGTAGCCTTCGGTGTATTCGGGTCTCTGCTCCACGGGCAGCAGGAGGTGAATTCCCGTGCGATCAGCAGGGAGTTGAGCATCTTGGCCTTGGCGTAGCCGGGGTGGACGTTGCGGCCCTGGATGTGGACTGAGGCTGCGGCGGCGTTGAAGTTCTCGAACTCGAGCTCTCCGACTTCGCCTCCGTCCATGGTGTAGGCGTAGTCGGCGCCGAACTTCTTAACGTCGAATTTCGCCACGCCGCGTCCGATCTCCTCGTCGGGGGTGAAGCCGATCTTGATTTCGCCGTGCTTGAATTCGGGATGGGGCCGTGATGTACTGGACGGCGTCCATGATTTCGGCTACTCCGGCCTTGTCGTCGGCGCCGAGAAGGGTCGTGCCGTAGGTAGTGATTATGGTCTCGCCGATGTGCCGGAGGTATCTCCGGGAACTCGGAAGTCTTCAGGCTCATTCCGGGAACGCCTTCAAGAGCGGGATGTCGGTGCCGTCGTAGTTTTCGATTATCTGGGGCCTGATGTCGTTGCCGGGGGCGTCGGGCGAGGTGTCGACATGGGCGATGAAGCCTATGGCCGGTACCTTGGCATCGGTGTTCGGGTATGGAGGCCATCACGTAGCCCCACTGGTCAAGCTCGGCCTGACTCCCATTCCGCGGAGTTCGTCGCGGAGCATTTCGAGAAGTATGAGTTCCTTCTTTGCCGAAGGCTGGCTGTCGCTGGATTCGTCGGACTGGGTGTCCACGGCGACATAGCGCAAGAATCTGTCCTTAATGTTTTCCATAGGCGTAAAATTACCTTTTATATTTATTTTTTACAAGTGATGTGGTCGCCCTGCGGGGATACCTCCCTCGTGAGAGGTTCCGCTGCGCTTCATCGATGCCCTCCGCTGCGCTTCGGGCATCGCCCGCTCACTGCCGCGGGCGGCAAGCCTCTCACGAGGGAGGTATCCCCGCAGGGCTATGCCGTATCAGGTAAAAATGGTATTATATAAGGTAAAATTGGTTGGGCGTGGAATAAAAATAGGGAATGTAAATTTGTATCGTCGATAATTGTGTCAAACCAAATCTTTTTAGAGATATGAAACGGATCTTTCTATTTGCGATGATGCTGGGGCTGGCGGCAGCCTGCTCCGGCCGGGCTGCAGAACCCGAGCAGCCTGTGGTCTACATGACCACCGAAATTCCCCCGAGGCCCTTGTGAGGATCTACGAGGCCCTCGAAAGACCCGTCGAAGGTCGCGTGGCCGTCAAGATCAGCACCGGAGAGCCCGGCGGACACAACTTCCTCCAGCCCTCGCTGATCAAGGACCTCGTCCAGAAGGTTGACGGAACCATCGTCGAATGCAACACCGCCTACGAAGGACGGCGCTCGTCCACCGAAGAGCACCTCAAGGCCGCCCGCGAGCACGGCTTCTTCGACATCGCCGACGTGGACATCATGGATTCCGAAGGCGAGTTCACCATCCCTGTCAGGGACACGACGCACATCAAGTACGACATCGTGGGCACTCACCTGCAGAACTACGACTTCATGATCAATCTCGCGCATTTCAAGGGGCATGCGATGGCCGGCTTCGGCGGGGTCATCAAGAACCAGTCCATCGGAGTGGCTTCGGCCAACGGCAAGGCTTACATTCACAGTGCCGGAGCCACCGAAGACGCCGGACAGATGTGGCAGAACATCAGGGAAGATACGCAGGACGGCTTCCTCGAGTCCATGGCAGCCGCCGCCCAGGGCGTGGCCGACTACTTCGGCGAGAATATTCTTTATATAAATGTGATGAACAACCTGTCGGTCGACTGCGACTGCGATTCCCATCCCGCCGACCCTCTGATGCTCGACGTGGGCATCTTCGCTTCGCTCGACCCTGTGGCCCTCGACGAGGCCTGCCTCGACTACGTGTTCGAGATGGAGCCGACCGAAGGCAACGACAACAGGCCTCTGATCGAGCGCGTCACCAGCCGCAACGGAAGGCACACGGTCGACTATGCCGAGCAGATCGGCCTTGGAAGCAAGGACTACGTGCTCGTGAGCATCGATGAATAAAAATTGAAAAAAAATTAAAAATAAATTTGCAGCTAAAGAAAAAGTGTGTACCTTTGCATCCCCTTCAACGAGGGGACTACAAAAAGAAGTTCATTGACAATACTGAGAGAGAGAACGAGGTGAAAAAGAAATGATACAGTCTGTGTCGTGCATCGAGGAGATGGCGCGACGTCAGAGGGTAGCAATTTTGCAAAGAGCAAGAAGAATAGGCTAAACTAATAAGAGTGATTCAAAGAATAACTCGAGACGAGAGAAAGAGGAGAAGGGCGAACGGGGGATGCCTAGGCTTCCGGAAGCGAAGAAGGACGCGGTAAGCTGCGAAAATCCACGGGGATCCGCAAACGGGAATTGATCCGTGGGAGTCCGAATGGGGAACCCGCGCGGCCGAAGACCGCGCACCGGCTTAGGTCCGGGGCTGACGCAGGGAACTGAAACATCTTAGTACCTGGAGGAGAAGAAAGAAACGTCGATTCCCTGAGTAGTGGCGAGCGAAAGGGGAGGAGCCCAAACCGGCTGCGTCGAGGCGCAGCCGGGGTAGTAGGAGCGTGCCTCAAATGCCGGGCACAGGAACCGGAACCGTCTGGA
>VOFD01001948.1_pt1 | contig 12906 bp, 14 predicted proteins | sample 5384101 | NCBI WGS metagenome assembly VOFD01 (sample SAMN12384723, study PRJNA508395) | human gut metagenome | isolation source: healthy gut C | host: Homo sapiens
TCGTCAATGAAAACAATACCCCGTTCAGCCTGTGCCACATCGTAATCGGCAACCTGAAGCAGGCGGGAAAGAATGCTTTCGACATCTTCGCCGACATAACCAGCTTCGGTGAGTACCGTCGCATCGACAATGGTGAAAGGTACGTTGAGCAGTTTGGCGATCGTACGGGCCAGCAAAGTCTTACCAGTACCTGTCTGTCCTACCAAAATGATCTTCGATTTGTCAATGTCGATTTCGCTGGCCTCCTGTGCGTGCATCAGCCTTTTGTAATGGTTGTACACCGCAACGGACAAATATCGTTTAGCGGCATCTTGTCCGATGACATATTGATCGAGGAAAGCTTTGATCTCAGCCGGTTTTTGCAACGTCTCCATCTCAATTCTTGGAGCGCTCATGCGTTGCATACGTTCGCTCTCAGCGAGCATTTCGTGTCCCCGTTCGATACACTGGTCGCAAATTTGCGATCCATCGCTGCCGGTGAATAGTACGCCCACCTCGCTGCGAGGTTGTCCGCAGAACGAGCAGCAATCTTCGTGGGGATGTTTGTGATTGTTGTTTGCCATATGGTACTTGTGCCGATTTTGATACCACCGTGTGTCGTGGTATCAAAATCGATAATGTGTAATTTTATTTCTGTTTTGCAGTTTTACGCTTAACTAAAACCTCATCAATCAGACCATAATCTTTGGCCTCAGAGGCGGTCATCCAGTAGTCCCGATCTGCGTCCTGTTCGATTTTTTGATATCTACGCCAGAATGCTCGGAGAGAATTTCGTAGAGCTCCTGTTTGGTGCGTAAAATCTGTTTGGCCGTAATCTCAATGTCGGAGGCTTGACCTTGTACACCGCCCAGGGGTTGGTGGATCATGACGCGTGAGTGGGGCAGTGCAGAGCGTTTACCCGCTGCACCGGCTGTTAGCAAGATGGCAGCCATGCTGGCAGCCAAGCCGGTACAAATGGTGGCTACGTCCGAACTGATCAGTTGCATTGTGTCGTAGATACCAGTCCTGCCGTAACAGATCCTCCCGGAGAGTTGATATAGATTTGAATGTCTTTTTTCGGGTTCGGTCGATTCGAGAAACAGCAACTGCGCCTGAATGATATTGGCTGCATCATCGTTGATGGGTACTCCCAAAAGATGATGCGATCCATCATCAAGCGGGAGAAGACATCCATCGTAGCGACATTCAACTGGCGCTCTTCAATGATGGTAGGTGAAATATATTCGTTGCTGATCGAACGGAAGTTGTGCAATTTCAAACTGCTGATGCCGGCATGTTTGATTGCGTATTTCTCAAATTCATTCATGGTCGTAGCGAAATGGTGAAACTGTTGGTCTCGAGATCTCCGACAGTCTCCTTTTATAACTGAAAAGAATCTCTGTTGAAAAGATTGAAAAGGCCGCAGGAATCAATATCCTGCGGCCTCTGTTTATTTCTTAATGATCGGTCGATCGCGGAAAAGTTGAGAATACTATATCCGACGACCCGATCCCACAGGATTACTGTGCTGCTGCTTCGGCCAATTTGGCGAACTCTTCGGCGGTTACGGTAGCATCGCTGACGGTAATCTGCGGAACTACGGCGTCGATAACCTTCTGTTCGAAGATTTTTTCGTACACCTTGCGGCTCTCCTCTTTGTTTTCGAGGATGCTCTTAGCATAGTTGGCCAGCATATCGTCTGCAACCTGGCTCATACCGTAGTAAGCGAACTGCTGAGCTGCCATTGCTTTGGCCTCTTCGGTAGCCTCTTCCGGGGTAACCTCCAGTTTCAATTCGTTTACATAGTGTTTTTGCACGAGGTTCCATTTCATCATGTCGAGGAATTTGTCGAAATCCTTTTCGATCTCTTCCATCGAGAATTTGCCCTCGTTGATGGTATAAAGCCAGCGTTTGAGGAAGGCTGCAGGCAGTGTCAAGTTTGCTTTGTCGAGCAGCAACTTGCGAACGTCCAAAGTGAACAGGTAGTCTGCCTCGCGTTTCAAATCGCGCAAGATCTGTGCATCGATGTACTGTGCGAACTCCTCAGCTGTTTTTACATTGCCTTCGGGGAAAGCCATTTTGAAGAACTCTTCGTTCAATTCAGGCTCTGTGAAACGACGAATCTTGGTAATGGTCAGCGTAAATTTCGGATTGATGCCTTCCAATTCCGGTTCTTTAACCTGAAGAATAGCTGCGCGTTGTGCAGGGTTGGGATAGAGTTCATTTACATCTACCTCCATGGTATCACCCACCTTCTTGCCGAGGAACGGTTTGCGAGCAGCGTCGCTCATGCCGATCAGACCGACATAGGCCTCTTCGATCTTCATCTCGGGCTGATCCAAGGTAACGGTCAGTGCGTCTTCGGTCTCAACACTGTCAACATCTACCAGCTTGCCGAAACGACGGGTAAAGTTGCCACGATAGCCATCACGCATTTTATCTTCGATAGCGATCGCATATTTTTTAACTTTATCCTTTTTGCTCAATGCAATGTTGATTTCGGGAGCAATACCCACTTCGATGCGAATTCGTATTCGGTGCTGTCGTCGAAATCCAGCGGTTGCTGTTTGTCGCTCGGAATCATGTCTCCGACCAGAGTCAGTTTTTCCTTTTCAATATAGTCGAAGCAACCTTTGGAAGCAGTACGGTAAGCCTCTTCGGCCACAACACCTTTGCGGTACATTTTATTGATAATCCCCATCGGAACCATCCCCGGGCGGAACCGGAACGTTCGCTTTGCGTTTGTAGGTGCGCAGCGCCTTGTCCACGGCCTCGTTGTAGTCGGCTTCGCCCACCGTTGCTTTGAGCAGGGTGGTTCCGTCTTCCAGATTCTCTCTTACGATGTTCATTTTGACTCTTTGTTATTTATAATTTTTATCTCTTTCGTGCTCCGTTCCCGGACAAAAAACCGCCTGGAAATAAGGCGGTTGATTTTGTGCGGATAAAGGGACTCGAACCCCCACGCCATAAAGGCACTAGATCCTAAGTCTAGCGCGGCTACCAATTACGCCATATCCGCTCGAAAGTGCTGCAAAGATAGCGCTTTTTTTATTAGACCGCAAACAATCTTTGCTAATTTTATAACAGTTAAGTGAATAGCTTACGGAATATGGCCGAGTTTTTAGTGAGGGGGATGTCTGTGCTGGCAAAGAGGGTCTCTGATCCTATTTTTTGAAACCAATGCAAGTGTCTTTAGTATTTCTGAGGTGCATTGCACTTTGTTGCGACAGCGTCAAGATTCCACCTGCTCTTGCTATTTGTACCATTAAATTAAATAGGCAGGCTCGTTATTTTTCTAAATAAAGATCAATAGAGTGGACTACAAGGTTTGCGGTTGAATCGTTAATAGTGATGCCGAGACTTTGAAATAGGATCGCCCCTTGTTCACTATGGTAGAGAATAAATGCGTCTTCATGTCTTTCCAGTGAATCGGCGGGTATGATATCTGACAGGCTGTAACCAATTTTGGCTAATTGTCGCACCAGAATAGTATCGGTGGGCTCTTGGAAAAGCAATTTGCCCGAACCATCATAGAGAGAAAGCGTGTCATGGTGCTGTTTCCAGTACGGTTCAGCCTCCATGTCCTCGTACCATTCATGCATGGGGTACAACCGTGAATACTCAGTAATATCGACACTCTCGTTGAAGGAGCTTGCCGTAATATACAGATAGTGGTTGTTGGAGTCGTTAGCATTAATGGCTATGCAGTCCGATTCTGTGGAGCGATTTTTTGTGACCATTGTTCAATATCGTGAGGCGTTAGCCCCGGAATGTAGGTGAACAGAGCCAGAATCCCGATTGCCGTATAAGTCACATAGAGGTAATGGCTGCTGCGACGGATGAGGAAGAGTCCCATGCAGCAGGTCATGATCAGACCAAAGGCGATCAGATATACGCGATCTTCGGTCAGTCCATACTCATTGCAGCGGCGGGCTACACCGATCCAGAACATCGCCAATGCCGGTAAGGAGATCAGACTGAAATGGTTGTAAAACCAGTCGTAATATCGTTTGGTCAATAGGGTTTGTCCCGCTTGAGCAGCTACGGCCGTAAAGATGAAACCAAAACGAGCAGAGCAATACCTCCGTTCGGGAGCGTCCATTTGATCAGGATTTTGAAAAAATAGATGTATAGTAGAATGGTGTAGATCAGTACGGCAGGCGTGAGAATCCAGTTGAGGAATATATGTAGTAATTTCGAACCTTGCGGGCCGAAAGATTCAGATTTACGGTTGAAGGTGAGGAAGAGTAGGGGGAAATTCAAAAACGCGCAAAAAACCAAGGAGTCGAGGTGGATGTCCAACCATGACGTGGGATCGAAAATAAAGATGATAGAAAAGTTTATGGTTTGTAGAAGCAGCCATGTGATTTCGCAGAGGACAAAAGCGACTATTCCATTCAGGATGTAATGGAGCAGTTGTGTTGTGAATTTGCGGTTGTCTTTATAGTTCCCGATCGTGAGTAATGCCAATAATCCGATTGCGATTGTAATCCAATAAGATACATAATTGGGGCCCCAATTGTGCAGATTAATCCACCAAAACGGCAGTACGACGCACCCGGAAAGGTAATAGAGAATACGCTTTTTGGAGTGGTAAACCATCTGTTGCACAGCATGGCCAAGATCAATGCAAAGGGAATAGTATCATTTGCTCTCCGCATGCATTGAAGTTCCAATGTAACCAAATAATGCTGACAATAAAACAGTAGCATGCAATGGCCATCTCAACCGGAGCAAGGCGGAAGGTCCTCACATTTTCGATGAAAAAAATTCGGATTTGTGTCAACGCTTTCATAGTCGTAGGGTTTTATGGAATGGGAGGTTGCTGTTCGCCAAAGTGCAAAAATAGGGATGCAACGAGAAGCCAGCCTTACATAAATAAACGAGTTGAGCTGTCTTCTCGCGATACAACAATCCTGACAATAGGATGAGAGCGTAATATCAATGGAGGACGTGTGTCAGAACACGTCGTCGGATTATCGGTCGAATTCGAGTGCGCGGCCATGTAGCGAGTCGCTTAACTCGCCATTTTCGTAAGCAATGTGACCGTTGACGATTGTGTGGGTGACACAATGTGAAAACTCCGTGCCTTCAAAAAGGAGACCAGCCGCATTTTTGACCGGATATTTTCACGTGCAACTTGCCACGATTTGTGGGGATCGACAATGACAATATCGGCATAGTACCCCTCGCGCAAAAAGCCACGTTGATGTATGGCGAACCGAATGGCCGGGGCATGACACATCTTTTCGACTACCTTTTCGATCGGGAAGATCCCCTGCTTGCTCAATTCGAGCATAGCCACTAACGAGTGTTGTACCAACGGGCCTCCGGACGGAGCGCTCCAAAAAAGGTTGCAATTTTTCGTCGAGCGTGTGTGGGGCATGATCGGTTGCCACAACATCTACCCGGCCATCCCAGATTCCCATGCGCAGCGCATCGCGATCGGCCGCACTTTTGACTGCCGGGTTCCATTTAATCAGATTCCCTTTGGTGGCATAATCGGCGTCAGTGAACCACAGATGGTGCACACAAACTTCGTTGGTAATCTTCTTGTCAGCCAGCGGTTTGTTGTCGAAAAGTGCCAATTCGCGGGCTGTGCTCAAATGCAGAATGTGCAGGTTTGTGCCATAACGATCTGCTAACTCTACCGCTTTTGCACTCGAACGGTAGCACGCCTCAGCACTACGGATCAAAGGATGCAGTGCGGCAGTAGCTTGATCTCCATACAACTCCCCGATAGTGTTGTGTGTTCGTACGGATGGTTGTCTCATCTTCGCAATGGGTGGCGATCAGAATCGGTGACTCAGCGAAGAGTTTGGCTAATGCAATGTCTTTGTCCACCAACAGGTTTCCCGTCGATGACCCCATAAAGACTTTAATGCCGCAGACATGGCGAGGATCGAGACGATGAATTTCGTCGATGTTGTCGTTGGTGGCTCCGAAATAGAATGAGTAGTTGGCCGGAGAGACTTCGGCCGCGCGGGCAAACTTTTCCTCTAATCGTTGAGCATTGACTGTCGGAGGGTTGGTGTTGGGCATCTCCATGTAGGAGGTGACACCTCCACATACAGCAGTAGCAGATTCGCTGCGGATATCGGCTTTGTGGGTCATGCCAGGCTCCCGGAAGTGCACCTGATCGTCAATGATGCCCGGTAGAACCAATTTGCCCGTGGCATCTATGATGCGGGTAGGAACAGAAGTTGGGCAATCGCTGTTTTGGGCTGAATACCGGCCTGGACCGATGTGGGTAATTCGGTCGTTCTCAATGATGATATATCCTTGGAATTGGCTGCCTTCATTTACCAGCGTGCCGTTGTCGATAACGATTCTGTTCATGGAAAGAGTATGCAATAAAGGAGATGAAAGTTCAAATACCTTTTAACTTTTGTCCGTTTTATGTGAAAGGGAAGCGTCAAACTGCCCGCATGAGGACAAGGTGCAAGGTACATGCACTGTCGTCTTTGCGTATTAGTTAACACGTATCAGTTAACTCCACCAATCTACATTGTATTTGAGATATTTCGATCTCAAATGAAAACAAGACTTTATTATACCATAAACATGGCTAATAAAAACCGCTTAATAACCCAATAGATGTTCCGATGGGTTCAGGGTAGGACCCTGTTTTGGAGATTGCCTGTTAATTACACGTTACGAGGGGTTATTTTGCGGAAACGAAGCCCCATTACACCGAAAAAGAGCTTCACGGAAAATACCTTTGCTCATCTTCGATGCTCCGAAAGTGCGTTCAGTAAAGATAATCGGCACTTCGGTCACTTTGGCTTTGAGTTTCCATGCCGTATATTTCATCTCTATCTGGAAACCGTAGCCTTTCATGCGGATTTTACTCAGGTCAATTTTGCGCAGCAGATTGGCCGAATAGCAGACGAAACCTGCTGTTGCATCACGAACCGGCATGCCTGTAACGATGCGTACATATGCAGAGGCATAGTAAGAGAGCAGCACACGTTTCATCGGCCAGTTAACCACGTTGACACCGGTGATGTAGCGTGATCCGATCACCAGATCCGAACCGTCCAAAGCAGCTTTGAGCAGGCGAACCAAATCGTCTGGGTTGTGCGAAAAGTCGCAGTCCATCTCAAACACGTAGTCATATCCGTTGTCGAGTGCCCATTGGAATCCGGTCAGATAGGCCGTTCCCAATCCCAATTTGCCACTGCGCTCGATCAAATGCAGTTGGCCGGGGTATTGTTGCTGTTTCTCTTTGACAATGGCGGCAGTCCCGTCGGGAGATCCGTCATCGATCACCAGCAGATCGAATTTTTCAGGTAACGAAAATACTTTGTCGATCATCGGACGGATGTTGTCCAATTCGTTGTAGGTCGGGATGATAATTAGATTTTTCATCTGTTCCAAGGTTTTAGATGCCGCTATGTGCTGTTCCCAAACGGTACACATCGGGTGATCCTGTATGGGGCGAGCAAGCAGCACCGGGTAGGCATACTCGTTCTTAAAACAAAATTAGTATTTTTGACCGAAAAATCTCTTTTTATCCGATTATTCCGAAAATGGCGGTAGAACTTTCGCTCGTACTCACTCCTAAACAGGCTGCGGACCCCAATTTGCATACGACGTTGGTAGCCCAGCGATTACATATTGATCCTGCACGGATAGCCCTGTTGCGGATTATACGTCGTTCGATCGATGCCCGTGGGCGTTCGGTCAAGGTCAATCTGGGTTTTGAAGTTTATGTCGATGGAGAGCAGCGACCGCCGGAAATTCGGTTCGACTATCCCGATGTCAGCGGTCGGACTCCGGTAGTTGTGGTGGGGTCGGGACCTGCCGGCCTGTTTGCAGCGTTGAGACTGATTGAGTTGGGATTCAAACCGATTGTGCTGGAGCGCGGACGTGATGTCTCTACCCGTAAACGGATATTGCGCAGATCAACCGTAATGGCGCAGTTGATCCCAATTCCAATTATGCTTTTGGCGAGGGTGGTGCAGGAACCTACTCGGATGGCAAGCTCTTTACCCGTTCCAAAAAGCGGGAGATTACCGTCGGGCTCTCGAAGTGTTTCGATTTCATGGTGCAGATGAGTCGATTCTTTACGATGCGCACCCTCATATCGGTACCGATCGGTTGCCCCGTATTATTGCGGCTATGCGCGAAAGCATCATGGCGGCAGGTGGAGAGGTCTTCTTCGAGGCTCAAGTGAGCGGTGTGGAGATCCGTGATGAGCAGATTCGAGGGGTCTGGTTGGGCGATACTTTGGTTGAGGGTGCGGCAGTGATTTTGGCGACCGGACATTCTGCCCGAGATATTTATGAGTTGCTCGATCGTGATGGGGTCCGGCTCGAAGCCAAAGCTTTTGCAATGGGAGCTCGTGTGGAGCACCCCCAGCAGTTGATCGATTCGATCCAGTATCATATGCCCGAAAGAGGTGAATATCTGCCAGCAGCAGCCTATTCATTGGTTGCACAGGTGAACGGACGCGGAGTGTACTCTTTCTGTATGTGCCCCGGAGGCTTTATTGTGCCGGCGATGACGCGGGCCGGTGAGTCGGTGGTCAACGGTATGTCGCCGTCCGGCCGTAATAGTGTCTTTGCCAATTCCGGCATTGTGACAGAGATTCGGCAGGAGGATTTTGCGCATTTGACAGAACAGTACGGAGCTTTGGCCGGATTGCGATTTCAACAACAGCTCGAGGAGTTGGCGTATGCTCAGGTTGAGGATCGTCAAGTGGCTCCGGGACAGCGTTTGGCTGATTTTGTCCGAGGGAAAGCCTCTAAATCGTTGCCTCGTTGCTCGTATGTTCCGGGTGTGGTGCCGACAGAAGCACACCGTTGGCTGCCTGGCTTTATCTCCGATGCATTGCGGGGGGTGGTTTTGCCGCTTTCGATCGTAAAATGCATGGCTTTGTGACCAATGAGGCGTTGATTGTGGGGGTGGAATCGCGCACCTCCTCGCCAGTGCGGATTCCGCGTGATCCAGCACACACTCATGCACCCTCAAATTCGAGGGCTCTTTCCTGCGGGAGAGGGGGCCGGTTATGCTGGTGGTATCATCTCTGCAGCTATGGATGGCGAACGTTGTGCGGAACGGGTAGCTGATTATGTGAAGTGATCGTATTGCTGTCCCAACTATTCGATTGAAAAGCTATGCAGTGGGGCACATCGGATGTGGTTCTATGGTGATAAGCCCTGCATTATTGTACACAGATGATTCCCAATTAGTAATAGATCGTAGGGAGTCCCAAAGTTGATTCGACATAAGGAGAACTTATAATTGCAGATGACAAGCTCAACTTGACATTTTCTGTAATTGATACGTTGCTGTTTGTAAGCGCTTTCTTTTAATAAAATATATCGTTAATCTGTAAGTCCCTTTTTTAGATTGTGATATACTAAAGAGGCTATGTCGGCCATTATTTGCACGTTGTTTTGATCGGATTCTCTGGAGTCTTTTATTAAAACGGTAATATAGCATTTTTCACCGTTGGGAAGATAAATGACCCCCTGCATCCGCTTCACAGATTCGTATGCCGTCCGAAGTGCGATCTGAATGCCCGGTTTTGTGCCCGAATTTAATATCCGCTGGTAATCCTGCTATTAATTTATCTTTCCCCGAAGAACATTTCAACATGGCCTCTTCCAAAAAGATGAAATGTTCATTTGTGAGAATGTGCTCAGTAAATATTTTCTGCAGTAGTCGTGCGACCGATAAGGGGGTGCTCAATTGTTATAGCTGTGCATGATATCTTCGTGCATGCTGTGTTCGGTTTCAGTCAGATTGAGATGGGTGATTCTAAGGATTTGATATATGAGTCTACATGTTTGATTCCACCTACAAAATCGATCAACCAGTCGCAGGTGTTATTGTCACTATGTGAAAGCGTGTACTCAGGATCTCCCGATAGGATATGTATATGGTTTGATTCGGGTATTTGTCTCTCAAAGGACTGTAGGTGTCTTTATGCATCTGTTCCGGTTTTATGTACACCATACTGTCTAATGCAATATGGTCTTTCTCCATTTTGTTGAGGGCTGTGAGAGCTATATGGAGCTTAAATACACTCATTAACGGATATTGGTCCTGATTGGAGATCGTAAACACATCATTCTGGTATAGACCTGCGACTCCAATCTCCGCCTGCCGAGTTTGAGTGAGTCGCTTAATTTCTGCCTCCAGGTTGTTCTGGCTCAAAGCAATCAGATGACATAAACACAAGATGAGGGATAGAATGAATTTGTTCATGGTGCAATATTGTTTGGGAGAGAGTAGAGTGTAGAATCTGTTTCAGCCTTTAATATGATCAGGTGATTCGTGATTGGGAAGAGCTGATGTGATGCTGATTGCGGTGCAAAAGAGAACTTAACGGTGATATTACAATGTATTAGAATCATAACAGCTGCGGAACTCTCCCGCAGCTGTTATTAATGGATATTACTTCAAAAAGTTATTTCTTGTCTGAAGTAAAAAACCATTTGAGCAGTTGAAGTAAAATTAATATGGAGGCTACGATCAAAAGGAAATGGCCGTAGTGGCTGGTTCCATTTGGATGCTCAAAGTCGATCAGGAAAATGGCACCTACGAACATACCTAATACAATCAGGGTATAAGCTACACGACGACTCGCTTGGCGAATGGCTCGCAAAAATAAGATCGTCATCTGACAGATGAATGTCGTGTTTGATCTTGCCCTCTTTGAGCTTATAGAGAATTTCACTCATGTCGTTGGGGAAGTTCTGGATGAAATTCAAATAACCCCATAATGTGTCGTAGAGTTGACTGGCTACCTTGCGGGGCGAATATTTTGCCGTTACGACATCTTTGGCATAGGGCAGGATCATTTTGGTCAGCGGCAGGTCGGTGGTCAACGTGCCGGCAAATTTTTCGATCGTGGCCAAAGATTTAATTAACATGAAGATGCCGGAGGGTATTTGCAACTGGTATTTCACAATGACATCGATACATTTCTGCATTGTGCCGGCAATGTCCAACATCTCAAGAGGAATACCCGTATATTGCATCATCAGTTGGTGCAGTTCGAAACGCAACTCCTCTTCGCGCTCGAAAAACTTTTTGCCGCAGAGGGTGAGCAATGCTCGGGCAATCGTGTCGCTATCCCGTTTGGCAAACCCGATGGCAAAGTCGGCCAGGAAGTTCATGTCACGCGGTGTGAGTGCACCGACCATACCGCAATCGATAAAGGCCACAACGTTATTGGGCATGATGAAGATATTGCCGGGATGAGGATCCGCATGGAAAAACCGTGTCGAAGAATCATCTTTAACAGGGCATTGGTTCCGTTTTCGGCGATTTTATGCGTATCGAGGCCAGCATCGCGTAGTGCCTGAGGAGGTGTCGGGTGTAATGCCGACGATCTTCTCCATGACAATGATGCGTCGGGTGCAATACTTGGTATAGACAATCGGAAAATGAACGGTCGGATCATCCTTGAACATCGTGGTGAAACGCATCATGTTCGAGGTCTCGATCGTATAGTCCAGCTCTTTGAGGATCGTGGCGGAAAACTCATCGATCAATCCTACTACATTGATAGCAGCCAGTTCCGGATAACGTTTGGCAAAATGGCGGGCGATATATTTCAGCAGGTAGATGTCGAGCTTGATCTTGTTTTCAATGAAGGGGCGCTGAATTTTGATCACTACCGCTGCGCCGTTGCGAAGTTTTCCCTGATAAACCTGTCCAATGGAGGCTGCTGCCAACGGTTTGGGATCAAATTCGGAAAAGATATCGTCAATAGGTGCTCCCAACTCTTTTTCGATCAACTTGAGCGCAGTGTCGTTGTCGAACGGTTCAGCCTTCGATTGCAGTTTCTTGAGTTCCATCCGGAACCGCTCCGAAACCATATCGGGGCGATCCGCTACAATTTGTCCGAACTTTACAAATGTGGGACCCAACTCTTCGATGGTGATCCGAAGACGTTCTGGTGTGGTGTAAAGTGCGTTTATGGGGATCATTATCTCCTTCGTGACGGCGGCGGCGACGACGGCGATTGGTGAAAAAGTTCGCGCAGCGAATGCTTGAACAGGACCCAAAGAATCTGGATGGCACGGATCGTTTTGAGGTAGGATATGTAGATGTTGATGATACGCATATTGGGGACAGATTAGGAGCGTTGTTTGAGAACTGAAGTCAACTCTTTGAGGGTGCGGTTCAGCTCATCGAGTTGCTCTGTGAGCTCTTGATTCGAGGATTGCTCGTTACGGATGTGAACAGTTCGCGCATCAACAGCTCATTTTTGAGTGATTCGGCCAGGGTGACAATGCCTGCCGCAATGCGTTCCCCATTTTCGGGGCTGCTGTCCATCTTGTCGGACAGATAGGCCGATACTTTTTCGATGAACAGCTCACGTTGAGTCAAACCTGCTGTCAATGCTAACCGCAAAAAGATTGGAATAGATCTCTTTCATCGCAATGTCCGTAATTTGTTTCTACAAGTATAACGTTTTTTCAGGAGATCCGCATCAGTCATAAAAACAAAGCCGTCTCCATTGGGGACGGCTCTGTTTTATTGTAGATCGTTTCACTTCACTATGACAGCGGAGTAACCGATACGTAAGATTTGTTGTCACGTTTTTTGCGGAAAGTAACCACGCCATCGATCAGAGCGAACAGCGTATGGTCTTTACCCATGCCGACATTTTCGCCTGGGTTGTGTACAGTACCGCGCTGGCGGACGAGGATGTTGCCTGCTTTGGCAACCTGACCGCCGAAGAGTTTAACGCCAAGTCGTTTACTTTCGGATTCACGACCGTTCTTGGAACTACCGACTCCTTTCTTATGTGCCATCTCTCTTCGTTTTTAATCGTTAAGCGTTGATTTCGTCGATCTGGATTTGGGTGAGATTCTGACGATGTCCGTTCTGCACCTGGTATCCTTTGCGACGTTTCTTCTTGAACACGATCACTTTGTCTCCGCGAAGGTGTTTGAGAATCGT
>VOFD01001243.1_pt1 | contig 12889 bp, 13 predicted proteins | sample 5384101 | NCBI WGS metagenome assembly VOFD01 (sample SAMN12384723, study PRJNA508395) | human gut metagenome | isolation source: healthy gut C | host: Homo sapiens
AGAACATGACCTCTTTCAATGCGGGCTATGTCAACGTGAACCCGTATTCCCGCCCCGGCGAGTACTGCGACATCGACGCGCTCGACGCGATGCCCGCCGAATACGAGAGCGACTTCGTGCGCATCGTGCATTTCCCGAAGACCTCACCGTCTGCATCGACGGCAAGGAGAACCGCGCCCTGGTGAAGGCGTAGGCGCCTGTCTTCTCAAGTCTCAGCGTTCGATATATGGATGAATATTGTGATATTTTCATTGCCGACAGGCTGGAAACTGTAAGTTTGGATGATGACAGGCGTTTCCTGTCTCATCTGTTGTGTCTTGACGGGAACTGCTCCTTCCTGTTCAACGGGAAGTCTTTTGAGATCAGCAAAGGTGACCTGGCGATAGTTCGCAGGCGCGACATGCTCGAGGATATCCGCCCGTCGTCAGATTTCAGATGCCGCATCATTTATGCGTCTCCCTCTTTCATTGAGCTCTGCACGCCCCGGAGCAATTACGGCATGAGGGGTTCAGTGGCACTTTTCTGAATCCCGTGATTCGGCTGACCGAAGCGCAGAGACGCATCTGTGCAGCCGATTTCGACATGCTTGAGGGCCGTTTGCAGAATTACGGGCACAGGTTCTACCAGGAGACCGTCATCAACGCCATGCAGGCTGCAATTCTCGATTTTTTCGACTTCCACGCAAGCCTTAACGGCGATGCGGACATATCCTCACGGACTGCATCCATAATGGGAAGATTCCTCCAACTGCTCGACGCCGGAGAATATCGCGAACACCGCGAAGTCCTATACTATGCAGGCAAACTGTGCGTCTCGGCAAAATATCTGTCGGAAGTATCGAAGAAGGTTAGCGGACATCCTGCCATCTACTGGATCACCCGATATACGATCCTAGACATCTCACGCCTGCTACGCAACCACAGGCTTTCATTTACGGACATTTCCGATATGTTCGGTTTCTCGTCTCCTGCATATTTCAGCCGCTATGTCCAGCAGAATCTCGGCGTGCGGCCGTCGGAATTCAGGAAGTGAGCTGCATGAATTCCGTAGATTCTGATACTTTACCCGAGATTTCTATATCTCCTGACCGCCTGGAACTTCATACCTTTGTTTTCGTCAAAAAAAACGAAACGAACATGAAACGATTGATTATTTTAACTTTTTTTGCTCCTTGCATTTGCAGCGGGAGCCCGGGCACAGGAAAATCCGCGCGAATTCACCCCTGAAGAACAGGCCATCGCGGATCTCAGCAGCAAAGTGGGACTGGATGTCCGGGAAGAACGTCGAAAAACTGGATTCGCTTTTCCACGAGAGCGCGCAGTTCGTGCACATGGGAGGATATTGGGGAAAGCAGCAGGAACTCGAGACCATAGGGTCTGGAATGATATGGTATAAGAAGGCCGAAGTTCATGACGTCCAGGTTAAGTTCGCTGCAGGTACGGCGACAGTATATAGCGTCATCCATCTCAATTCTGAGGTAGGCGGAAATTCTGTGCGCTATCCTTTCATAGTTACTGAAGTGTACGTGATGGATGACGGCCGCTGGCAGCTTTCTTCTCTCGCCTTTACAAGAACGCTCGGCGAATAGGAGCAGGTGATCCGGATATAAATTGTATTTTTGTGCCCGGATTATACTGCAACCCTATGATAAAAGCCATATTCTTCGACATCGACGGCACCCTGGTGAGCCTCAGGGACTCACCGCGTCCCGCAGTCAGCGATAGACGCGATTACGCAGGCGAAGCGGCGGGGCGTGAAGATATTCATCTCCACGGGGCGCCCGTTTCCCTTTGATAGACAACATAGAAGAGATAAGGCATCTGGTCGACGGCTACATCACCACGAACGGCGCCTGGTGCTTCATAGGCGACAGGGTCATAGCCTGCTCGCCGATTCCACAGAATGACGCGGCTGCCATGGTGCGCCTTGCCGATGAAATGGAGTTCGGAACTCGTGGTAGGGGAGAAGGACGTCATCATGTACAACGACCACGGTGCAAGCGAGGTGTTCCGGCAGCTTCTCAACGTCCGGAATCTGAAGAGCGACGTGCCTGTGGAGACCGTCCTCTCGCAGCGCGTCCTGCAGTTCACGCCGGTGATAACTCCAGAGCAGGAGGAGCGTCTGATGCCACATCTTCCAGGCTGCGAGTCCAGCCGTTGGTGCCCGGAATTCGCCGACGTCACCGCGCGCGGCGTGAACAAGGGGAAGGGCCTGCTTGCCATGATTGCCGACCTGAACATCGGTATCGGGGAGACCATGGCCTTCGGCGACGGCGGCAACGACCCGCCATAGTCAGGCCGCCGGGCTCGGCGTGGCCATGGGCAACGCCAACGATTCCTTGAAGGCCGTCGCGGACTATGTGACCGACTCCGTCGACGACGACGGCATCAGCAACGCGCTGCACCGCTGGGTGCTGGAATAAGGCTGTCCGCTTCCCGCGTGCGGCTCCGACAGGTTATCTGTATTACTTTTCGTGCTGGATGAGATACTCCGCTATCTGCACGGCGTTGAGCGCGGCGCCCTTGCGTATCTGGTCGCCGGAGAGCCAGAGGGTCATGCCGTTCTCGTCGGCGATGTCGCGGCGTATGCGGCCCACGTAGACGTCGTCCCTGCCGCCGGTGAAGAGCGGCATGGGGTAGGTCTTCGTCGCGGGTCGTCCTGCACGGTGACTCCCGGGGCGGCCTCTCGAGCGCGGCGCGTACCTGCTCCTCCGTGAGAGGCTCCTCGGTCTCTATCCATACTGCCTCGGAATGTGAGCGCAGCGATGAGATCTCTCACGCAGGTCGCCGAGCAGCGGATGTCGGAATGCAGGATCTTGCGTGTCTCGTTGAACATCTTCATCTCCTCCTTCGTGTAGCCGTTGTCGGTGAACACGTCGATCTGCGGAATCACGTTGTAGGCCAGCTGGTAGGCGAACTTGTCGACCGTGACGGGCTCGCCGTTCACTATCTGCCGGTATTGCTCCTGGAGTTCGGCCATGGCCTGGGCGCCGGCTCCCGACGCCGACTGATAGCTCGCCACGTGCACGCGGCGTATGTGCGAGAGCCTGTCGATCGGCTTGAGCACCACGACCATCATGATGGTGGTGCAGTTTGGGTTGGCTATTATGCCGCGCGGACGCACAAGGGCGTCCTCTGCGTTGCATTCGGGCACCACGAGAGGCACGTCGGCGTCCATGCGGAACGCGCTCGAGTTGTCGATCATCACGGTGCCGTGCTTCGTTATGGTCTCCGCGAATTCGCGGGAAGTGCCCGCCCCTGCGGAGACGAAGGCGTAGTCAACGCCCTTTGAAGTCGTCGTTGTGCTGGAGAAGCTTCACCTCCAGCTCCTTGCCACGGAAGGTGTATCTGCGTCCGGCGCTCCTCTGCGAACCGAAGAGCAGAAGCTCGTCTGCCGGGAAATTCCTCTGTTCGAGCACGCGCAGGAACTCCTGTCCCACCGCGCCGCTTGCACCTACTATCGCTGCTTTCATATCTCTGTATCTGCTTATATGTTTGCTACGCTCATTATGTCCGCGAACACGCCGGCCGCCGTCACGTCGGCTCCCGCACCGTAGCCCTGGATCAGCATGGGGTGGCGGTTGTACCTTTCGGTGGTCAGGCGGATTATGTTGTTGGAGCCGTCGAGCACATAGAAGGAGTGGCTGCTCTCCACCTCCTGCAGGCCGACCGAACATCTGCCGTGGTCCATCACGGCCACGAACCTGAGGCGCTTGTGCTCACGCTCGAGAATCTGCCTGCGCCTCTCGAATTCGGCGTCGAGTCCGGGCAGCTTCCGCCAGAACTCCTCCATCGGGCAGCGGAAGAGTTCGTCCGGAATGAAGAGCTTCGCCTCCACATCCTCGAGGTTCACCTCGTAGCCGGCCTCCCGCGAAAGTATCACGAGCTTGCGCATCACGTCCTTGCCGGAAAGGTCTATCCTGGGGTCAGGTTCGGAGAAGCCCTGCTCCTGGGCCATGCGCACCGCTCGGCTGAAAGGCACCTCGGCCGAAATGGTGTTGAAGATGAAGTTCAGGGTGCCGCTGCGCACAGCCTCCAGCTTCAGTATGCGGTCGCCGCTGTTGCAGAGGTCGTTGATGGTGTTGATTATCGGAAGTCCCGCTCCCACGTTGGTCTCGAACAGGTACTTCACGCCGTGGCGCAGCGCGGTGTCCTTCAGTCTGCGGTAGACCGGATAGTCCGACGAAGCGGCGACCTTGTTGGCCGCGACGACGGAGATGTTGTGCGTGAAGAAGTCCTCATACAGAGCTGCGATCTCCTCGCTGGCGGTGCAGTCCACGAACACGGAGTTGAAGATGTTCATGCCCGTCACCTCGTCGCGCAGAGCCGCGGGCGTGATTTCCTTTCCGGAGGCCAGGGCTTCGCGCCAGCAGCGCAGGTCGATGCCTTCGCGGTCGAAGACTGCCCGGGTGCTCCTTGCGATGCCGACCACGTTGATCTTGAGATTCCTCTCCTTCATCAGCCGCTCGCGCTGCGAGGCGAGCTGCTCGAGCAGCTTTCCGCCCACTGTGCCGACTCCGCACACGAAGAGGTTCAGCTCCTGGTACTCCGAGAGGAAGAAGCTGTCGTGAATCACGTTTAGCGCCTTCCGGAGGTTCTTACGGTTGACAATGAAGGATATGTTGCTCTCCGACGAGCCTTGGGCGCACGCGATGACGCTGATGCCGTTGCGGCCCAGTGTGCCGAAGAGTTTTCCGGCTATGCCGGCATGGTATTTCATGTTTTCGCCGACCACCGCCACTGCGGCCAGCTCGTATTCCACCTGCACGGGGAGAATCGCCCCGCTTTCGATCTCATGGGCGAACTCACGGTCGATCACCTCGGCCGCGGGGACAGCGTCGCGCCGGCTCACACCTATCGTGATTCCTGTTTCCGAAGCCGACTGGCTCACGAGGAAGGCGCTTATGTTCTCTTCCGCAAGCACCTTGAAGATGCGGTTGTCGATGCCGACTATGCCGACCAGCGAAGTGCCCGAGAGGGTGATGAGGCAGATGTCGTCTATGGACGAGATGCCCTTGATGAGCCTGTCGTCGCGGCGACATTCCCGCTTCACCGCGGTGCCGGGGAAGCCGGGGTTGAAGGTGTTCTTTATCAGAATGGGGATGCCTTTGGCGCAGACGGGGTACAAGGTGGGTGGATAGATCACCTTCGCGCCGAAGTTGCAGAGCTCCATGGCCTCGGCGTAGCTCATCTCCTCTATAACGTAGGAAGTCTTGATGATTCTGGGGTCGGCTGTCATGAAGCCGTCCACGTCCGTCCATATTTCTAGCTGCTCCGCGTCCAGCGCAGCGGCGATCAGGCTGGCGCTGTAGTCTGAGCCTCCGCGGCCGAGATTGGTGATGTCGCCGGTGAAGCTGTCGCGCGCGATGAAGCCGGGGACGACCGCCACTGCGGCGCCGAAATCCGCGAAAGCTTCGCGGATGAGCCTCGATGTGTTCTCCGTGTCCGCCACGTTCTCGCCGCGCTGGCGCACGGTGCGCATGAAGCTCAGGGAGTCGTACAGAGCGGATGAAGGTATCGCGGCGCTGACGATCAGTGCCGACATGCGCTCTCCGAAGCTCACGACCTCGTCAAAGGTCTTGGCGGGCAGCACCTGGAGCAGCAGGATGCCCTCGCAGATGCTCAGGAGCCTGTCCAGCATGATGCCCAGTTCGGTCTCCACCTCAGCCCTGCGCTCTGCGGGCACGACTTCCGAACATACGGAGAAATGACGTTCGCGCATCGCCGCGATCTCGTCGCGGAAGGCTGGGTCACCCTCCTCTGCGAGCCGTGCCGAACGGATGAGCTGGTCGGTGACGCCCGAGAGGGCGGAGACCACGACTATGGGCGCTTCCGTGCGCGATGTGACTATTTCCTTGACCTTGAGTATGCTTTCGGGCGTACCGACGGACGTGCCGCCGAACTTGAGTACTTTCATCTTGTCTTTCCGGGCTTTTGGGATGCCAAAAGTAGAGAAATTATCGCTTTCTTCAAAAGAAAAATTCGGCAACTATTTGCTTTTTTCGCCGTAAAACCCGAACTTTATAAGCCGTAAGTTGTTTGTAGCATGAAGTTGAGAAGTAGTGTAACCACCGAAGGCCGCCGCATGGCGGGAGCGAGAGCTCTCTGGCGGGCCGCCGGAATGAAGGAGGGGCAATTCGGTAAACCTGTGATAGCCATAGCGAATTCCTTTACGCAGTTCGTCCCGGGACATACCCATCTGCACGATGCCGGACAGATCGTCCGGCAGGAGATCGAGCGCCTCGGCTGCTATGCCGCCGAGTTCAACGTCATCGCCGTGGACGACGGAATCGCCATGGGCCATGACGGGATGCTCTATTCGCTGCCCTCGCGCGACCTGATCGCCGACAGCGTCGAGTATATGGTCAACGCCCACAAGGCCGACGCTCTCGTGTGCATCAGCAACTGCGACAAGATCACCCCGGGAATGCTTATGGCGGCGATGAGGCTCGACATTCCGACCGTGTTCGTGTCGGGCGGCCCCATGGAGGCGGGAGTCAGAGGAGAGTCGAGGCTGGACCTGATAGACGCGATGGTCATGTCGGCCGATCCCGAAGCCTCCGACGAGGAGGTCGCCGGAATCGAAGCCTGCGCCTGCCCCGGCTGCGGCAGCTGCTCGGGAATGTTCACCGCCAACTCCATGAACTGCCTGGCCGAGGCCATAGGGCTCGCCCTGCCCGGAAACGGGACGGTGCTGGCCACCCACGTGCAGCGCCGCGAGCTCTTCCTGAAGGCGGCGAGGCTCATAGTCAGGAACGCATTCAAATATTACCGCGACGACGACGCCTCGGTGCTGCCCCGCAGCATCGCCACACGTCAGGCGTTTCTCAACGCCATGACCCTCGACATAGCTATGGGCGGCTCCACCAACACCGTCCTCCATCTGCTCGCCGTGGCTTCGGAAGCCCGGGCCGACTTCAGCATGTCCGACATCGATTCCCTGTCGCGCCGGGTGCCCTGCATCTGCAAGGTGGCGCCCAACACCGCGCGCTACCACATACAGGACGTCGGCCGGGCCGGCGGGGTCGTCGCTATCATGGCCGAACTCGCCCGGGCGGGGCTGGTCGACACCTCCGTCCTCAGAGTCGACGGCATGACCCTCGGGGAGGAGATAGCCGCCTACGACATAAACGGAGCGGAGCCCTGCGAGGACGCGCTGAAGATATATTCGAGCGCCCCTGCCGGGAAATTCAGCACTGAGCTGGCTTCCCAGGACTGCAGCTGGCCTGAACTGGACAGGGACAGGGCCGCCGGATGCATACGCGACGTCGCCCACGCATATACTGCCGACGGAGGCCTGGCCGTGCTCTCCGGCAACCTTGCCCCCGACGGCTGCATAGTCAAGACCGCCGGCGTCAGCGAGGACATCTTCCGTTTCAGCGGTCCGGCCAGGGTGTTCGAATCCCAGGAGGAGGCGTGCGAGGGCATACTGGGCGGCCGCGTCCGTCCCGGCGACGTCGTGGTGATAGCCTATGAGGGGCCTAAGGGCGGACCGGGAATGCAGGAAATGCTCTACCCGACTTCATATTTGAAGTCCATGCACATGGGAAGCAGCTGCGCCCTGCTCACCGACGGAAGGTTCAGCGGCGGCACCTCGGGGCTGAGCATAGGGCATGTCTCGCCCGAAGCCGCGTCTGGCGGAACGATAGCGCTCGTTCGCGACGGCGACATCATAGACATAGACATCCCGTCGCGCAGCATCTCGCTGAGGGTGTCGGACGAGGAGCTGGCGGTCCGGCGCGCGGAGGAGAAGGACAGAGGCGTGCGGGCGTTCACGCCACATGACCGCGACCGGAAGGTCTCACGCAGTCTGAAAGCGTACGCTTCCATGGTGAGCAGCGCAGACAAGGGGGCGGTCAGGATAATAAGGGAGGACTGAGAATGAAGAAAAGGATGACAGGAGCGGAGATTCTGCTCGAATCTCTGATAGCTGAAGGCGTGGACACGCTGTTCGGCTATCCGGGCGGGCAGATACTGACGGTCTACGACAAGCTGTACGATTATTCCGACAGGCTCAACCACGTGCTGGTCCGCCACGAACAGGGGGCGATTCACGCCGCCCAGGGCTATGCGCGCGCCACTTCGCGTCCCGGGGTGGTGATGGTGACTTCCGGTCCGGGCGCGACCAACGTGATCACCGGAGTCGCCGACTCGATGATAGATTCCACTCCGGTGATAGTGATCGCCGGACAGGTGGGGACCGCCCTGCTGGGCAGCGACGCCTTCCAGGAGACCGACGTCGTTGGCATGACCCGCCCCATCGACAAATGGACCTTCCAGATACGCAGGGCGGAGGATGTCGCCCCCGCAATGGCCAAGGCCTTCCACATAGCCGCAACCGGGCGTCCCGGCCCGGTAGTGCTGGACTTCACGCGCGACGCGCAGGTGGGTGAGGCGGAATTCGAATACCGGAAATGCAGCTCGATGCGCAGCTATGTGCCGGAGAAGGAGATCTCCGCGGAGGCCGTGGAAGCGGCTGCGAAACTCATAGACGAAGCCGAGAGGCCGCTCGTGGTCTATGGCCAGGGCGTGTTGCTCTCGCATGCCGAGAAGCAGCTGCAGGACTTCCTTAAGAAAGGAGGCATCCCGGCGGCGTCGACCCTGCTCGGACTGAGCGCCCTGCCGTCCGATTTCCCGTACTATCTGGGGATGGCGGGGATGCACGGCAACATAGCCGCCAACATGATGACCCAGCGCTGCGACGTCCTGGTCGCGGTCGGAATGCGCTTCGACGACAGGGTGACCGGCAAGGTCTCGGAATACGCCAGGCAGGCAAAGGTCATCCATATCGACATCGACGAGACGGAAATCGGAAAGATCATCCCCGTGGAGGTGGGAATAGTCGGCGATGCCGCCAAGGTGCTCGAAATGCTCACCGCACGCATCAGGTTCGCCTTCCATGACGAGTGGAGGCTGACGGCGCGCGGCTACTTCGAGGTAGAGGACAGGGAGGTCATGGCTCCGGAACTCCGCCCGGGCGCGGGGCCGCTGAACATGGGCGAGGTCGTGGCGAAGGTCTCCGAACTCTCCGGCGGCGACGCGATAGTAGTCACCGACGTGGGCCAGAACCAGATGAGTTCGGCGAGATATTCGCGTTTCACGCGCAGCCGCTCCTTCATCAGCTCCGGCGGACTGGGGACCATGGGCTTCGGGCTGCCTGCTGCGATAGGGGCGAAGCTCGGAAGACCCGACAGGCAGGTCTGTCTCTTCGTGGGTGACGGCGGCCTTCAGATGACCATCCAGGAGCTCGGCACGATAATGCAGACCGGAGCGGCGGTCAAGATAGTGCTGCTCGACAACAACTGGCTGGGCAACGTCCGCCAGTGGCAGGAACTCTTCTACGACGAGCGTTACTCCCAGACCAGGATGATGAATCCCGACTATTCGAAGATCGCCGAAGCCTACGGCATAGCCTGCCGGACAGTGGAGCGCAGGGAGGAGCTGGACGACGCCGTGCGCGAGATGCTGGACTCCCCGCAGGCCTTCATCCTCGACGCGCATATCCGCGAGCAGGGCATGGTCTATCCCATGATACCGGCCGGACGCCGCGTCGACGAAATCATGTTGAACAAGGACAAATGGTTTGAAGAAAATGGACAGAGCTAGCAGGATGCACATAATAACCGTCTATTCGGAGAATCAGATAGGGCTGCTCTGCTCCAGCTCCGGAATATTCGCGCGCAGGAACATCGACATCGACAGCCTGACGGTCTTCCCGTCGGAGTTCCCTGGCATATACCGCTTCACCTTCAGGCTCTCGGTCAACGAAGAGACGGCTGAGCGCCTGGTCAGGATAATCGAGAAGAACGTCGAAGTGCTCAAAGCCTTCTGCTTCAGGAGCAACGAGGTGTGGGACAGCGAGCATGAGACGGTAGCCGCATATTTGAGAGAACATATGAACAAAAATCAATAGCACTATGGCAAAGATGAATTTCGGCGGAGTTGAGGAGAATGTCGTCACCCGCAGTGAATTTACGTTGGACAAGGCACGCGAAGTGCTCAAGAACGAGGTGGTGGCCATCATAGGCTACGGAATCCAGGGCCCCGGACAGGCTCTCAACCTCAGGGACAACGGCATCAACGTGATCGTCGGCCAGCGCAGGAGCAAAACCTACGATAAGGCAGTAGCCGACGGATGGGTGCCCGGAAAGACGCTTTTCAGCATCGAGGAGGCCTGCGAGAGGGCCACCGTGATCGAGTTCCTGCTCTCCGACGCCGCCCAGATCGAGCAGTGGCCGGTGGTCAAGAAACATCTCACCGCGGGCAAGGCCCTGTATTTCTCGCACGGCTTCGGCATCACTTTCAGCGACCGCACCGGCATCGTGCCTCCCGAGGATGTCGACGTGATCATGGTCGCCCCCAAGGGCTCAGGAACCTCTGTGCGCAGGCTCTTCCTGCAGGGCAGCGGCATCAACACCTCCTACGCCGTGTACCAGGACGCCACCGGCAGGGCGCTCGAGCGCACGCTGGCCCTGGGCATCGGCATCGGGTCGGGCTACCTGTTCGAAACCGACTTCCAACGCGAAGTGTACTCCGACCTGACGGGCGAGCGCGGCACGCTCATGGGCGCCATCCAGGGCATCCTGCTCGCCCAGTTCGAAACCCTCCGCGAGCACGGCCACACCCCCTCGGAGGCCTTCAACGAGACGGTGGAGGAGCTCACGCAGTCGCTCATGCCGCTCGTGGCCGAAAACGGGATGGACTGGATGTACGCCAACTGCTCGACCACGGCGCAACGCGGCGCACTCGACTGGATGGGGCCCTTCCACGATGCCACCAAGCCCGTGTTCGAGCAGCTCTACGAGGAGGTTGCCAGCGGCCGTGAGGCCCAGCGTTCCATCGACTCCAACTCGAAGCCCGACTACCGCGAAGGTCTCGAAAAGGAACTGAAGGAACTGCGCGAAAGCGAACTCTGGCGCACCGGCGCCGCCGTCCGTGAACTCCGACCCGAAAACAAGTAGAGTCAGATGGACGGCAACAAAGTCTACATTTTCGACACGACCCTCAGGGACGGAGAACAGGTGCCGGGATGCCAGCTCAACACCATTGAGAAGATCCAGGTCGCCAAGGCGCTCGAAAGTCTCGGGGTCGACGTGATCGAGGCCGGATTCCCGGTGTCGAGCCCCGGCGACTTCAATTCGGTGGTCGAGATATCCAAAGCCGTGACCTGGCCTGTGATTTGCGCCCTCACGCGCGGTGTGCAAAAGGACATCGACGTGGCCGCCGAAGCCCTGCGCCACGCGAAGAAGAAGCGAATCCACACTGGAATAGGCACCTCCGACCAGCACATACGCTACGAGTTCAACTCGAACCGCGAGGAGATAATCGAACGGGCCGTCAGGGCGGTCAAATACGCACGACAGCTCGTGGATGAAGTGGAGTTCTACGCCGAGGACGCCGGGCGCACCGACAACGAGTACCTCGCCCTGGTGGTCGAGGCGGTCATCAAGGCCGGGGCCGGCATAGTGAACATCCCCGACACCACCGGCTACTGCCTGCCCGGGGAGTATGCCGCGAAGATACGCTATCTGATGGAGCATGTCGAAGGCATTGAGAACGTGATTCTCTCGACCCACTGCCACGACGACCTCGGACTCGCGGCGGCCAACACCGTGGCCGGACTGTCGGCCGGTGCGCGGCAGTGCGAGGTGACGGTCAACGGAGTCGGGGAGAGGGCCGGCAACACGGCTCTCGAGGAGGTGGCCATGATACTGCGCTGCCGCCATGACCTCGGCCTGCAGACCAACGTCAACACGACCAAGATCTCCTCGGTCAGCCGTCTTGTGTCCGGCCTGATGAACATGCCGGTACAGGCCAACAAGGCGATCGTCGGACGCAACGCCTTCGCCCACTCCTCCGGCATCCACCAGGACGGAGTGCTGAAGGACAGCTCGACCTACGAGATCATGTGCCCTCAGGACGTGGGGGTCGACGACAACAACATAGTCCTGACCGCGCGCAGCGGCCACGCGGCTCTCAAGTACAGGCTCGAGGTGCTCGGCATCTCGATGAGCCCCGAAAGGCTGGACAGCTTCTATCAGGAGTTCCTCAGGCTCGCCGACCAGAAGAAGCAGGTCAGCGACGACGACCTGCTGGTGCTCGCCGGAGCCCACAGACAGGAGACGGCTCACGTGCGCCTGGACTATCTCCAGGTCACGAGCGGACGCGGCCTGAAGCCGGTGGCCAGCATAGGCCTGGACATTTCAGGGGAGAAATTCGAGGCCGCCGCGAGCGGCAACGGTCCGGTCGACGCCGCGATCAACGCGCTCAAGCTCATCATACGCCGTCAGATGACCATCAAGGAGTTCACCATACAGAACATCACCAAGGGCTCCGACGACGTCGGCAAGGTGCACATGCAGGTCGAGCACGACGGCAGGATATACTATGGCTTCGGCGCCGACACCGACATCGTCAGCGCTTCGGTCGAGGCATACATTGACTGCATCAACAAATTCAAGAACTGATGAACACTCTTTTTTGACAAGATATGGGACTCGCACGTGGTCTCGGCAATCGACGGCGGCCCCCAGCAGCTCTACATCGACAGGCTCTACTGCCATGAGGTCACGAGCCCCCAGGCGTTTGACGGCCTGAGAGCCAGGGGTATCGGCTGCCTGAGGCCCTCGAAGGTAGTCTGCATACCTGACCACAACATCCCCACCACGACCAGGACAAGCCCCCATAGCCGACCCCGTGTCGGCGGCGCAGGTCGAGACCCTCAGGCGCAACGCCTCCCGAGTTCGGCCTCACGTACTACGGCATGATGGATCCCGGCAACGGCATAGTGCATGTCGTAGGTCCGGAGAAGGGACTCTCGCTGCCCGGCATGACCATAGTCTGCGGCGACTCCCCACACTTCCACCCACGGCGCCGTCGGGGCGGTGGCC
>VOFD01002344.1_pt1 | contig 12863 bp, 26 predicted proteins | sample 5384101 | NCBI WGS metagenome assembly VOFD01 (sample SAMN12384723, study PRJNA508395) | human gut metagenome | isolation source: healthy gut C | host: Homo sapiens
ATGATGTACTTCGTTCAGTTACGTATTGCTCGCTCTCCCTGCGGCCGGACGGTGTCCGTCGTCAGGCCTGCCGGAAGGCTCGCCGCAGCGCTGGAAAAAGTCAGGGACGGCTCCAGGGCGAGCTTCACCGCGCCGTAGCCTCCCATCGAGTTTCCGGCGACGAAGCGGCCCTCGCGCCGCCTTGACAGACTTACGCGGGAAAAAGCGCTCGCCAGACGGCGGGAACCTCGTGCGCGATATAAGTGTAATAGTCATAGCCGTTTTTTTCATGTCGGTGTACCAGCCGAGGTGGCCGTTCGGCATCACAACGGCAAAGCCGAGCTCCTCAGGCGTACCGCTCGATGCTGGGTGTTCCGCCCCAGGTGGTGTGGTTGTCCGTCATGCCGTGCAGCAGGTAGAGAGCACACGGGGATCTCGGCTCTCCTCCGCCTAACCGACGCCGATCTGGCCCGCGGCGCAACAACCTCGGCTGTGAGCTCATCCCGAAGCGTCTCAGAAAAAAAGTTGACGTGGATCAACGCCGCAGCAATCGTCCTTTCCCGGCCGGAGAGGGCCGCTTTCACACGGCGGAGGGCTTCGGCGGAAGAGCCCGCGCGGCGCGCCTATTGCGATGATAGCGCGATTTCCCGGCAGTGTCAACCGGCCGTGGGCCCGGCGAAGTGCTCCCCCGACCCGCAGATGTTCCCGGCGGAAAGTGCCTCCGGCGCTCGCGCGTCCGCTCTTCCGCGAACACAGGATGCTGTGAATGTGGACATTTTTTCGCTATCTGTCACTTGCCTTTTGGAGAAATTTCGGTACCATGAATGATAGGGCGGGCTGCCGCCCCGCATGTTTGTTTTGAAGAAGGTGACACAACAGTATGGCAAACCATTATGCTCAACAGAAACCTCCTACCACGGCTCCGGCGCGTCGCGGAGATCGTCACCAGGCAAAACCCGCGGCTTCTCCAAAGGCCCTCTCTGCTCCGACCCCCGACCTCATCAAGTTCGGCGTGACGGCGAGGTGACGGATCTGCTTGACAACGCCGGTCTCGCGTACGAGATCTATTCCGGCATCAAAGGCGAACCCCGATCGAAATGTGACGGACGGCGTCGGGCTTAACTTCAACCGCGTCGATCGACAACAGCATCGATGAGCGTTCGCTGTCGGATCTGCTGATCGGCGCAGAGAAAACAGGAGGCGATAAGAAATGATCACACAAAGAATCCGAAGTGAAAATGGCGCTGACCAGCACCCCATGATCTGATTTACGTCATGGTCGTGTTCTGCCCTGATCGCCGCCATCCGCCAGCCGGCCTTCATCAGCCCGGCCACGGCCATCAACCTGGGCCGCGCCGGCATCTTCACGATGTGCTTCGCCATCTGCGAGATGGTGGTCATCATCTCCGGCGGCATCGACGTGTCCTTCCCCCGCTATCGGCTGCGTGGCCGTATGTCCCCATGTACATGTATTATCTGAAATGCTGCCGGACAACGCCGTTCTTATTCTTCCTGCTGTCCATGTTCATTGGCCTGGTGTTCGGCATCCTCAACGGCGTGCTGGTGTCTTACCTGCGCCTGCCGCCCCTGATCGCCACCCTGGCCACAAGCTCCATAGCTTCCGGGAGGGCTGGTTGGCCCTGGGCACCCGTGAGTTCACCCACCCTGCCTCCTCCCTGCAGTCCCTGTATGAGATCAACATGATTACGTATGGACCCCGCAACCGGATTCACCTACCCGCTGACGATCCTGTTCCTGGTGCCCGTGATTTCCTGTGCGTCGTCATGGGCTCTGGTGCTGCGCTACACCATGCTGGGCCGCGGCCTGTACGCCATCGGCGGCGACCAGAACGCAGCCCGCATCGCCGGCTTCAACGTGCGCCGCCTGCAGTTCTTCTCCTATATCTTCTGCGGCGTGGATGACCGGCGCCACCGCATCTGATCTACACCACGCTGATGCACTCCTCCACCACCACTGCCATCATGGGCGAGGAAATGATCATCATCGCGGCCTGCGTGGTCGGCGGCTGCCGCCTGACCGGCGGCGGCCGCAAGGGGCGGCACCGTCCTCGGCGTGCTGTGTCTCGGTACTGCTCTTTGGCTACAATGTAACAAACATTACGATTTCGAAAGCAATACAAGAGAAGCGAGAATTTCTTCCGCCTCAAATCTGATTCTGTCCTTCGGAGATATCTATAAAGAATATTCTTATGTATGGACAGAAAAAACAGCGGCACCGATCAAATCGTATCAGGTGCGTCTGATGGATTATCATCTGATCAGCAAAAATTATCAGGGTTTTGACGAAACAGACAACGTGTTTGTGATTTCAAAACATCTACCGGATGAAAAACAGTTTCAGAACGGTGAGTACTATCTGATCGACAGCGAAGATTACAACAAAAAAGAAGACTTTGTCTATGTCAAAGGAAGCGAACTGAAAGATGCACTGGAGAAGAGAGGTGTTTCTCTGAGTGCTTATACAGGATGACAGACGGGAGGAAAGTATGAAAAAGTGGTGATCGCCATTACGGCGACCAGTTACAGCGGAAACAAAGGAGCGGCGACGATCTTTGCAAAGCTCCATCCGTCAGCTTTATGAAAAATATGGAACACGTTTGAAAATCAATCTGATGTCTGTTTATCCGGAAGAAGATAAAGAACAGATCCCGTGGGATTTTATCCGGATCGTTTCCTGTAAACCGGAACAGCTTTTGTTTATCGCGTTTCCGCTGGCAGTTCTCTATAAAGTATTTCATTTTTCTGCCTCCGGTAAAGAGTCTGCTTTTGAAGAATAAAATTCTGCGGGCATATTATGAGACGGATGCCGTTCTGGATGAAGCAGGGGATCTCTTTGTGGACAGCCGCGGATTTGTGATGAATACTTATGGTTTTTGTGTGTGCGGCCGTGCCGATGCTGATGGGCACACCGGTTCTGAAATATTCTCAGGCAATGGGAACCTTTCACTCTTTCTGGAATCGTTTTCTGGCAAAATGGATTCTTCCGAAGATGCGGCTGATCTGTGCCAGAGGAAAGGGAACCCTTGACAATCTGAAAGGGATCGGCATTGAGAAGAATGTAAAACTCTGTGCGGACGGAGCGTTTACGATGGCAGATGATCCATATTATCTGAAACAGGTTGAAGCAGAAGCACAGAAGGATGCCTTTTTCAATGATAAAGTGGTTGGACTGTCGATCAGCTCGGTTGTTCGGAAAAAATGTGATAAGCTCGGGATTGATTATCCGAAGATCATGACGGATTTTATTGACCGTCTCAACGAGGATGGATGGAACGTACTGATCATCGCAAACGGTGCGAGAATACACAGCGACAAACCGCGAAACAACGATCTTCCGGTCTGCGATGCGGTCTATGAAAGCGTGAAAAACAAAGAGATGGTCAGATGGTACCACAAAGAAATGACGGCAGAAGAAATCCGTGCGTACATCGGGAAATGCCGTTTTCTGGTTGCTTCCAGATTCCATGCCATGATCGGTGCTCTTCAGCAGAAAGTGCCGGTGCTTCTGGTGGGATGGAGCCATAAATATCAGGAAGTGCTGGATTTTTTGAGCTTGGGCAGTATGCGATCGATTTTTCCGATCTGACGGCAGAGTCCCTGCAAAAGGAATTTGAGAAATTCATTCAGGAAGAAGAGACGATCCGCGGCAAGCTGGATGAACATTATGAAGAAGTCATGGAAAGTTCCAAGAAAAACATTGTTTATGTTTCTGAGATTGTAGATGAAATAGTAGGAGAATGATCGGTTATGGAAGAAAATACACAGGTAAAAAAAGAAGACGCGGAAATCCTAGAAAACGAACAGAAGGGCGGAAAGAAGAAATGGATGAAATATGCCAAGATCGGATTTTTACTGCTGGTTGCTGTTTTTCTGGTTCGCTATTTTTATAAAAATTATGATTCCTATAAAAATCTGGACGTTGAGATCAACTGGCTGGTATTTACGGGAGCGGTGCTGTTTGTTCAATCAAGTATTTCAAGGCAATCACAGCATATCTGTATTCCATTCTCGGAAAATACATTCCGGGAAAAGTTTTATCTTTGCTTGCCCGCGTGCCGGCATACGAAGAAGGAGGAGCACCGATCCGGAAAGTGACGGTCTGCTTTTTCCTTGAGAATATCTGTACGCTTCTCGGAGCTGCATTTTTGTTTTGGTTTCGCTGTTCTTTTTTCCGAACGACCTGCTCAATGATTACAAATGGCTGACGATCGGTCTGGTGATCCTGTTTTTTATCTGCATCAACCCGAAGATCATCAACTTTTTCCTGAAGATCCTTGAGCGGTTTATTAAAAAAAAGATCTTTCGATTCCGATCACCTATGGGCAGATGATCAAAGTTGTATTGCTGTTTATCTGCAACTGGCTGGTCGTTGGTGTCGGATTCTATATGCTGGTATGCTCCATCTATCCGGTTCCGACTTCCGAATTTCTCTATGTGGCCGGAATTTACGGACTGTCCTGTATCATCGGAATTCTTGCTGTATTTGCACCGTCCGGTCTTGGCGTAAGGGAAGGTATCATGCTTTGCTTGGACTTGGTCTTGTTATGCCAAAAGAATATGCTGTGATTATTTCTATTATATCCAGACTGTGGCAGACTGTTGCGGAACTCATTTTGATTGCAATTGCTTTTATTGTAAATAAGATTATGGAATTTCGGAAAAAAAAAAAAAAGAAAACAGCTTGATCTGAAATAAAAAAAAAAAAAGCCATCATGTCAAGAAAAAAATACTTGACACGGTGGCTTCTTTTCGTGTATGATAACCAAGGTGATTGCAGTGGAAAAGATTTTAGAGCAGACATTATTGTATGATTTTTATGGTGAACTGCTTACAGAGCATCAACAGAAAATATACGAGGATGTAGTATTCAACGATATTTCCTGCAGTGAAGTTGCAGAGAATCAGGGAATCAGCAGACAGGGTGTGCACGATCTGATCAAACGGTGCGGACATATCCTGGATGATTACGAGACAAAACTGCATCTGGTTGAGAGATTTGTAAGTCTGAAAGAAAAGGTGGAAGCCATAAGGATGGCGGCAGATGATCCGGAAGAAGTAAGAAAGATTTCGGATGAGCGCTGAAAGAATTATAAAACCGACTGACGGTGGAGGTTACGATGGCATTTGAAAGTTTATCGGATAAACTGCAGAATATATTTAAAACCTTCGCGGCAAAGGGAAGACTGACAGAGGCAGATGTCAAGACAGCACTGAAAGAAGTAAAGCTTGCTCTTCTGGAAGCGGATGTCAGCTTTAAAGTCGTGAAGCAGTTTATAAAAGCGGTTCAGGAGCGTGCAATCGGTCAGGACGTGATGAACGGACTGAATCCGGGACAGATGGTGATCAAGATCGTAAATGACGAGCTGGTAAACCTGATGGGATCTGAGACGACGGAGATTGCACTGCGTCCGGCAAGTGAAGTTACTGTGATCATGATGGCAGGTCTTCAGGGAGCCGGTAAGACAACAACAACTGCGAAACTTGCAGGCAAATTCAAATCAAAAAGGCAGAAAGCCGCTTCTGGTAGCGTGTGACGTGTATCGTCCGGCAGCTATCACGCAGCTTCAGATAAATGGTGAGAAGCAGGGTGTGGAAGTTTTCTCCATGGGAGACAAACAGAACCCGGTCAATATCGCCAAAGCGGCTGTAGAACATGCAAAGAGTCACGGATTTAATGTCGTGATCCTCGATACAGCAGGTCGTCTTCATGTCGATGAAGCGATGATGGAGGAGTTACAGAACATCAAAGAAGCCGTTCATGTTGATCAGACGATCCTGGTGGTGGATGCAATGACCGGACAGGATGCGGTCAATGTGGCAGACAGCTTCAATCAGAAACTTGAGCTTGACGGTGTCATCCTTACAAAGCTGGATGGTGACACCAGAGGCGGTGCGGCACTTTCGATCAAGGCAACCTGCGGCAAACCGATCCTCTATGTTGGCATGGGCGAAAAGCTTTCGGATCTGGAGCAGTTCTATCCGGACCGTATGGCGTCCCGCATTCTCGGCATGGGCGATGTGATGAGCCTGATTGAAAAAGCACAGGCAAACATCGACGAAGACAAAGCCAGAGAAATGGAACAGAAACTGAAAAAAAAGCACAGTTTGGTTTCGATGATTATCTGGAGAGCATGGCTCAGGTTAAAAATATGGGAGGCATATCCAGTATCTTAAGTATGATGCCGGGTATTGGCAGGCAAAGCGAAGCAGATATCGAGGCTGCGGTGGATGAGTCCAAGATGGCACGCATCGAGGCGATCATCGTCTCCATGACACCGAAAAAGAGCGTTCCAATCCGGATCTGTTAAATCCGTCCAGAAAGAAACGTATCGCAAAAGGTGCAGGTGTGGACATCAGCGAAGTCAACAAATTGGTTAAACAGTTCGAACAGACACGCAAGATGATGAAACAGTTCCCTGGTATGATGGGAGGCAAGGGTGCAAAACGCGGCAGGTTCAAGCTTCCGTTTTAGCACGTAAAGAATGCAGAGCGCCAAAGGCAGGTTTTCATAGATATCAAAGATATAAAAATACTGAGGAGGTGAAAGTAATGGCAGTAAAGATCAGATTAAGAAGAATGGGAGAAAAGAAAAATCCTTTCTATAGAATCGTGGTTGCAGATTCCCGCTCTCCGAGAGACGGAAGATGTATCGATGAGATCGGTACCTACAATCCGAACATCGAACCGAGTGAATTCAAGGTAGATGAGGAGCTGGCAAAGAAATGGCTGGCAAATGGTGCACAGCCGACAGAGGTAGTAGGAAAGCTCTTCAAAATCGCCGGTATTGAAAAATAAGAGGTGGCAGGATGAAAGAATTAGTAGAAGTAATCGCTAAGTCACTTGTAGAAAATCCGGAAGAAGTTACCGTTACGGAAAGGCAGTCTGGAAAGACAACGGTTGTTGAACTGAAAGTTGCCCCATCCGATATGGGAAAAGTAATCGGTAAACAGGGCAGAATTGCGAAAGCGATTCGTGCAGTCGTAAAGGCCGCAGACCTCAAAGGAAGACAAGAAAGTTGTAGTGGACATTCTGTAGCTGAAAAGCGCAGGATCTTTGCGTTGAAAACCTCGTGCAGACGAGGTTTTTGTTTTATTCAATTTTACCCGGAGGAGAAACATGGAAGAATTTTTACAGGTCGGAGTGATTACGGCAACACATGGTATTCACGGGGAAGTCAAAGTATTTCCGACAACCGACGATCCGAAACGTTTTAAAAAACTGAAAAAAGTGCTTCTGGATACCGGAAGAGAAAAACTGGAACTGGAAGTGGAAGGTGTCAAGTTTTTCAAAAATATGGTTATCCTGAAGTTTAAAGAATATAATGATATCAATCAGATTGAAAAATACAGAAAATGTCCGTCGCTTGTGACACGCGAGCATGCAGTAAAACTTAAGAAAATGAGTATTTTATCGCAGATCTGATCGGACTTAAGGTCTATACCGAGGATGATGCATTTCTTGGCACACTGGATGATGTGATCCAGACCGGAGCAAACGATGTCTATCAGGTAGTGACGGAAGAAGGAAAAGAGATCCTGATCCCGGCAATCCGTCAGTGTATTCTGGAAGTAGATGTGGAAGAAGGCCGCATGAAAGTGCATCTTCTAGAAGGGCTGGTGTAGCATGCATTTTCATGTACTGACACTGTTTCCGGAAATGATCGAGCAGGGAATGAATACCAGTATCATGGGCAGGGCGATCGAACGGGGATATATTTCTCTGAAAGCAACGGACATCCGCGACTATGCCGCGAATAAGCATAATAAGGTGGATGATACACCGTACGGAGGCGGAGCCGGCATGGTCATGCAGGCAAAGCACCGGTCTATGGAGCCTATGAGGCAGTAAAAAAGAACAGATCGGTTACCGGCCGAGAGTGATCTATCTGACGCCGCAGGGAAGTACTTTTTTTCACAGCCTATGGCGGAAGAATTTGCAAGAGAGCAGGATCTGGTCTTTCTCTGCGGCCATTATGAAGGGATCGATGAGCGTGTCCTGGAAGAGATCGTGACAGACTACGTCTCCATCGGGGACTATGTCCTGACCGGAGGGGAACTTCCGGCAATGGTGATGATGGATGCGATCTCAGACTGGTTCGGGTGTGCTTCACAATGAGGCATCTGCCGAATTCGAATCTTTCCAGGGAAATCTCCTGGAGCATCCGCATTACAGCAGACCGGAAGTCTGGCATGAAAAGCGGGTTCCGGAAGTGCTGTTATCCGGACATCATGCCAACATTGAAAAATGGAGAAGAGAACAGTCCGTCATCCGGACGGCAGAAAGAAGACCAGATCTGCTGGAAAAAGCGGATCTGTCAGCAAAAAAAAAGCTCTGGCAGATCGCTGTCTGGCTGAAAAAAAGCTTGCTTTTTACGCAAGAGGTATGATAAAATTATTCACGTTGTGAGAAGAGATGGTCCTCTGCTACCTGGGCGGTATTAAGAACATCTGAAAATATAAGGAGGAACAACAAGATGAACGAAATCATTAAGAACATTGAAGCAGCTGAACTGAAAGCGGAAGTACCTGTATTTAACGTAGGTGATACTGTAAAAGTTTACGCAAAGATCAAAAAGGGTAACCGCGAACGTATCCAGATCTTCGAAGGAACTGTTCTGAAGAAACAGGGTGGAAGCAACAGAGCAACTTTCACTGTAAGAAAGAACTCCAACGGAATCGGCGTTGAAAAGACATGGCCGCCGCACTCCCCGAACGTAGAAAAGATCGAGGTTATCAGAAGAGGTAAAGTAAGAAGAGCGAAGCTGAATTACCTCAGAGACAGAGTTGGTAAAAAAGCAAAAAGTAAAAGAGTTGGTTAAATAATAGGACGCAAAGCGTACCGAATGATTCCGCAACAAGCACTGCTTGTTCGGGTCAGCCAGACAGACCAGGGACAAGTACTTAGGTAATTGTCCCTGTTTCTGTATAACCGACTGTGAATTTCAAAAAGGCAAAAGGGGAGGATACATGAGCCGCACAGGAAGAAATCGCAGAGAAAGGGATCGAAGAAACAAAGATCGGATTTCACAGGAACAGGCAATACAGGAAAAACACAGCAGAAGGGAAATGAGGAAACAGAAAAAAGAACGGGAAAAGGTCAGAAAGAATCCGATCAAAGCCGGTCTTGGATGGCTGTTTCAGATCATTGTGGTGATCCTGTTTGCATATATTGCTGTTTTTTTTTTCGGTCAGTCCAGAACGAACATCGGACAGGCGATGAACAGTACCTTGTCCGGCGGAGATGTTGTTCTGTTAAATGAGCTGTCCTATCGCTTTTCAGCGACCATCCAGGGAGGATGTAATCTCGTTTAAACTGAATGGAAGCGAGGACACGCATTCTTATATAAGACGTGTGATCGGACTGCCGGGTGAGACGATCCAGATCATCGATGGTATGATCTATATTAATGGAAGTGTCTACCTGGAGACGCAGGGATTTCCACAGATGGAAAATGCCGGAATGGCAAAGACAGGAGATCACACTTGGTGAAGATGAATATTTTGTGCTTGGTGATAACCGCAATCAGAGTGAAGACAGCCGTTTTGCAGATATGGGAAATGTAAAGCTGGAAGATATTGAAGGGAAAGTCTGGGCTGTTTTATCTCCTTCGGATCACCGGGGACTTGTTAAGTAGAAAGGTAAAAATATGAATTATCAGTGGTATCCTGGTCATATGACCAAGGCAAGGCGTATGATGCAGGAAGACATCAAACTGATCGATCTTGTCATCGAACTGCTGGATGCACGTGTACCGTTTTCCAGCCGCAATCCGGATATCGATAAGATGGGCAGGGGCAAAGCCCGCCTGATTCTTCTGAACAAAGCAGATCTGGCGGATGAAAAGAGCAATGAAGCGTGGGTTGCTTTTTTCGAAGCGAAAGGGTATTGCGTCAGAAAGATCAATTCCAGAAGTGGAGCAGGACTTAAATCCATCAATGCAGCCGTTCTGGAAGCATGCCATGAAAAGATCGAGCGAGACAAACGCAAAGGAATCAAGAACCGTCCGGTGCGGGCAATGGTTGTCGGGATTCCGAACGCCGGAAAATCTACGTTTATCAATGCCTATGCCGGAAAAGCATGTGCAAAGACCGGAAATAAGCCGGGTGTTACGAAGGGAAAACAGTGGATCCGCTTAAATAAGGGTCTGGAACTGCTGGATACACCGGGTATTCTCTGGCCGAAATTTGAAGACCAGAGTGTCGGTATGCGACTGGCAATGATCGGTTCCATCAAAGACGAGATCCTCAATACGGATGAGCTTGCACTCAATCTGATCCGTTTCCTGATGGAATATTATCCGGGAAGATTAACGGAACGTTATGGTCGCGAAGAAACCGCTCAGGAAGCACTCACAGTTTACGAGGAGATCGCAAGACGGCGTGGTCGCATCAAAAAGGTCAGGAACTGGATTATACCAAGACAGGTATGCTTCTGCTGGATGATTTCGAAGCGGAAAACTTGGCAGGATCACGCTGGAACTTCCGAAGGGAGAGACGGAAGAGCAGTAGACAGTATTTTGTGGGAGGAGAGTATGAAAAAGGGACTTATCGAGGTGCTGTTTTATATCGTACTGGTGTTTGGCGTCAGCTTTTGCTGACAACTTATGTCGGTCAGCGTACGCGGGTAAATGGAGAGTCGATGTATCCGACGCCGCATGACGATGACAATCTGATCGTTGATAAGGTCAGTTATCGTTTCTCTGATCCCAGACGTTATGATATCATTGTTTTTCCGTATCGCTATAAGGATATGTATTTTATTAAACGGATCATTGGTCTGCCGGGTGAGACGGTGCAGATCTTGGACGGGTATGTGTACATAGACGGTAAAAAACTGGACGAACATTTCTGTGATGAAAAATCCAGAACGCAAAGCACTTGCATCCGACCCGATCACACTTGGAGACGATGAATATTTTGTGCTCGGAGACAATCGCAATGCCAGTGAAGACAGTCGTTTTCCGGATGTCGGGAATGTCAGACGCAAAGAGATCATCGGGCGTGCCTGGGTACGCATCTGGCCATTTGAACGGGCGGGATCTTTGTAGAAAAGGAGTTTTTGATGAAAGCAAAAGAGATTATTAACTGGGTTGTATATTTTGTATGCCTGTTAGCAGTTGTATTCGTGATCAATACATTTGTTGTACAGAGGACCATGGTCAGCGGAGATTCTATGTATCCGTATCTGCACAACAAGGATCAGCTGATGATGGATAAATTATCTTATCGTTTCCATGATCCGGAGAGGTTTGATATTATAGTCTTTCCGGTTGTGCGTGACGGAAAAGAAGAGTACTATATCAAACGTGTGATCGGTCTGCCGGGAGAAACCGTACAGATCATAGATGGCTATGTTTACATTAACGGTGAAAAGCTGGATGAAAATTACGGTGCAGAAGTGATGAATGATGCCGGACGTGCGGCAGAGCCGATCACGCTTGGCGATGATGAGTACTTCGTGCTGGGAGATAACCGCAACCGAAGCGATGACAGCCGCTATGAGAATGTCGAAAATCTCAAAAGAGAAAAGATTGTCGGTCGTGCCTGGGTGCGTATCTGGCCGCTTGATCGTATCTGCGTAGTCAGACACCAGTAGACGAAAAAAGAGAAATGCATTAGAATAAGAAGTGCCACTTTGTGTGGCACTTTTTTAAATACGAACGAAATGATCAGTCGGACTTTTTAGACAGGATATGCGTTCATGAGCAAGTAGCGAAGCGGATTGTGAATGTCCGCTTTACCGCAGAGAAGCATTCCCCCGCTAAAATATGATTACCGACTGTGGGTTGGAATAAAGGAGAAAATATATGAGCACAGACAGAAAAAGCATCGCACAGATCAAAAAAGAATTTGCAGAGGCAAAAGAAGGTTCCCTGGAAGAACTGTTTGCAATAGAAAATCAAGGTTGAGAAAGAGGGTGACAGTGGATGTTAAAGGCATATAAATACAGAATATACCCTAATAATGAGCAGAAAATACAGATTGCAAAAAACATTTGGCTGTTGCCGTTTTGTATATAATCAGACACTGGCATACCGGAAAGAAGTATATGAGAAAGAGAAAAATCAGTTAGTAAAACCGACTGTAACAATTATTGCAATAGACAATTAAAGAAAGTATGAATGGCTGAAAGAAGTGGATAAATTTGCTCTGACAAATGCGATTTACAACATGGATCTTTGCATACCAGAAATTTTTTCAAGGAACACGCAGGTTATCCGAAGTTTAAGAGTAAACACGATAATCATAAGTCATATACAACAAATTTTACGAATGGCAATATAACAGTAGATTTCGGGTGCAATAGAGTAAAACTGCCTAAATTAAAAGGAATAAAAGCAAAACTGCATAGAAATTTTATCGGACAGATAAAATCGGCAACGATATCACAAGTTCGAGTGGAAAATATTATGTATCAATTTTAGTGGAAACAGAACACGTGGAACTGCCACATATAAATCAAAAATACAGGAATAGATTTAGGTATTAGGAGTTATGTATTACTTCTGCTGGAAAGAAATACGAAAATCAAAAATCATCAGAAAATACGAAAAAGAAACTGGTGAAACTGCAAAGGCAGTTAGCCCATAAAAGAGAAAAGAAGTCAAAATTAGCAAAACAAAGAAAAAAGATAGCATTATGCCATGAAAAAATAACAAATACCAGAAAAGATTATCTGCACAAGATGTCCCATGAGATTATCAGCGAAACCAAGTGATAGTTTCGGAAGATTTGCAGATAAAAAACATGGTAAAAAATCACCGTTTGGCAAAGTCTATAAGTGATGTATCATGGTATGAGCTGACAAGACAGTTAGAATATAAGGCAAAGTGGAATGGCAAGGAAATATGTCAAAATAGATACA
>VOFD01002231.1_pt1 | contig 12858 bp, 21 predicted proteins | sample 5384101 | NCBI WGS metagenome assembly VOFD01 (sample SAMN12384723, study PRJNA508395) | human gut metagenome | isolation source: healthy gut C | host: Homo sapiens
CCGGTGGTGCGGGTTTTGATTGGAGAGCTGCGGGGATCCGGGCCTGACGTATCACGAAAGGAGGAGTAAGCGTGGCACTGGATTCCATGCAGGAGATTTTGGAACGGATGGAAGCCGAGAATAAGCCCTTCTGGCAGGTGGTGCAGGATACGGACCGGGAGGAGCGGCAGGTGACGGCGGAGGCGTCCCGGGAAAAGATGCGTGCCACCTGGCAGGCGATGCTGGAGTCGGTGACAGCTTACCAGGGGGAGCGGATGTCCCTGAGCGGCCTGGTGGGCGGCGACGAGAGCGGATGCGCCGCTACGACCGGGAAGGGCAGCCGCTGAGCGGGGCGTACCTGCAGGAGGTCATTGCCACGGCGCTGTGCATGGGTGAGTCCAACGCCTGCATGCGCAAGATTGTGGCGGCTCCCACGGCCGGCGCCTGCGGTGTGCTGCCGGCGGTGCTGGTGCCGCTGTATCAGAGCGGACAGGCCGGGGGAGGAGGAGATCCTCCGGGCGCTGTATGTGGCGGCGGGCATCGGCGCGGTGGTGGGCTACCGGGCCTGCATCGCCGGTGCCGCCGGTGGGTGCCAGGCGGAGATCGGCACTGCCAGCGCCATGGCGGCCGGAGCGCTGACGGCCCTGCAGGGGCGGCTCGAGCAGGTCGGCCACGCTGTGGCCATGGCCCTGAAAAATCTGATGGGCCTGATCTGCGATCCGGTGGCGGGTCTGGTGGAGGTTCCCTGCGTCAAGCGCAATGTGGTGGGGGCGGTGAACGCCGTCAGCTGTGCGGATATGGCCCTGGCGGGGGATCACCAGCCGTGTTCCGGTGGACCAGGTCATCGACTGCATGGGGAGACGTGGGCCGGCGCCGCCGGTGGAGTTCGGGAGACGGCCCTGGGCGGACTGGCCGCTACCCCCTTCGGCCAAAGCGTCAAGGAACAGCTGCAGAGCCGAGAGATTCTCAGGAGACATAATAAAAATTCCCGTGCCAAAGGCACGGGAATTTTTTGCGGAAGCAGATGATCAGGCGTTCCGGGCGGCTCTGGCCTTCTGCAGCCAGTCCTGCCGTCGACGAAACGGGAGACGATGAAGGAGACCACATAGTCGCCGGCGGAGTTGATCATGGTAGCGGGGGGGATCCACCAGATTGCCGATGGTGATGGCAATGGGGTAGGCCACAGCCAGCTGATCCGGGAAGAACACGGAGCACATGATGAACTCGCCGATGTAGCCGCCGCCGGGGACACCGCTCATGCCCACGGAGGAGAGCACGGCCACCAGAATGATCAGAATGAAGTCGCCGATGGAGTTGAAGGGCTTACCGAACACGCCGAAGAGGAAGGCGATCTTCAGCACGCAGGAGAAGCAGGAGCCGTCCATGTGCATGGTGGCGCCCAGGGGCAGCACGATCTCACTGACGTCCTTGGAGATGCCGGTGTCGGCTCCGCCACTTCCATGTTGGTGGGGATGGTGGCCGGAGGAGGAGCAGGTGCCCAGAGACATGATGGCGGGACAGGCAATGTGCTGGAACATGGTTTTGACCGTGCCTTTTGCCGCCGCCAAAACCAGGCAAAAATAAGGGAAAGGCGGTGAAGATGTAAAGGAAGCACAGCGGATAGTAGACTGCCAGGGCTCGAACATAGTTCTCCACGATCTGGAACCGTAAGGTAGCCACCAGATCGGCAAAGAAGCCGAAGAAGGCGATGGGGGCGTAATAGGTGACGATCTTCACGAAAGGCCATCATCACTTCGGTCAGGCCGTCGAGGAACTTGCCGATGACGTGGTCGGGGCCGCCACCAGATTGGTGGCAAAGCCGAACCAGGATGGAAGAAGACGATCAGCGGCAGCATGGCGCTGCGGCTCAGCAGGCCACAAAGTCGTCGGTGGTGAAGAAGTTGACGATCATGTCGGACAAAGGAGGCGGATCGCCGATGGCCCCGGTCTGGCCATGTCGGTCAGGGCTCCAGCACCGGGGAACCAGCTTCATGACAACGAACATGATGACGGCCGCAACGGCGCCGGTGATGACGAAGGTGAGCACGGTGGTGCCCATGATCTTGCCTGCCCGTTTCCGGCTGCGTACGCTGGCCACGGATTGGAGATGGAGGCGAACACCAGCGGCACCACCACGCAGAACATCATATTGATGAACACGGTGCCCGGGGGATAAAGTGATGGTGGCAGGAAAGAACCTTCCCTTCCGTACCTTAACCTGGGGGAAGGGGCCAGGAAGCGGTAGTTCTTCATAACTGTGGCATGATGGCCAGGAACAATAATCTTTTTCTTCTAACACAGACTTTGCCGTCAGTCCATGCTCGATTCACTCTCCTCTAAAATGGTTTGGGGGTAATATCACTCAAAGGGGCAGATCCTCGTCGGTGAGCTCCCCTTTGCAGACAATGTTGGTGGGCCCGGTCAGATAGAGTGTTGGGGTCACTTGGAGCCGGCATGCTCCACATCCCAAAGCTCGCCGCCCTTCATGGACCCGGCCACGTTTCCGCTGACCCGGCCCTGGCAGCGTCAGCACGGTGGCCACCGAGCCGGTGCCGGTGCCGCAGGCGTAGGTGAAGTCCTCCACGCCCCGTTCGAAGGTCCGCTCGCAGACCAGATCTTCCCCGACGACCTCGTAGAAATTCACATTGGCGCCCTTGGGGAATTCGGCGTACCAGCGGATCTTCCGGCCCAGCTCCCGCAGTTCGTTTTCGTCCGCTTCCTGCAAGCCCCGAGTAGGGGCACCACCGCGTGGGGAATGCCGGGATCTCCCAGCTCCACGTAGGAGCAGGGATAGCGCACACCGTCGATTTCCACCGGGGAGTCCAGCTTCACCGTGGTGGGATCGTTGAGCCGGATGCGGTAGAGTCTCTGATCGATCCGCTGACCGGTGACGATACCGGCCGTGGTTTCCACCGTCTGGGTCTCACCGGCCAGACCGTTTTCATAACCGTAACGGCAGATGCACCGGGCGCCGTTGCCGCACATTTCGCCGACACTGCCGTCCGAATTGAAAAACAGCATCTTATAGTCTCCGCCCTGGGTGGGGTATCCACCACCATCAGTCCGTCTGCGCCGATGGACAAGTGCCGCTCACACAGCACCCGGGCCATGGCCGGCAAACACCTGGGCGGGCAGGTGGGCTTCAGATTGTTCAGCACCAGAAAGTCGTTTCCTGCGCCGTTCATTTTCCAGAATTTCAAAACCCGTGCCTCCTTTTCCGTGCATATGATATTACTATTATAACAGCACCGGACGGCGGGGACCACTAGGAGAATGTGCCAAAAAACATGTTCAAAACCTGCTGAACCTGCGGCGGGATGGGTGAATTGCGATTTGACCGGGAATGTGGTATGCTGAAAAAAAAAGGGGGGCGGACACGTATGCCGCGGAAAAACGCAAAGAAATACCCAGGGGACGGATCATCTCCGCAGCGTGGAAGCTCTTTTATGAGCAGGGATATGCGGATACCACGGTGGAGGACATCGTCTTTGAGTCAGAGACCTCCAAGGGCTCGTTTTATCATTATTTCGATGGCAAAGGACGCCCTGGTGGGAACACTGGCCTATGTGTTTGACGAGAAGTATGAAGCGCTGATGGACACCATGGATCCGGATCTGGGCGCCATGGAGAAGCTGGTTACCTCAACCATGAGCTCTTTGCCATGATTGACGGCGGGATCTCCATGGACCTGCTGGCGCGGCTGCTGTCCACGCAGCTGCTGGCCCGGGGAGAAAAACATCTGCTGGACCGCAACCGCCTAGTATTTCCGGCTGCTGCGGCAGATCATCACCCGAGGGACAGGCGGCCGGCCAGCTGCGCACGGACCGCACGGTCAATGCGCTGGTCAAAGGCCTATGCCCTGTGGGAACGGCACTGCTGTATGATTGGTGTTTGTGCGGCGGGGAGTATTCCCTGGTGGCCTATACTGATGAGATGACGCCGATGTTTTTGGCCGCTTACAGTCCACAAGTGCGGAAAAAAAATAATTTTAACTTGGAATGATTTAAAATGATAATAGAAAAACGTCTTGCTTGTATAGACTGAAAAATCAAGAAAAAATGAGAAAAACAGGAAATGCCGTATAGAATTCATTCTATACGGCGTTCTGCATTTCGTTCTACTTTCTTTTGTGGTATGATGATGGCAACCGTTGAATCTATATGAGGAGAGAATGGAATGACAATCGCACAAATCTGCATCTTGCTGGCCATTGCTGTGTATCTGCTGGCCATGCTGGGCGTGGGCGTCTGGTTCGCCAACAAAAACCGCTCAGTGGACGAGTTCTACCTGGGCGGGCGGAAGCTGGGGCCCATCGTCACCGCCATGAGCGCGGAGGCTTCGGACATGAGCAGCTGGCTGCTCATGGGCCTGCCGGGCGTGGCCTATCTCACGGGTCTTGCTGAGGCGGGATGGACTGCCATCGGTCTGGTGATCGGGTACCTATCTCAACTGGCTGATTGTGGCCCGGCGGATCCGCCGCTACTCCCACCACTTAGAGCCATCACCGTGCCGCAGTTCTTTTCTCCAAGCGGTGGGGAGATGACAAAAATCTTCTCTCCGCCATTGCGGCTGTGGTCATCATCGTGTTCTTCGTACCCTATACCGCCTCTGGCTTTTCCGCCTGCGGTAAGCTTTTTGCCACAGCTTATTTGGGAATGGACTATGTGACGGCCATGCTGATCAGTGCCGCTGTGATTGTGATCTATACGGTCATGGGCGGATTCCTGGCTGCCTCCTTTACCGACCTGGTGCAGTCTATCATCATGACGGTGGCCCTGGTAGCGGTGCTGGGCTTTGGCGTTGCCAATGCCGGCGGTATGGCCGTACTGGAGAATGCGGAGTCCCTGGCGGATACCTGAGCATGACGCAGAGCCCTGCCACCGGCGGGTCCCCCATACAGCTTACTGACGATCCTGTCTCTCTGCCGGCCTGGGGCCTGGGTTACTTCGGCATGCCCCATATCCTGCTGCGCGCTTCATGGCCATTGAGATGGGCTCGCGTCTGATTAGCTAGTAGGCGGGGTAACGGCCCACCTAGGCGACGATCAGTAGCCGGACTGAGAGGTTGGCCGGCCACATTGGGACTGAGACACGGCCCAGACTCCTACGGGAGGCAGCAGTGGGGAATATTGGGCAATGGGCGCAAGCCTGACCCAGCAACGCCGCGTGAAGGAAGAAGGCTTTCGGGTTGTAAACTTCTTTTATCAGGGACGAAGCAAATGACGGTACCTGACGAATAAGCCACGGCTAACTACGTGCCAGCAGCCGCGGTAATACGTAGGTGGCAAGCGTTATCCGGATTTACTGGGTGTAAAGGGCGTGTAGGCGGGAAGGCAAGTCAGATGTGAAAACTACGGGCTCAACCTGTGGCCTGCATTTGAAACTGTTGTTCTTGAGTGCTGGAGAGGCAATCGGAATTCGTGTGTAGCGGTGAAATGCGTAGATATTAGGAGGAACACCAGTGGCGAAGGCGGATTGCTGGACAGTAACTGACGCTGAGGCGCGAAAGCGTGGGGAGCAAACAGGATTAGATACCCTGGTAGTCCACGCCGTAAACGATGGATACTAGGTGTGGGGGGACTGACCCCCTCCGTGCCGCAGTTAACACAATAAGTATCCCACCTGGGGAGTACGATCGCAAGGTTGAAACTCAAAGGAATTGACGGGGGCCCGCACAAGCGGTGGAGTATGTGGTTTAATTCGAAGCAACGCGAAGAACCTTACCAGGGCTTGACATCCCTACGGACAGAATAGAGATGCATATCCTTCCCTTCGGGGACTGCGGTGACAGGTGGTGCATGGTTGTCGTCAGCTCGTGTCGTGAGATGTTGGGTTAAGTCCCGCAACGAGCGCAACCCTTATTGTTAGTTGCTACGCAAGAGCACTCTAGCGAGACTGCCGTTGACAAAACGGAGGAAGGTGGGGACGACGTCAAATCATCATGCCCCTTATGTCCTGGGCCACACACGTACTACAATGGTGGTCAACAGAGGGAAGCAAAGCCGCGAGGCGGAGCAAATCCCTAAAAGCCGTCCCAGTTCGGATTGCAGGCTGAAACCCGCCTGTATGAAGTCGGAATCGCTAGTAATCGCGGATCAGCATGCCGCGGTGAATACGTTCCCGGGCCTTGTACACACCGCCCGTCACACCATGAGAGTCGGGAACACCCGAAGTCCGTAGCCTAACCGCAAGGAGGGCGCGGCCGAAGGTGGGTTCGATAATTGGGGTGAAGTCGTAACAAGGTAGCCGTATCGGAAGGTGCGGCTGGATCACCTCCTTTCTAAGGAGACCTCAAGCAAAATGATGAGTTTGCTTGTTGTAGTGTCCTAAGGTCAGTATGGTGTAGAGATGCGTTACGTTGTTTAATTTAGAGGCGCACGCGATCAACGGGGGTATAGGAGGGGTCACGGGCCCATAGCTCAGCTGGCTAGAGCGCCTGCGCAAGATAATTTTTCTTGAGGTCGGTGGTTAATCCGGGAGGTCGGTGGAGAAAAAGGGGTCCAGCTGGGCGCCAGCGTGGAACTACGTTAAAAAGACGGTTCGAAGGACCTTTTCCTGGAGCCGTGATAGGGCCCATAGCTCAGCTGGCTAGAGCGCACGACTGATAATCGTGAGGTCGGTGGTTCGAGTCCACTTGGGCCCACCCAATTTTGAAAGGAAATTGCCCATAGTTGGATGTTAGAACACCTGATTCAAGCATTTCACCGGTTCGAGTCCGGCATTTGAGATCTGACCTTCAAAAAAAAGGTTTTGGAGAGACCTGCACCTTGAAAACTGAACAATGAACAAAAGCAATTGAAAAAAGCAACAGAAGCAAGCAAGAAATTGCGAGCAAGCAACAGAGAGGTAACAAAGTAAAATTTGTGAAAACTTTTGAAAAAATAAAAGGGTAACAAAACTACAAAAAAAAGCCTGAAGCCTGCATAATTCTCAAAGAGAAGAAGAGAAGAGCTTTTTGGCTGTTCTACGAAACGATAGGTCAAGCTGAGAAAGAGCGCAAGGGGAATGCCTTGGCATCAGGAGCCGACGAAGGACGTGACAAGCTGCGATAAGCCTCCGGTGAGCTGCACATAAGCATTGATCCCGCAAGATTTCCGAATGGGGAAACCCGGCAGAGCAATACTCCGTCAACCTGCGTTGAACAAATAGGCGTAGGCAGGGAACCGCCTGAACTGAAACATCTAAGTAGGGCGAGGAAGAGACATCAACAGAGATTCCGCAAGTAGTGGCGAGCGAACGCGGAAGAGGGCAAACCGGTGGATTTATCCACCGGGGTTGTGGACCGACACAACGGCAGCGATAGGTTAGCCGAACGGTATGGGAAGGCCATCCACAGCGGGTGAGAGACCCGTAGGCGAAAGACCGAAGTGCGCCAGCGAGGATCCAGAGTACCGCAGGACACGTGAAACCCTGTGGGAAGCAGGGGGGACCACCCTCCAAGCCTAAATACTACTTGATGACCGATAGAGGAGCAGTACCGTGAGGGAAAGGTGAAAAGGACCCCGGGAGGGGAGTGAAAGAGAACCTGAAACCTTGTGCTTACAAGCAGTCAAAGCTCGTTAATGAGTGATGACGTACCTTTTGTAGAATGGTCCGGCGAGTTATTGTACGTGAGCGAGCTTAAGGTGTTAAGCACCGGAGGCGAAGCGAGAGCGAGTCTGAATAGGGCGAATAAAGTTCGTGCCATAGACCCGAAACCGGGTGACCTACCCATGAGCAGGTTGAAGTGGGGGTGAAACCCCATGGAGGACCGAACCGACCCCCGTTGCAATGGTGGCGGATGACTTGTGGGTAGCGGAGAAATTCCTAATCGAACTTGGAGATAGCTGGTTCTCCCCGAAATAGCTTTAGGGCTAGCGTTGAGTGTTAGATTACCGGAGGTAAAGCACTGAATGGGCTAGGGGCTGATAAAGTTACTGAACCCTATCAAACTCTGAATGCCGGCTAATTGATGACTAGCAGTCAGACTACGTGAGATAAGTCTCGTGGTCAAAAGGGAAACAGCCCAGACCCACAGCTAAGGTCCCAAAGATATGCTAAGTGGAAAACGATGTGGAGTTGCGAAAACAACCAGGATGTTGGCTTAGAAGCAGCCACTCATTAAAAGAGTGCGTAATAGCTCACTGGTCGAGTGATTCTGCGCGGAAAATATAACGGGGCTAAGCGTACAACCGAAGCTTGGGATGCCGCAAGGCATGGTAGGGGAGCGTCGTATGAGGGGTGAAGTCGTAGCGGAAGCAGCGGTGGACTGTATTCGAGTGAGAATGCCGGAATGAGTAGCGAGAATTATGTGGGAATCATAATGGCCGAAAATCTAAGGTTTCTTGGGGAAGGTTCGTCCGCCCAAGGTAAGTCGGGAGCTAAGGCGAGGCCGAGAGGCGTAGTCGATGCACATACGGTAGAAATTCCGTAGCCACCGAAACTTAAGCTAGAAGGGGACACACTTGGAGCTAGGCGACCCGGGCGTTGGTTGACCCGGGCGAAAGGGACCGAAATTATAGTAGGGAAGCCGGAGAATGCTCGAGGCGAGAAAAGGTCTAAGGTATGCTAAGGTGCCCGTACCGCAAACCGACACAGGTAGATGAGGAGAGAATCCTAAGGCCAACGGGAGAAGGGTTGTTAAGGAACTCGGCAAAATACCCCGTAACTTCGGGATAAGGGGAGCCTCCTACGGGAGGCCGCAGCGAATAGGCCCAAGCGACTGTTTACCAAAAACACAGGTCTCTGCTAAATCGAAAGATGACGTATAGGGGCTGACGCCTGCCCGGTGCTGGAAGGTTAAGAGGAGGGTTAGCGCAAGCGAAGGTCTGAATTGAAGCCCCAGTAAACGGCGGCCGTAACTATAACGGTCCTAAGGTAGCGAAATTCCTTGTCAGGTAAGTTCTGACCCGCACGAATGGCGTAACGATTTGGGCGCTGTCTCAACAGCCCACCCGGCGAAATTGTTGTACCGGTGAAGAAGCCGGTTACCCGCAACTAGACGGAAAGACCCCATGGAGCTTTACTGTAGCTTAATACTGGAAATGGTAATTCATGTACAGGATAGGTGGGAGGCATGGAAACCTGGGCGTCAGCTTTGGCGGAGTCACCCTTGGGATACCACCCTTGGATTGCTGGTTTTCTAACCTGCGGCCGTGAATCCGGTCGGGGGACACTGTTAGGCGGGCAGTTTGACTGGGGCGGTCGCCTCCTAAAAGGTAACGGAGGCGCTCAAAGGTTGGCTCAGCACGGACGGAAATCGTGCAGTGAGTGTAAACGCAGAAACGAGCCTAACTGCGACACCGACGGGTCGAGCAGTAACGAAAGTTGGAGTTAGTGATCCGGCGGTATGCAAGTGGAAGTGCCGTCGCTCAACGGATAAAAGCTACCCTGGGGATAACAGGCTGATCTCCCCCAAGCGTCCACAGCGACGGGGAGGTTTGGCACCTCGATGTCGGCTCGTCACATCCTGGGGCTGAATTCGGTCCCAAGGGTTCGGCTGTTCGCCGATTAAAGTGGCACGCGAGCTGGGTTCAGAACGTCGTGAGACAGTTCGGTCCCTATCTGTTGCGGGCGAAGGAGATTTGAAGGGAGCTGTCCTTAGTACGAGAGGACCGGGATGGACAGACCTCTGGTGCACCAGTTGTCGTGCCAACGGCACAGCTGGGTAGCTACGTCTGGACGAGATAAACGCTGAAGGCATCTAAGCGTGAAACTCCCCCTAAGATAAGATCTCTCATCCTTTAGGAGTAAGGCTCGACGTAGACTATGTCGTAGATAGGTCGGAGGTGGAAGCACGGCGAGGTGTGCAGCTGACCGATACTAATAAGCCGAGGGCTTGACCTACAAGGTCGTTTTTTCACTGTTCGGTTTTGAAGGCGCAAAAAAGCGCCATTGTTCTGGAGAGAGAAAGTGGAAGAGTAGAAAAGAGAGACGAAGGAAGCTTTCTTTGCATACTTTCTTTCTCGAAAGAAAGTATGCGCCTTTAGCTCAGTTGGTAGAGCAACTGACTCTTAATCAGTGGGTCCCCGGTTCGAGTCCGTGAAGGTGCACCACGGCCCGTTGGTCAAGCGGTTAAGACGGCGGCCTCTCACGCCGCAAACGTGGGTTCGATTCCCGCACGGGTCACCCTGCCAAAACCGCGTGCCGAGGGTTCAATTCTGTCTGTTGTGCATAGAACGGCGGACATCTTTTTTCGTACTCACTGCCAAATATGGCCCGGTAGTTCAGTTGGTTAGAACGCTGTTTTGAAGTTCAGGTCCCCCATTTCAGCGCGCTCACCACGGCGAAGGCCCGTGGACAGTTCCAGCAGAAGCAATTCGTAGCAGCCATCCTCCTGGCCTGAATCAGCAGTCGCTGGATTTCCTCCGGCGTCAGCACTTGCATTTCTCTGGGGTTTGCAGATGGCAGTTTGCACCCATCGGAGGGATTGCGGAAAATCAGCTTTTCTTCTACTGCTTTGTTCAACGCTGCGTGGAGGGTGGTATGGATGCCCCGAACGGTCTGGTCGGACAGACCTTCGCCGTAGAGTTCTGCCCGCAGCAGTCTGCCACCTTTTTTGAGGTTTGCATAGAACTGCTGGATGTCCCCGGTGGTCAGCTTGTCCAGCCGGATGTCTCCGAGAGCAGGGATGATATGCTGATAGATCCGGCGCTCGTAGGACATTTGGGTGTTGGGACGGAGATTCACTTTTTATATCCCTGGTACCAGACATTCAACCAGTCACCAAGCAGAATCCCTGGCTTTTGGCTGATCGGGCACAGGCTCCTGGAGACTTTCCCGCAGCTGATCCAGCTTTGCCACACACTCCGCTTTGGTTTTTGCCAAAACGTTTTTGGTGATTGGGAAGGCCCTTTTCATCGCGGCCGACCACATATCGGCCCTCCCACCGGCCATCCTTTCTCAGACGGACACTGCCGTCGCCGTGTTTTCTGCGTTTTGCCACGGAGCCATCTCCTCTCCCAAATAGTCGGTCAGGAACCCGGCCACGATCTCCGCCGCTTTCCGATGCATATCCCCGGTGGTGTGGGTGTAGGTGTCCAGGGTGAAGCTGGCCTTGTATGGCCCAGGATAAGATAGTCCCGCACCTCCTGACGGGTGTTCTCAATGTCTTCTTCCAACTCGCTGAAGTCCGGCTCCCGGTAGAACCTCTGATGCAGGGCCTTCATGTAGTCGTTCATGTGTGCAGCCTCCTTTGCAGCAACACACAATACCGAAATACGGAGAGAATAGCCAGGGCTTTTTGACCACAATTATCAGATTGTTATCAATTTCTCCGCTCCGCTTCTGCGCGCCGCTTATCATTGTTAACACTGTGCTATTTCCGAAAGGCTTTTATCTTTGTTTTGCGACGCAGATTTTGATATGCATGCATCTGTCATACGCATACTCGGACGTGATGTATGTCTCCTCATCTTTAATTTTGGATGACCAGACATACGCGCCAATTTAGGAATGTGTTATAACCTCTTCTGGAATTTCAGGATGTCTTTGAAACTGATCTGACCATGTGTCTGCATTACATCCTGAACACACTTGTCGCGTAGTTTTTCAGTGTCTCCAAGTTGATATCCGTATCATGAGCAATGATGTGCATCATCATAGACCTCTACCGACAGTTTGAACAGCAGACGACCACCTGGTCACCCAGCGCAGTCAGACTTCCTTCCAGCATATAGGACAGCGTGTTGGGGAAGATAGTAACCGTCGCACTCCGCGTTTCGGTATCCGACATAGAACCGATCGCTTTTTCGATGTACTCGTTTTGTGTTGAGCAGTTGTCGCTTTTGTACTGGTCACCGACCATCTTCCAGGTCTCGTCTGTCAGCCATACAGTGTGGCGGTTCTACTGGTTTCTTTCATATCAAATTCCTCCGCAGTGTTGCGAAAAGCGTCAAGAGAACGCCTTGATACTCTAAGGATACAGGCTGTTTTGGGCGTCAAAAAGGTGGTGAAGGGCATTGCCGGGAGCCGGAAAGCGTTGTTTTAAATCCCCGAACCGCCCGCACTGCGGAGGTTGTGGTGGACAGGCGGCACAAAGACGCCAGTCCTTTCTACCTGCTTTTTTTCGTCCTCCGAGCCATCGAAATCGGCCCAAATCTGCCTCGAAAGCCTTGGTGGGGCAGGGCTCCCTGCCCCGAAGAAGGGCACAGCCTTACAGCGGGGCACATGGGGTGTTCCTGGCCTCGCTGATGCATGAGCCTTATTTTTTCAGTCGGAGCATCTGCTGATGGTAGCAATGATCCATGGCAGATTGGATCGGCAGGATGGTGTACAGGTTGTTGCCATTCTGCTCATGCCGATGGTAATGAACTGCCTACAATGCTTTCATCACAGTGGACAGGTCAGGTGTATTAGCGGAGATGGTAGCTGGGATGAACTGATGTGCTCTGGTAGAATGAAGTTGCGACACACCATTCTGAAAGGAGAAAGCAAACCATGTCCGAGAAGATTGTACAGCTGAATGAGGAAGTTATCAAGGGCCAGCTCAAGGAATTGGTGCGTGGAAGTGTAGAAGAGACCGCTCAACAAGCTGCTGGAGGCCGAGGCGGAGAAGTTGACCCAAGCTGCCCGGTACGAGCGTAACGAGCAGCGCCAGGGGTACCGGAGCGGCCACTACAGCCGGAGTCTCACCACTACCTCCGGTGACGTTACCCTCAAGGTGCCGCTCAAGGGGATTCCCTTTGAGACAGCTATCATTGAGCGGTATCGCCGTCGGGAGAGCAGCGTGGAGGAAGCGCTCATTGAGATGTACCTGGCAGGTGTTTCTGTGCGCCGTGTGGAGGACATCACAGAAGCGCTCTGGGGCAGCAAGGTGTCTCCGGCCACCATCAGTGAGCTGAATAAGAAAGCGTATGTCCACATTGAAGACTGGCGGAATCGTCCTCTGCAAGGTGGGCGG
>VOFD01000990.1_pt1 | contig 12848 bp, 10 predicted proteins | sample 5384101 | NCBI WGS metagenome assembly VOFD01 (sample SAMN12384723, study PRJNA508395) | human gut metagenome | isolation source: healthy gut C | host: Homo sapiens
ATGCCATGAAGAAAGGCATACGGTTTGATTACCTGCTTGTTGACAGTTGGTTCACCTGTGCAGACCTGATACGATTCATCACTTCAAGACATTTGGAATGCCATCTGATAGGCATGCTAAAGATGGGGAAAACCAGATACAGGACCGAAGCGGGAAACCTGAACGCTCCCGTCATCATCGACAGGCTGAAGAAGGAAAAGTCGGTCAGGTACAGCCGCAAACTGAACTGCTATTATGCCCACATGGATGCCGAATACGCCAACCGGAAAATCCGGATCTTCTTCTGCAAAAAAGAGGCAGGAAAGGGGCATGGAACGCATTCCTTTCCACTGACACCCGACTGGACTTCTTTGAAGCCTACCGGATTTACTCCATGCGTTGGGCCATTGAAGTCTGCTTCTCGGAAATGAAAGGGCTGCTCAGGCTCGGGAAATGCCAATGCAGGAACTTCTCTTCACAAATAGCAAGCATAAGCCTGACACTGATGCAATACAACATCCTTTCCCACATCAAGAGGTTTGAAGCCTATGAAACCATAGGGGGATTGTTTGACCGGACTGTCAACGGAGCGATGGAACTCTCGGTGACCGAACGGATATGGGAACTGATCCTGCAGATTGTAGCTGTCATCGCAGAGCTATTCTCGGCAGATGAAGAGGAAATTATCAGGATGATTGCCTATGACAATCCAAAAATCAACATCATTAAAGATTTATGTGGATAGACCCGGGCCAGGTGGTGGACGGTTTCGGTATCGCAGGAAACTACTACACGGGCAAAACGCCGCTCGGGAACGACATCACGATGGCGGGCGGGGAACTCCGCTACATGAAAGAGCGATGGATAATAGAAGGCGAATACGCCAGCCGCTGGCTGGGAACCGCCAGCGGCACCGACCGGCTGGACCTGGCGGCCGTTCACGCCATCTACCGCCAACCCGTCCGGCAATGGGGCCCCGTGAAATTCATCGCTCCGATGATACGCTGGGACTACGGCCGCAACATCGCCCTGCTCGACCAATCCGACATCCTGCACCTGAACGCCCAGCGAATAACGGGCGGCCTCACGATAGGATTTGTAAAAAAGTTGTTGCAGTGTGAACTGAGGCTCAACTACGAACACTATCTCATCGACCGACGGCCGGCCGCGATAGAGGCCAACCCCGCTTTCCACAACAAGTTCATCGCCGAATTCTTCCTCGCCTTCTAATCAATGCGGCCGCTGCCGCGTATGAGCGGAGATACGCTCCGCCGCAAAGGCAAGACTTCCGCTGCCGCAGCGCAATCTCTGCCAAACGCCGCACGACCCGAAGAAATAAGGCACGGAAGAACGAGAAAAAAGCACGGCATATTTGCAGGAAACAAAATATTCACTACTTTTTGTCCTGCTTTTACGGCGAGTTAGCTCAGCTGGTTAGAGCGCATGATTCATAATCATGAGGTCCCGAGTTCAAGTCTCGGACTCGCTACGAAACGACGGACAATACCTTACGGTATTGTCCGTCGTGTTTATGCTGCACAGGATGGATTTGTCCTCTCCGCACCGGATTTACCTACAAGAAATGCATAGGGTCGGGAAAGACATCCCGTCCTTTCTGGACAATACGAAGCAAACAGAAAACGCGAAAAAAAGACAACAGACCTCAACGACCGGCACCGCCGGCGGAGGCGGCATCATCTATCCGTTTCGTCAGTTCGTCCATTCTTCGCTCCAGTTCCGACAGCCGTTCGCAGATATTCCCGCCGCCGCTTCCATAGGAGACCAGTGTGAACTTAACGTCCCAAACACCGCACAGGTCAGCGCGTTTCACGACTATATCCGGGAACTGCCGCCGGTCGGGACTGCCCGCGACAAGAAGCGCTTCTCCGGGAAATTTTTATCGGCAATTACCCTCCGCACCATGAGTCCGCCGCTTCGAAGAGCAAAAAACATACGGTGTAAGACCGTCGGTATCCACCGCACCGAAATCAACGATACGTTTACCGACCAGCACATCGCCGCTACGGAATTCGTCGGGCATTGCACCGTCCGCCACACAGGCAATACATTCGCCGTCCGAGGAGAGCACCGCAGGCATGCCGCCGCTCCGCAACCCTGCGCCGTCACCTACCGGACAGCTCCCTCCTGTCATGCCGACAGGCAACATGGAAGCGACAGGGACATCGTAAGCCCCTTCCACATCGCTCGCAACAGAAACATTTCCAATACGATGCCCGTACACAGAAGCATTTCCCGTTACCAGCCAGTTGAAATCCAATCCGGCGCACTTTTCGAAAACCAAATCGTAATCGATGGAATTACGGCTGTACCAATTGGAAACGGTCTGAGGACTCACCCCGAGAAACGAAGCGAGTTCGGTCTTGTTCCTAAGGCCGTAATGCGACATTATCCGATTAAGAATTTCCGATTTAAGCACTGCAAACAATACGTTTATTCGGGCATCAGCTATTAACAGCCAATTAACAGATTGTGAATGACTTTACCCTACACTACCGACAAAAATAGGAAAAAATTACATACCATAAAACGACTGGAAAATTTCCTTTTCACAAATTCGTATACCGTTTTCCGGCACCGATAGCCGGACACTCCCCACCCCGACCTGAAAGCGACGGCCGGGGCCCGGTCAACTCTTCCGCCCAAGACCGGAGGGACACTCTCTCCTCCGCATACCGCTTCTTCCGGCATATCTTCCCCTCGCCGTCATGCATACTCCGCCCCGACGGCAGAATGCCTGCCGTACCTTTTCTAAAACAAATCCATGAAAAACTCTCGCTTTCCATACGGCAGCATCGTGCCGTCAAAAGCCGGAACAAGCCATCTGCCGCCAGGTTCCGGAAATCACGGCATCGCACCGCGCTATCACTCTCACACTATAATAACGGACGATACGGAACGGAAATTTTGCGAAAGCTGCGGAATGCTCCGCCACCGAAGCGATACCCGGCACCGTTATCTTGCCTTACCGCTCTCGGCGGCAGCGGTTTCCCTGCAACGGAACGCCTGCAAACAGAGGCATGAATGCAGCCTGACATTCCGCAGCTCTCTGCGGGAGTGCTACTGAGAACCCGGTATGTGCGGAAACGCAACACCGAAGCCGACGGCCCGCCCCCGAAAGGCAGCGGATAATCCGCAAACTCACGCGCGCCGGAGCAAAAGAAGAAAAACAAGAGGCACTCCAAAGACGCAAAAACCGCGGCATTTCTGCCGCGGTTTCGTCATCCGCCCGTTCCGAAACCGGCACAAATCTTTACGTCTCCGGATAATCGGCGACCAGTCCGTCCGGCCCCGTATTCCGAAATTCATGGAACACATACCGACAGTCGGCGAACATTCTCCGCAGCGTCTCCCGTACCGGCGGGGTATGGATACCGGGCAGAAGCGTGGTACGCAGGCTCGTACCCGTGCCACCGCGCCGGAGAATCCCGATGGAGCGCAGAACGTTGTCCATCATCGCCTGCGACAGCGGCGTCACGGCTCCGTAATGTTCCGCATCCGGAAAATGCTTGATATCCATCGCCACGAAATCCACCGCTCCGGAGGCAATCAGTTGCCGGAGCATTTCGGGATTGGTACCGTTCGTATCGAGCTTCACACGATAGCCCAACGCCTTCACCCTCTCCAGAAAAGCGGGGAGTCCGGCGTGCAGCGTAGGCTCGCCGCCCGTAACCACCACCCCATCGAGCCAGCCGCGGCGGCGTGCGAGATAGTCGAACACCTCGCTCTCCGCCACATCGGGCCGCTCCCGCATCAGCGCCGGCACCACCAGCGCCGGATTGTGACAATAGCTGCAGCGGAAGTTGCATCCCTTGGTAAAGACCACCGCCGACAGCACGCCGTCCCAATCCACGAAGCTCTGTTTCACCAGCCCCCCGATGCGTATGCGCTCCTTCTCCATACCGCTCATACCGCTTCGGACGCCGCAGGTTCCTTCCAGCAGCAGGAAGCCGGATGCGACACGCCCTCCTGCTCCGTAATCATCCGGTCGAAAAAGCCGTCGGTCGCGAAACTCTTCGCGCTTGCCCTCGTTCCACTGGCTCACCGGACGCATGTAGCCCACGATGCGGCTGTAGACCTCGGCACTGCGTCCGCACTTGGGACAGGTAAAATGCTCGCCCGACAGATAGCCGTCCTGCGGGCAGACGCTGAACGAAGGCGAGATGGTGATGTAAGGGAGCCGGAATCCGCCCGTCACCTTACGCACGAGCCGTTTGGCCGATTCGGGCGACATCTCGTGTTCCCCGGTAAAGATATGGAGCACCGTACCGCCCGTATAAAGTGTCTGCAACGGGTCCTGCTTTTCAAGCACCTCATATATGTCGTCCGAGTACCCGACAGGAAGGTGCGTGGAGTTGGTATAGTAGGGCTTCGCCCCGCGCTCCGTCCGTGCCTGCTGGTTGGCGGTGATGATATCCGGATAACGTTGCGTATCGATACGCGCGAACCGGTAGGCCGTACTCTCGGCCGGGGTAGCTTCGAGATTGTAGATATTGCCTGTCTCCTCCTGAAACTCCGCCATCACTTCGCGCATGAAGGTCATCACCTTGCGGCTGAAGGCACTCCCCTCCTCGGTGGCTATCGACACGCCGAGAAAATTCAGGCAGCATTCGTTCATGCCGTTGATGCCGATGGTGGAGAAATGGTTTTTCCAGAAGCAGCCGTAGCGGTCGTGCACCTGCCGCAGGTAGAATTTCGAATAGGGATAGAGCCCCTTCTCGGTATATCCCTCTATCACCTTGCGCTTCACTTCGAGACTGTCGCGGGCTATCTCCATCAGGTGACGGAGCCGCTGGAAAAAGAGCTCTTCCGAAGGGGCCTCGTAACCGAGACGCGGCATATTGATGGTCACCACACCGACCGAACCCGTCAGCGGATTGGCCGCGAAGAGCCCGCCGCCGCGTTTCATCAACTCGCGCTTGTCGAGCCGCAGGCGGCAGCACATGCTGCGCACGTCGTCGGGTTTCATATCGGAATTGACAAAATTGGAGAAATAGGGGATGCCGTACTTGGCCGTCATTTTCCAAATGCCGTCGTAGTCGGGATTCTCCCAGTCGAAATCGGGCGTTATGTTATAGGTAGGTATCGGGAAAGAGAAGAGACTTCCGGCCGCATCCCCTTCATACATCACCTCGGCGAAGGCCTTGTTCAGCAACATCATCTCCGGCTGGAAATCGCCGTAAACGGCATCTTCGAGCACGCGCCCGGCATGCACCACCCGTTCGTTCTTCAGGAAATCCGGTACCACGAGGTCCATGGTGATATTCGTGAACGGAGTCTGGAAACCCACCCTCGTCGGCACGTTCAGATTGAAGAGGAACTCCTGCAGACACTGCTTCACCTGCGCATAGTCGAGGTTGTCGTAACGTACATACGGCGCAAGGAAAGTATCGAAGTTCGAGAAAGCCTGCGCTCCGGCAGCTTCGCCCTGCATGGTATAGAAGAAATTCACGATTTGTCCGAGGGCGGTACGCAAATGGCGGGCGGGTGCGCTCTGCGCCTTACCTTCCACCCCCTTGAAGCCTACCAGAAGCAGGTCGCGCAGGTCCCAGCCCACGCAGTAAACACTCAGAAAGCCGAGGTCGTGAATGTGCAGCGCACCGGAACGATGGGCCTGGGCTATCTCTTCCGTATAGAGTTTGCCGAGCCAGTACTGCGAAGTGATGCTCGTCGATATGTGCTGGTTGAGCCCCTGGAGCGAATAGGAGGAGTTGGCGCTCTCCTTCACCCGCCAGTCGTCCAGTCCGAGATAATCGTCGATGACGTCGAGGTTCGAGAACAGCTCCTTGCTCTGTCTGATTTCCTCGTGCTTCTTGCGGTAGAGCATATAGGTCTTGAGCAGGTCGAAATCGCCGCTGCGGTAGATGGCTTTCTCCACCGCATCCTGCACTCGTTCCACATGCGGGATACGCTCCCCTCCGGCAGCGAGCTCCGCGATGACCTCACCGGCCAGCCGGCGTGCCGCGGCACGGTCGGGACGGCCTGCGGCCCTCATGGCCTTGAAAATGGCCTGTTCGATTTTTTCCGGCCTGAATTCTGCAACGTCGCCGTTGCGCTTTACGATTTTCGTAAACTGAGTCTGTCCATTCATCTTCTTAGATGTTAAGAGATTAGAAATGGTAACTCCGGGAAATTGAATAAGACGGCGGCATCCATGCCCCCCTGTCCGACAGCCTTTCGCCCGAAAGCTACGTTAATACGGCACCGGGCAGGTCTTCTGGCTCGTTCCGGGTTTTGCGCCTTCCCGGCCCTTCGGGGCCAGTGGCAAAGGATGCTCACCCTTCGCACCTGCCGCATACCGGCTCTGCGGGACTCTCCCGCCAGCGGGCATACGGTGTGCACGGAACTTACAGCTACGGGGATAGCTCCTGATTCTCACAGGATTCCCTTTTCATCCCCGGCCGCACCCGACGGGCGGCACGGGAAACCTGGTGTCGGGAACAAAATTAGCCAATGCCGTTCCGAAAACCCCGCCTCGCCGGGGAAGTTTTCACATAGTTTTCAACAATCCGCCTCCGCCGGCAGGCCGGACGCCGAAAAGCGTCCGGCTCCGCAGCAGCTTCGGACAGGCCTCGTTTTGGAAAACCCGCGGCAATCCCTATCTTTGCTCCGACGATATGCCTCATCTCTACATCATAGCCGGATGCAACGGCGCGGGAAAAACCACCGCGTCCTACACCGTATTGCCGGAGATGCTCGGCTGTCGCGAATTCGTCAATGCCGACGAGATAGCCAGGGGACTCTCGCCGTTCAACCCCGGCAGCGTGGCGATTGAAGCAGGCAGGCTGATGCTCCAGCGCATGGACGACCTGCTGTCGGAAGGAACCGACTTCGCATTTGAAACCACGCTGGCCACCCGTTCTTACGTACGATTCATCGAACAGGCCCATGCCAAAGGCTACTTCGTGACGCTGCTCTACTTCTGGCTGCCGACACCCCAACAGGCCGTCGAACGCGTAGCCACCCGTGTCCGGGAAGGCGGACACGACATTCCCCGCGAAGTCATCTGCCGCCGCTACCGGATGGGACTCAAAAACCTGACCGCCCTTTACGCCCCCATCTGCGACTACTGGGCCATTTACGACAACAGTTCGGCAGACACGCAGGTGAAGATGATTGCTTCGGGCGGCCTCTCGGCAACATTGACCGTCGAAGATACGTTATCCTATAAATCGATTGTAACTTATGAGTGAGGTCGAAATCAAACAAATGCAGAAAAAAATCGAGGCTGGCATCCAATTGGCCCGCAAACGTCTGATAGAGAAGACGAAAAAAGAGGACGGAACGTTGGTCGTCATCCGCGACGGCAAAGTGGTGCACATTCCCGCACGGGAGTTGCGGTAACCGTCCGCCGGAATACGGAAAAGCGCAGGACCGCATGGTCCTGCGCTTTTGCATCCCGCCCTCTTCGCAGTCGGATTCCTGCCGTCTCTGCAAATACGCTCGCCAACCCGTATCTCATATCCTATAAAATCCTCTCGACACCCATATACGATACGCAGCCACGAACCGTGGCCTTATCATCATCACCAAAATACGCTTTACAGGCAAATATCGCAACAAAACAAGCCGTCGGCATAGCGTATCCGCGCACACTGCAAAAGAAATCCGGCATCCCTGCGCACTTCTCCGTTTCTGCTGTATAAAAGGCAATTAATGAACCTTTCCGACCCGGCCTGACAGTCTGTAGCCCGGCAGCACAATAACATAAAAAGCCCGATAAACACCACATAAAACCGTTCATTTCTACAATTACATGAACACTATTAACGCATTTATCGGCAAAATCATAATACGATACGCCACAAACACAAAACGAACAGTTCTTTTCACGTAAAACGAGATGCCAAATACGAAAAAAAACGGTAAAATCAGGACCATAATTCACTTATATAGTCCCAAAACGGAATTAAGAAAATTAACGACCCTCAAAAACGTTAAATTTGATAATTAAACATTAATGACGTTCATGAACATCGTAAAGTTAAACGGCGAAGATACCGAACTGTACCGGCGCGTAGCGCATCTAGTAATGAACCGGGAAGTCCTCGCGAGCAACAACAACTATCCGTTCAAGACATCCTCGGAACACATCTGGTTCGTCGCCTGCGACGACGAAGGCCGCACCCTCGGATTCATCCCCGTGGTGCTCAGAAACAGGAAGGCGACGATAAACAACTACTATGCCGCCGAAGACGACGAAGAGGTATTGTGCCTGATGCTGACACAACTGATACAAGAGTTCAAAAAAGACTTCGCTATCATATCCGTCACCCAGAACAAACACATCCAGGCCTTCAGGCGCTGCGGGTTTTCGGTAATGTTCGAATGGGAAAAATACGTGAAAATGATATACAACGAAGATGACCAGAAAAAACGTTTATGAACTGACCTTAGAGCGTATCGATACCATATTCAATGAATTCGACAACGTATATGTTTCATTCTCCGGAGGCAAGGACAGCGCCGTGATGCTCAATCTGTGCATCGACTACATGCGCCGCCACCACATAGCCCGGAAACTCGGCGTATTCCACATGGACTATGAGGGTACAGTACGAGGAGACCACCCGCTATATCGACCGCGTATTCGCTGCCAACAAATACCTGCTGAAATCTATCGCGTCTGCGTCCCCTTCAAAGTGACCACATGCACCTCCATGTACCAGACCTACTGGCGGCCGTGGGAGGAGGAGAAACGCGAACTGTGGGTACGCGAAATGCCGGCGGAGTGCTACACGGCACAAGACTTCCCTTTCTACTCGAAAGAGATGTGGGACTACGAATTCCAACTGCTGTTCGCGCAGTGGTACCACAGGCTCAAGGGGCAAACCGTACCTGCTGTCTGGTCGGCATCCGAACGCAGGAGAGCTACAACAGATGGCGCACGATATACGCGGGAAAACGCACGTCGCAGTACCGGAACCTGGTCTGGACATGCCGCAACAGTCCCGACATCTACAACGCCTACATCCTGTACGACTGGCTCACGACCGACATCTGGACGGCAAACGGACGGTTCGGCTGGGACTACAACCGGCTCTACGACCTCTTCTATCAGGCGGGCGTACCGCTCGAAAAGCAGCGCGTGGCGAGTCCTTTCATCTCGGCTGCCCAGGAGAATCTGGCACTCTACCGCGCCATCGACCCCGACACCTGGGGCAAAATGATATGCCGTGTGAACGGTGTGAACTTCACCGGCATCTACGGTTCGAGCAGCGCCGTGGCCCGTTATCGAGCCAAACTGCCGCCGGGCCATACGTGGGAGAGCTACATGTATTTCCTGCTCTCCACCCTGCCGGCCAAGACGCGCAACAACTACCTGCGCAAACTCTCGGTCAGCATCAACTTCTGGCGCACGCGCGGAGGCGTACTGCCCGACGAGACCATCGAGAAGTTGAAGGCCATGGGCATCAAGATAGAAGTGGGAGAACGTTCCAGCTACAACACCGACAAGAAACCTATCCGGATGGAGTATCTGGACGACATCGACATTCCCGGATTCAAAGACCTGCCCCCTTTCAAGCGCATGTGCGTATGCATCCTGAAAAACGACCACGCCTGCAAATACATGGGCTTCTCGCTGACCAAGAAGGAGACGGACGACAGGCGGCGGATAATGGAATATTACAACAAAATCTTCTCTTGAAACCGATGAACAGATACAAAAGCCCCGTTTACGACGTCATCCCCGTACCCGTATCGAAGATACGCGCCAATGCCTACAATCCCAACGTGGTGGCACCGCCCGAAATGAAGGCTCCTCGAACTCTCCATCTGGGAGGACGGCTACACCTCGCCGTGCGTATGTTACTACGACCGCGAACACGACATCTACGAACTGGTGGACGGCTACCACCGCTACATGGTGCTGAAGACCTCCGACCGGATATACGAGCGGGAAGAGGGGATGCTTCCGGTGGTTGTGATAGATAAGGACCTCTCCAACCGCATGGCCTCGACCATCCGCCACAACAGGGCCCGTGGGACGCACTCGATAGAGCTCATGACCAACATCGTCGCGGAACTGAAACAGGCCGGCATGTCGGACGCCTGGATAATGAAGAACATCGGAATGGACCGCGACGAGCTGCTGCGGCTCAAGCAGGTATCGGGACTTGCAGCACTCTTCGCCGACAAGGAGTTCAGCATCCCCGACAATGCGTTCGGCACGGCACCGGGCCGCGGAATACAGAACAAGAAGGTTTTTCACGAATGACCGAACCGCCGCCCGATTCCGCAGGGATACGGACAGCGGCGACAGGAGACGACGACACAACGGAGAGGGCTCTCCGTTTTCGGGAAACAGCGCAACCGCAACCGGCACACGGGCCGGCGGCGTCACAACGGGAATTTCATCTTCAGGACGTCGTACATATCCGACACTTTGCCGCCTTGGCCGGCACCCTGCGACGAGATATCCTTCAGGAGATGCACCTCTACCTGCACGCTGCCCCTGCGCACACCCTCAGGAACGGGCACGGGAATATGAAGCGCCCCGCCTCCCATGAGCCTGAACTCGCCGGAGGCCGTCCAAAGGCTCTTAACCCCGACTTCAGCACCACCCGGTAGGTTCCCCGGGCCGATGTCGCTCCATGTTGTTGGCCACGACCACCTCGTCCGAACCGTCCCTCTCCATCGTTACCGAGAGACGGCCCGCAGGCCGTACAGCATCGGGATGCCGGAAAAGGGCCGCGGCATCCATGTCGCTGTTCCACTCCCCCGGCCCCGTCGTAGAAAACGGGGACACCGGGAGCCAGCCGCTTGAGCTCCATATAACTTTCGTACAGACAGTATCCGTTGCGCGAATCGTGTGCAGGAGCATACATCACCACCGACGGATGAAGGTGCGAAGCGTAATACATGCGGTGTATCCGGTCGATGTAGGCATCTTTCCATTCGGGAGCGTTGCTCGGATTGCCGCCCACGGTGATACGGGCCGGTTCCCGACTCGTATTGATATCCGCCGCATCGCACACGTACAGCCCCAGACTGTCGCAAAGCGCATAGAAACAGTCCGGCTGGAGAGTTCCGTCTGCAACGATGCAGTTATACCCCTCCGCCTTGAAGCGTGCAAGCTCGGTTGCCGCGGCCCCTTCGTCGCCGCCCATCGCATAACGTACGGCATACAAACCGACAGGCAGGCCGTCGATTAAGAATACTCCGTCAGACGTTCCCGGCGTCCGGAATCCTACCCGAACAGCCGCGTTCTCCACGAACCGGCCTTCGTTCCGGCTGCGTACCAGCAGTGTATAGAGATTCGGAGTTTCATGGTTCCACACGAGCGGGTCGGGTATCCGTACCGTAAAGCGTACGGTATCCCGGCTCAGCATACCGGTAACGATGTCTTTCTGCGACATGGCCACGACCTCGCCCTTCGGGTCAAGCAACTCGTAACAGACGGTATACTCCTTGGGATTCAACAGGATACTCTGCATGACGATATCGAGCGCCACATAACCGTAACCGCCGTCCACCGAAGTCTCGGCAAACAGGTCGTGTATCCGTACCGAGGGCTGAGACAACACCCAGGCCCTCCCCTCCAGCCTTTCCGCATCGCGGCCGCGCCCTTCGCCGATACGGCGGGCCGCCGGAGCCTCGCAGACGATGACCGAAACCGTATTGTAATCCTGCCGGATGAAATCGGTGATATCGAACTCCGTGCGCCCCATACCCGCCTGACTGTATCCGGCCGCCTCGCCGTTTACCTCGATGCCGAAAGAGGAGGGGACATCCTCCACACGCAGCAGGACGGCCCGGTTGTCCCACGCATAACGGACCTTGAACCGGGCCGTATAGCGGACTCCTTCCGGCACACTGTCGCGCTGCCACTCCTCCAGAGGAATCACATAGGAGGATGTACCGCCCGCCAACGCCTCTTCGCGTGAAGGATACGGCACGAGGGCACTGCGCGGCGGCAGTCTGAATCCCGCCTCCACCGCTCCGGGCTCACCGGCCATGGCGGCGAAACCGGGTCCTGCGGCACGCAGGGTTCCGCCGAAGGATGAAAGAAAAACGGCAAAGGCGAAGAGACAACTGATAGCAAGGCGTTTTATCGGCATGGTCGTCAATTTATCGGTGTTTATGCCTTAACTTTGCAGGCAGCCCCGCAAACGCCGGGCGGGGCTAAAATTACTCTTTTTTCCGTGAGAAATGGACAGGTATCCTGCACTTAATTTGCCCCCCGTCAGGCTGCGGGCCGCGCACAGGCACGGCGAGGAACGCGTCTGGGACGGTCTACGGGGCTGTTGGCTGCTGCTCACTCCGGAAGAGTGGGTGCGGCGGCACGTCATCGGCTGGCTGTCGGACTGCATCGGCATTCCCGCCGTCAATATCATTCAGGAGTACCCGCTTTCCCTCGGAGGCACACGGCAGCGGGCCGACATCGTGGTAACGGGCCGCGGGCAGCAGGCAGTCATGCTGGTGGAGTGCAAGGCCGCCGACGTCGCGATAGACCAATGCGTCCTCGACCAGGCAGTACGCTACAACAGCGTCGTCCGGGCCCGTTACATCATGCTCACCAACGGTCTGCGCCACTACTTCTTCGCCGCCGGCGACGGAACGGACTACGAACGGCTCGGAACCGTACCCGACCTTGCAGCATGGCTGTAACAACCGCCCGGGAGAAGAAAGGGGTACGGCCTTCGGCCGTACCCCTTTCTTCTCCCGTTTTCCCTCCGACGGGTCAGAAAGTCCGCTTTACCCCTATCAGGAACAGTGCCCCGACATTGTGGAGCGACTCTTTCCTTACGGGAATCTCGGCGAGAAACGTCAGGGTATATCCGCCGCCGAGCGCCTTGCCGACGATGGGCGAAAGGATAAGGTCGAAGCGGTCCCGTGTGAAGTCGTAC
>VOFD01001968.1_pt1 | contig 12828 bp, 25 predicted proteins | sample 5384101 | NCBI WGS metagenome assembly VOFD01 (sample SAMN12384723, study PRJNA508395) | human gut metagenome | isolation source: healthy gut C | host: Homo sapiens
TCAGTAGCTGCGTTCGGTGCATTGCTAATACAACAAATAGTAGCAACTAAAGAATATAAAAAAAACGAGCCATAAAGATTCAATAACTTTTGGTGTGGCAAAGAACCCCAAAATTATTAAAATCAAGTTTACCCCTCAAAAATTTTAATACCATTGGTTTTTTGAAAAGCCATCACAATTAAAATAACAGTGGAATCATTACAAGTAGTATCATCCAAATTAGATATGGAATAGATAATTTACTAAATTTCTTCATCTTCAACACTCCATCCTCAGCATTTTAAATTTCTTCTAGGGACTTCTCTTCGGCATCATTCTTTTTCATCAAATGAATTTCATAAGGATCAACATTTAAAACCAATTTGTTCACCAACTTTAACAAATTCATATGTATGTACGATAAGTTCTTTTCTTGTATAATAACACAATGTTCAAAATGAACTCAAAAACAGGAAGCATCAACTACCGATTAACTTCGCCTTATCAGTGGTGCTACATCCCAATCCACTCTGGTCTAATTACTATGAACCACCGACTTTGCAAAATTTTCATCAACACATTCAAAAGTTTGATTCATAAAAAGTTACTTGTTTATTTCCATTATATATGCCTTGCGAATAATATTTACTTTCCTTCCCAAAATTTTGCAACAAAAAGAATTTTTAGGGAGTTCATTATAATTTATCTTCGGTGTTCCCAATTTGTTGAATAACTTTTTGCCCACTCATCACTATTACGGTATCACTCATTGTTAAAAACTCTTCATGGTCATGAGTAGCTTTCATAAAGTAATCCTAATTTTTCTTTTTGCATCTCTTTTTAATTCATATTGCATATTTTGTCTAGTTTTTAAATCAAGTATAAGTGGTTCATCTAAAAGAAGTAATATTTTGGGTTTATTAATAATAGCCCTAGCAATGGCAATACGCTGTTGTTGTCCACCAGACATGGAATCAACTTTTCTTTTTTTCATATCCTTCTAAATTAACCATCTTAAGAGCGTTTTTTACACTTTCATCTATTAATGCATGAATAGCTTTTTTTTTCAATTGCATTCTAGACGGTTTTTTGATTTATATCTTTTTAGGATATAACCCTCTACTTTTCTTGTTTACTATATCTATAAAAAAATCTATCAATTCTTGATATGTTCGATTATTTAGCCCAAAAAAGCTTAACATTACCATACATTCAGATGAAATAAGTGCATATTTTTGAAAAACAGTATTAATCGGTCTTTATGTGGAGGTAAACCATTTACGACTTGACCATTCATGATAATTTCCCCCTCATCGGGCTTTTCAAATCCTCCAATCATTCTAATGGGTAGTTGTTTTTCCACATCCTGAAGGACCAACTAGTGTAATAAATTCATTTTCACGAATATATAAATTCATATGATCAACGGCTATTTCACCATCATATGATTTCACTATATTTTTAATTCAATCAGTTTATTCTTTACCATCATTTTCCTCCATAGTACCTAAAAAATTTGGTGGGCTACTAACCCAAATAACTTTTGCAATTTCTTTTTGTATGATTATAAATATAATGGTTTTTATCTGTTGTAAATAAAATGTTTCTCCTTTTTTACAAATATATCTATAATTACCATAAACAATTGTGATACTGCCTTCTAGAATATAACCGAATTCTTGGCCTTCATGAGGCATATCTAAAAGTAACCTCTGCTCCTGATTTTAATTCACATAATATAGGTTCCATTTCATTTTTTGCGCATTAGGAACAAGCCAAATCGTTTTTTACATCATCAGAAGTTTTTTTCAAAATAGTCCTCTTTAGTAAAAAACAATTTGTGGTTCTTCTTCTTCTTTAAAATTCATGAAGATTAGTACCCAAAGCAGCCAATATATCTGTTAACGTACTAATCGATGGACTTGTTAAATCATTTTCTAATTGAGAAATATATCCTTTGTTAACTCACACCGATCTGCTAATTCTTCTTAGTTGGTGACAGATACGTATTGCGCTACTATGAAGCCCGGCAATACCTGTTGGAAGAGGATATGTATCCAGTTATATGTGGAATGATCCCATGAACGTAGGTACCAACGGACGTAATGGTGCCAATCCCTCTCATAGCGTTTATCCCTGGACCTCCTACCAAATATATTTCTATAATAAGACCATTTTTAATGAAGTTGGCATTGGTACAACAGATTGGCATGAATTTGAAAAATATGGAAAAGGTTCGGGGAAGCGGGTTATTTTTCGCTATGGCCATGCCAGGCAGCCTGGGACGAGGGTTCTTGGGACGAACAGTTTTCCAGGCCTTACATAAACTTTGGCATAACCGGGATCAATGAGTTGGGCCGATGGAAGCATGACAGTTCGCAGCATCCCGGGGAACAACTTTATAACGGATGCTTTTATATTGAGACTTAATCCACAGCTATCACAAATGTTTGTTTTGCAGAAAAGACAAATACATTATAATCTTGACACCAGGGCGCGGATGCGCTCGGCTGTGGCAGGAGTATCACACCATTTCTCAGTACGAGTGTTTACTTCCACAGAGCCAGCCTGACAAATCACCATTTTAGGCGCTGCATCTGCCGCAGGAGAAATACAGCCAAAGCAACAGTACAGCACGCCATTCCAGTCGAACTGGACTTCGCCGCCGCGCCGCATACACTATTTGAAATCACTGATTGTTTTAAACCTATTATCTTCAAGGCTGTTTGTGCCGACCCATGTTGCCATGTTCGTGTTCCTCCCGTACAAAAAGCTCTTGGTAGTCTGTTCTTTGCCGAAGTGAAAGCCTGACTGATCCCATATGATGCTATGTTGGTGTGGAACTTCATGATACTTGGGGAAACCGTGGTCTGTATGGTGAATTTCCAAATATGCTTTTCCGTCAGAACCAATCAGCGTTTCAATAAGCTCTCCTTTTACTGTATAGGTATATTTTGTTTCGCCCGGCTCTCCCCCAGAATCGCTCATCCTCTGGTTTTGACGGTTTGATTTCTCCGCCGTTTTCCGGCTCAATGCGCCGCAGCATCTCATTGTAGCCAGCCATGAACCACTCTTTTTCTGGTCGCAGCGGTTGTCATGCTCTGAGGCCATATAAGTGGAGACAGCAACAACGCTTCCTTTTTCAATCCCTTCAAAGCAGAAATCAAACGTGGATTCATCTCCCCAGTTGACAGTCGGAATGACCCGGAGCCCTTTGGACGCCCAGTAAGCGCCGCACCAGCGATTACGAAATACATTGTAAAGTTGCATAACAGGTGCAATCTCCAGGTACATGCTGAAATCCGGCGACAGCACCGCACGGTAGCGGGAGAGTTTTTCAATGTCGTTGTCGGGATTCTTCCAGACCCCGCTCAAAGCGATAATCATATAGGAAGAAGTGTACCATGCGGTCGAGGTGATTCTGGTCCTCCAGATGGGTTTTGTCAAAACCGATCAACAAAAGATCATCGAAGTCTCCGGGACTTTCTTGGAACTTAGGAATGATGGGGATTTTTAACTTTCCTTTGCCGGGAAACTGGTTGCGAAGCAACGTCTGACTCGTTCGGTAGTTGTAGTTTTCTTCGGTCATATGGAACCCTCCTGTATGTAGTAAGGAACAAGTCCTTCTGCATACAGGCTCCCAAACAACAAAAGTTGCACATTCCTGTGCAACAACATGAGAAAATTTACAAATTGGCAATAAAAAATCGGAGTACCCCAAAGGATACTCCGATGGTGGAGGTGAGGGGAGTTGAACCCCTGTCCGAAAGCACTTTAACGGGACTTTCTCCGGGCGCAGACGGTTATTGCGGGGAGTCTTTCTCCCTGTTCCCCTTCCGGATGGCAAGCCGTCACGCCGTCCGGTCAGGTGAGAGTCATCATGCGTGGGCGGGGCAACTCTTACCCGCCGCACGGACGCCACATCAACGACGCCTTCCCCGGCCTGTGGCCACTCCGGTTCAGACGGCCGCCTTTAATTAGGCAGCAATAGCAACAGTGTTGTTGTTATTTGATTTATAAATTGCCCGTTTTATGGCGGTCAGGCGCCGCCGCCCGCTAGTCCCGCCTCCATACCCCCGTCGAAACCGGTACACCCCCCTGTCGTCGGGACAGACTGTGCTCTACCCGCTCCCGGCTGCGCCGAGAGCTCGCAATGCTCCGTTGTCTCTCCACTTCCCATCACAAACGCTTCACTGGTTTGTGATGGGAGCCTGCGATTCGCATCTCCATGCCGGGGCCTTTCTGGGATATCTGGCAGGATACCAATGGAGATTGTAACACATCCCGCTGTCGGAATGTGTTACAATTCCATGACATTTCAGGTTTTGGTAAATTTTACCATCAGCTTCACCGGCGCGACTTTGACCAATAGCCGGTAGAACTTATAGAACAGCTTCGGCGTGTACATAGTCCTGCCCGCCTTGGCGGCCCGCAGCGCGCCCGCCGCTACCCGCACCTGGTCGCAGTAAGGCAGGTACTCAAAGACCGGGGAACGGCCAGTGATGCTGCCCACGTCCAGGAACTCCGTTTTCATGGGGCCGGGGCACACCGCCGTAACGGTGATGTCCCCCTTCGCTTCAGCTCTTCACTGAGGCCCACAGTGAAGGAGGACACATACGCCTTGCTAGCGCCGTACACCGTCATCCGGGGCGTGGGGCAGAAGGATGCGATGGAAGACGTGTTGAGGATGCGTCCCCCCGCCGGCATATAGGGGAATGACCAGGTTCGTCATCGCCGTCATGGCCCGGACGTTCAGATCTACCATCCGGGTCTGGACAGCGGTCTCCGTCTCCCCATCCGCTTGCCCAGGTAACCGCAGCCGGCGTTGTTGATGAGGATCGCCACCTCCGGTTTCTCCGCCGCCAGTTTTTCCTGCAGGGTGGCTTGGGCTTGTCATTGCGGTCCGTGGGCACCTCCGAGATGCGGATGGCCTCCTCCACGTTTCCGGTCACCTGGCCGAAGGCAGCGTACTGGCCGTCCAGATGGGGCGCCGGCGCCACCATGATGAAGAACTGGCTTCCGGCGCTGTCCGGGTGCATAGCCCGGGCCATGGACAGCACACCGGTGGTGTGGCGCAGATCGTTCTGGGCAAAGCCGTTGCCGGCGAACTCGCCCCGGATGTCATAGCCGGGGCCGCCCATGCCGTTGCCGTCGGGGCAGCCGCCCTGGATCATGAAGCCGGGGATGACCCGGTGGAAGACCAGGCCGTCATAAAAGCCCCCGTTGGCCAGGGCGATGAAGTTGGCCACCGTGTTGGGGAGCCTTGGCGGGGTATAGCTCGCCGGTCATGACAGCGCCGTTTTCCATGGTGATGGTAACGATAGGGTTCTTCACTTCAGACATGTTCATCGATTCCTTTCTCTTAGGGTGCGGTCAATCTCCCGCGGGCGTCCCGCTGGGCGGCGGCCGCCCGCTTGTCATAGTTCTTTTTGCCCCGGCACAGGCCGATCTCCAGCTTCACCCGGGCGTCCTTAAAATAGACCGACAGCGGCACCAGGGCATAGCCGTCCTGCTTCACCAGGGCGTGGAGCTTGCGGATCTCCCGCTTGTGCATCAGCAACCGCCGGGACCGGACCGGATCCTTGTTGAAAATATTGCCCTTTTCGTAGGGGGAGATGTGCATACCGTGGACGAACAGCTCCCCATCCTTGACCGTGCAGTAGGAGTCCTTCAGATTCAGCGTTCCGGCCCGGATAGACTTGACCTCCGTGCCGCAAGCTCCACACCCGCCTCGTACCGATCCTCCACGAAGTAGTCGTGGAAGGCCTTGCGGTTCTGGGCCGCGATCTTGACTCCTGTCTTCTCCGTGGGCCTCACCTCTTTCCTGGAAGGTTTTATTATAGTATACCATATTTTCCCCATTCTTCAAGAGAAAGTCACAGTTGGCTTTTTGAGGCTGGAGGATATGCTATAATAAAGTGATTGAGTATGTCCTGAATATACAAAAAATAACACAAGGTGGAATGCTAGTATGAATCAGACTGACGGATCTGACGGAGAAGACCCTCAGCCGGGAGGAAAAGTACCAGGGACAGCTTCCTGAGCCTGCACGTGGACCAGGTGCAGCTGCCGAACGGCAGGACCTCTTTCCGGCGAGGTAGTAGAGCATGTGGACGGCGTGGCCATTCTGGCGCTGGACGAGCGCAACAATGTGCTCACCGTGACGCAGTACCGCTATGTGATTGGACGGATTCTGCTGGAGCTGCCTGCCGGAAAGCTGGACCCCGGCGAGGACCCGGTGGCCGGTGCTTTGCGGGAGCTCAAGGAGGAAACCGGCGCCGTGCCGGACACGTTCCTGCTGCCCGATGGGCGCATGACCCTGCCCTCTCCCGGCTGTCTACAGTGAGCGGCTGTACCTCTTCCTGGCAAATGGCCTGCGGATGAAGGACCAGCACCTGGACGAGGATGAGTTCTTGAACGTGGAGCGCATTCCCTTTCAGTGAGATGGTCCACCGGTGGCTGGACGGAGAAATTGAGGACGGCAAGACCGTTGCCGCCGTGCTGAAGGCCAAGATTCATTTGAATCTTTGATCTTTTTGACGGAGGCCATCAGGGCGATGAACAATCAAAAACCGTCCTGATCGTGGAGGACGAGAAGAACATCGTGGATATCCTGCGGTTCAATCTCCAGCGGGCGGGCTATCAGACGCTGTGAGGCCTACGACGGAGAAGACGGCCTGGCTCAGGCGGTATCCGAAAATCCGGACCTGATCCTGCTGGACGTAATGCTGCCCCAGAAAAACGGCTTTGACGTGTGCCGCGCGGCTGCGGGAGCAGGGCAGCAGCGTTCCCGTCATCATCCTCACCGCCCGGGAGGAGGAGACCGACAAGGTGCTGGGGCTGGAGCTGGGGGCGGACGACTACATCACAAAGCCCTTTTCCATGCGGGAGCTGGTCGCCCGGGTAGGGGCCAATATCCGCCGCACTTCCATGGCGGCCGGCGCCGCCTCTGCCGCAGCCTCGGCCATGCCGTAGCCGGGGATTTGTCTATCAATACCGACAGCCATCAGGTCTTCCGTGCCGGTAAGGCCATCGATCTGACCCAGCGGGAGTACGAGCTGCTGACCTTTCTGGCCAGCCATCCCAACAAGGTCTACTCCCGCATCGACCTGATGGAGCAGGTGTGGAACTACGGCTACGTGGGAGACGATGTGCGCACGGTGGACGTGACGGTGCGCCGCCTGCGGGAGAAGATCGAAAAGGACCCCGCCAACCCCGTCTTCATCCTAACCCGCCGGGGCGCAGGCTACTATTTCTCCGCCACATGACCACCCTGTCCATTTCGGACCGCCGCCGGAAAGAAGGTGTTTGCCGTGTTCCGCAGCCTCCACATGAAGCTGACGCTGATTCTGCTGCTGCTCATCACATCGCTGATGGCGGTGGTAGGCGCGTTCCTGACCACCAGCGTCTCCAGCTTCTATATCAACACCTTCTACGAGCAGATCAGCGCCGTGTTCAGCGACGACAGCGACGGCTATGTCTCCACCCTCCGGGCCCGGGCCGGCCGAACCGGACGGCGCCGCCGGCATCAAGGAGATGCTGGAGGGCCGTGCCGGCTCCCTGGGCATCGACTACCGCACCCGGAACTACTTTATTCTGGACGGACAGGCGGCACCTACCTGGACGGGTCTGCAGAGGCGTCCGCGCTCCCCCGGGAGCAAAGCGCCAACCTGCTGACCGCCCGGAATGCCGTGGCTCAGGGCGACAGCACCCTGGTGGGAGACCGCAGCGACATCACCGCCGACTATATGGACGCAGCCATCCCCATCATGGGCCGGTGAAATTCCTACATCATTTATGTGCTGGACAACAAGGACACCGTGTCCGGCCTCAACAGTCAGCTGTTCCTCATCATCATGCAGGCGCTGATGATCGGACTGCTGATCTCTGTACTGTTGAGCTTCTGTTGTCCAAGACCATGGTGGGTCCGATCGAAAAGCTCACCGCCGGCGCAGAGCAGGTGGCCGCGGGGGATTTTGACAGCCAGCTGCCCGTGGAATCCACTGACGAGATCGGCATTCTGACGGGCACCTTCAACGAGATGGCCGGTGTCCTTCAATACACGCTGGCCGCCGTGGAAAACGAGCGGAACAAGCTGGACACGCTGTTTCTCCATATGACCGACGGCGTGGTGGCTTTTGACCCAATGGCGCCAGGTCTGATCCACTGCAACCCCGCCGCCACCACCATGCTGCAGCGGACCGGTGGAACCCGGACTGCACCTATGACGACCAGTTCTTCGGCAGGTCCCCCTTCTGGGGAGATGCTGGAGCTGCAGCGGCCCAACTACGCCGAGGCGAGATGCAGGTGGGGGAGCGGACGCTGGAGCTGTTTTTGGCGCCGTTTTCCGACCAGGCCAGCGGCGGCGTGCTGATCGTCCTTCACGATGTGACGGAGCAGCACCGCAATGAGGAGCGCCGAAAGGAGTTCGTGGCCAATGTGTCCCATGAGCTGCGCACCCCCCTCACCAACGTCCGCAGCTACGCCGAGACCCTGCGGGACGCGGGAACGGCGACATCCCTCGGGATACCGCCAACAGTTTTCTGGATATCATCATCACAGAAACAGATCGAATGACCCATATTGTTCAGGATCTGCTGACCCTGAGCCGGCTGGATGCGGGCAATGCCGAGCTGGTGCTCTCCGCCATCATTCCCGCCGCCCTGCTGGTGGACGGGGTCTGCCGGATCGAAAATATCCCCCAGATCTCCGATGTGACGCTGTCCCTGAAGATTCTGGAGCTGGGGCCGGCATCCGCGTCATCAACCGCCATACAGTGGAGATCGACGCCAGCCACATCCGTTCCACCCGGACCTCCTATGAGTTGGCCCGGACCATGCCCGGCGGCTGCAACTTCGGGGTGCGCCCCATCGACCAGCACGTAAAGGGCTTTACCGCCCTTGGCGCCAAGGTCGTGGTGGAGGGCGGCTTTATCAACGCCCAGGTCCCGGAGACCGGCCGCCTCAAGGGCGCCAACATCTATTGGATGTGGTCTCCGTGGGCGCCACCATGAACATCATGCTGGCTGCCGCCCGGGCGGAAGGCATGACCGTCATCGAAAACGCCGCCAAGGAGCCCCACATCGTGGATCTGGCCAACTTCCTCAACTCCATGGGGGCCGACATCCGGGGTGCCGGCACCGACACCATCAAGATTCAGGGCGTGGAGCGCCTGCCGGCGGCACCTATTCCATCATTCCCGACCAGATCGAGGCCGGCACCTATATGGCCGCGGTGGCCGCTGCCGGCGGCGAGCTCCTCATCCAGAACGTCATTCCCAAGCATATGGACTGCATCACCGCCAAGCTGGTGGAGATGGGCGCACCGTACATACGCTGGCAAGCGGTTCCTCCGGGAACGCGCTGCTGCTCTCCTGCGGGGAGAGCCATATTCTGCTGGACGCCGGCATTTCCTGCCGCCGCATCACTGCCGCTTTGCGGGAGCTGGGCCTGGAGCTCGGAAGCCTCACGGCCATTCTCATCACGCACACCCACGCGGACCACATCTCCGGTCTGCAGACGCTGCTCAAGCGCTGCGCCGCCCGGTTTTTACCACCGAGCGGGCCGCCCGGGGAGCTATCCTGGCGGCTGCCCGGCGCAGAGACACGGCTGGACGCGCTGGACTTCGGCATCCCCCAGTCTATCGGAGAGTTTGCCGTGACGGCATTTCCCACATCCCATGACGCTCCCGGTTCCTGTGGTTTCCGGCTGGACGCCGCCGGCGGCGCCGTCGGTGTCCTGACGGATACCGGCTACGTCACCGACGAGGCTGCCGACATTCTGGAGGGCGTGGATCTGGCGGTGCTGGAGGCCAACCACGACATCGAGACCCTCCGCAGCGGGCCCTACCCCTACTATTTGAAACAGCGGATTCTGGGCGCACAAGGCCATCTCAGCAATGAGGATGCCGCCCGTTTTGCCGCCGTTCTGGCGCAGAGCGGCACATCAGAGATCATCCTGGCCCATCTGAGCCGGGAGAATAATACGCCCGCCATGGCACAAACTGCCGTAGAACGGGCTCTCTCCGCCGCAGGTGTCTCGCCTCTGCTGTCTGTGGCTCCCAGGGACTGCCTGGGCCCAGCCCACACCGGTGAGCAGGAGGTCCGTATGCAGAAGGTGACGATCCTGTGTGTCGGGAAGCTGAAGGAGAAATTTTATATAGACGCCGCGGCGGAGTACGTCAAGCGGCTGTCCCGCTTCTGTAAGCTGGAGCTGGTGGAACTGCCGGAGGAGCGGCTGCCGGAGGACCCCTCCCCCGCCCAGATCGAGGCGGCCCTTTTTGAAGGAGGCTGCTGCCATCCGGGCCAAGCTCCCATCCGGCGCCGCCCTGATCGCTCTGTGCGTGGAGGGAGAGCCGCGGTCCAGCGAGGCGCTGGCCCGGCAGATGGCTGCCTGGGCCAGCCAGGGCGTGGGACATCTGGTGTTTCTCATCGGCGGGTCCTTTGGCCTGCACCCCTCCATCAAAGCAGAGGCCAGGCTGCGGCTCTCCATGTCCCCCATGACCTTCCCCCACCACCTGGCCCGGGTGATGCTGCTGGAACAGATCTACCGGGCCTATCAGATCAACGCAGGCACCAAATATCACAAGTAAAGGACGTGGAACTATGACAGAACCGGCAAAGGACTTCTGGGCCCGGGCGGACCGGGACCTGCTGGACCGCTGGCCGAAAGACGAGGCAGGCGCACCGGAACCCGCCGCCAAGCTGGACATCCAGTGGGAGCTGGACAGCCAGGCAGACATCACCGTGTCGTTTTTGGAAAGCTGCGGCATCCCCGCCTTCCAGAACGGGTCCCTGGGCAAGGTGCTGGGGGAGGCTTCGCCTCCCCTCCCAGCTGGAGGAGGCCCAGGCGCTGCTGGACACCCCCGCGGAAATCCCGGAGCAGGACTAATGTCCCGCCTCCGTTCTCAATTTACACAACAGGAGGTATCTCTCGCATGGATTTTATGAAGGAATATGAAAAGTGGCTGGCGAGTCCTGCCCTGTCCGACGCGGAGCGTGCGGAGCTGGAGAGCATCCGAAATGACCCCAAGGAGATTGAGGCCCGGTTTTACGGCCCTCTGGAGTTCGGCACCGCCGGACTGCGGGGCACCATGTACACCGGCCTGCACAACATGAACATCCACGTGATCCGCTGGGCCACCCAGGCCTTCGCCCAGGTCATCTGCGCCGAGGGCGAGGCGGGCAAGCGCCGGGGCGTGGCCATCTGTATGGACTGCCGCAACCACTCCATGGAGTTTGCCCGGGCCGCGGCCGAGGTCTGGCCGGCAACGGCATCCCCGTGCGCATTTTGAGTCCCTCCGTCCCACGCCGGAGCTGAGCTTCGCCGTGCGGGAGTACCACTGCCAGGCCGGCATCAACGTCACCGCCAGCCACAACCCCAAGGAATACAACGGCTACAAGGTCTACTGGGAGGACGGCGCCCAGCTGCCGCCCCACCACGCCGACGCCATCGCCAAGCTGCTCTGAGCAGATCGACATCTTCAATGACATCCGGCGCATGGACTTCGACGAGGCGGTGAAGGCCGGCCTCATTGAGACCATGGGGGAGGAGACGGACCGAAAGTTTATGGCTAACGTCACTGCCATGATTAACGACAAGGAAACCGTGGCCAAGGTGGCGGACACCTTCAAGCTGGTGTACACCTCCCTTCCACGGCTGCGGCTACAAGCTGGTGCCGGAGGCATTGCGGAGGCTGGGCATCCAGCACCTGATCTGTGAGCCGAAGCAGATGGTGATTGACGGCGACTTCCCCACGGTGGTCTCCTCCCAACCCGGAAAATCCCGAGGGCTTCGCCCTGGCAGTGGAACTGGCCAAGCAGGAAGGCGCCGACTTCATCCTGGGCTCCGATCCCGACGCCGACCGCGTGGGCATCATGGTCAACACCGGCGACGGCGAGTTCAAAGTCATCTCCGGCAACCAGACCGGCGTGCTGATGCTGGACTACCTGATCGGCGCCAAGAAGCGCTCCGGAAAGCTGTCCGGAGAAACCTGTGGCCCTCAAGACCATCGTCACCACGGAGATGGCCCGCAAGGTGGCCGAGTTCAACGGCCTTTCCTGCTACGACACCTTCACCGGCTTCAAGTTCCTGGCCGAGAAGAAGGATAAGCTGGAATCCTCCGGCGAGGGGGAAGGTCATCTTCTCCTACGAGGAGTCCTCAGCTGGCCGCACTTCTCACCGACGTTGGTGAATGCAACGACCTTGGCCATATAGTTCAGAGTCTCAACAGCGGACAGATACAGAGGAGCCTTGCCATCCTTGGTGAGCTTCAGGTCATAATCGCTGGAATCAGCAGCGAGGTAGTAAGCATCCGACATTGGGAGTGTTGTTGTCGCCACGGTAGTTGACCTTGTAGCCCTTAACGGACACGTCCTTCACGGCAGCGACGGTCTCAACGCTGACAGTAGGATTCTCGCTGTTCAGCTTGATTTCATCGCCCTTATTGTTGTACGCCTTGGTGTACGTGGTGTCGGCAAACGCCACGGTGCACAGTGCCAGAGCCATGACCATGGCCAAATGTTCCGTTAAGATACCGTTAAGAAATCGCCAATTTTCTGAAACCAGATTTATGCTACCATGAAACAGTCCGGGGGCGCGAGGGTACAGGCCTCGCGCGACGGGGGGAGCCTCCCGGGAGACAGATATCATCTGCTGCCCGGGAGCCTTGTTTTTCCCAAAGGAAAAACCCAACCCGCTAAAAGCGCGACTCGTGGGGTTTACCATAATGTATGTTATTGTTAACTTACAGACGCTTTTCCGGGTTCTGCATATCCCTGCTGATCTGCTTGGCGTAGCGGTCCTCTTCACTGAACACGCAGCCGCAGTACTTCTGCATATATAGCCCCAAC
>VOFD01002120.1_pt1 | contig 12810 bp, 21 predicted proteins | sample 5384101 | NCBI WGS metagenome assembly VOFD01 (sample SAMN12384723, study PRJNA508395) | human gut metagenome | isolation source: healthy gut C | host: Homo sapiens
TACAGCTTCATCAATTTGACTTGTAATAACTGTTTTTCCGTCAAAGGATATTAGCGCTAATAACGGCTCATTGTCGCATATAGCTTTGTTTACGTCTGTTTCAGACGGATATTTTATCATATTCATTCTTTGTCCTCCACATACTCCATAATGTCACCAGGCTGACAGTTAAGGAGCTTACAAATTTTGCAAGGTTTGCAGCGTTTATAATTCTGCCATCTCTGATATTTTGAATGGTTCCCTCACTTTCCGTTTTTCTTTGCGTATTAAACTATTAAATCAAACGCGTCTTAAAACAGCGTATTTTAGTTGATATGGAGGGGACGTGATGTCCTCCCCCCTCACTGAAAAATCAATAAATCTGAATTGTCTGATATTCCCCTCGGTGTATGTCCCCTTAAAAAATCGTTATTTTTTCCAGTGGGGGGAGTCACGAATCGTTACCCCATCTCCTTGATATTTATCTTTATCATCAATTGTAAGGTGGTAAATCACCACTTCATTTTAGGGTAATGGTCAAGCTGTGGTTTTATGAAGAATTTCTTTATATTTTTCTTCCAGCTCCGCTATGTATAAATGCTTGTCCGGTATTGTCTGATACCTTTGCATAGCGTTTAACTGCTTATGCTGAACATCTTCCCGGTAAAGACGCCTAAGCGATTCCGAACGTCTTAGACATCTAAGCCCTTTATGCAGTATCTGGCTTATGCGCTGACCGCTTACGCCCATATCTGCTCCTATGTCTTTCATGCTTTTATCTTCAAAGTAATAAGCTTTTATAACACGATTCATAGGAGCTTTAAGACTGTCAACAGCTTCATGAAGTATTCTGTGTTCGTCCTCCAGCTCCAATAATTCAACAGCGTTAACTGCGTTATCGTCGGCTATAGTATCGGCGAGAGTTGCCCCGTCCGGCTCCTCGTCTTTTAACGGCATATCAAGGCTTGTACAATCGTTAAGCGGCTCGTTCTTTTCCTTTGCGGTACGATAACATAAAAAAGCACGTTGACCGTAGTTTTAAACGGGTAGGACAGATAAGAAGTGAACTTGTTCCCAGTATCAGGCTTGAAACCCTCTACAGCTTTAAGAAATGCCGTATAACAGGCCTGCTTTAAGTCCCATACTTCAACCCCGCATTGCTGAAATCGTCCTTGTAATGCATTGTAAACCTTATCGGATTTCATGTACATAAGCTTTCTAATGCGTTCCCAAAGTATAGGGATAAGCTCGTCATTGCCGCCGCTTTGAATAAATCCGGCAAGCTGTTCGTTTGTCATCGCTTCACTTCCTTTTCAATAATGCGGAGCTGGACGTTAAGATGAGATTTTAGAGAGGTTTTTCGGCTCCGCAAAATTGCGGAGTCGGCTTTGATACTCTTACGATAGTTTCTAAACGTCTGACCTTAACATTTAATTTACCTTACCAGAATCTTATCAATTCCTCTTGCTTTGTTCGCTCTTCGGTTATTTTTCTTTGTTCGCTCTTTGTTCGTTGATAATTTCTAAATTTTAAGGAGCAGGATTTCTCTTGCTTCGTTCGGGCTTCGTTAGCTTTTATGAGCTGTTAAACATTAATCATTTACAACATATATTATTGCATGACATGCTAACGTTTATTACGTTTCTCGGTGTTCGTTCGAAGTTAAATCATAGTCTTGAGTCAAGACTTTCAAGACTTGATGCAATTATACCTAACTCTTTTTTTATTCCTAATAAAATCGCCAGCTTCAATACTTCTGTTGCTTTTACATCCCCTACATCGTATCCGTGGTTATATACAAATGCTTTTGAAGCTTCGCATACTTCTTCCATAAGGACTTGTAATTCTATATTTTCCATATCAGTCATAATTTTATCTTCCATAATAAACCTCCGTTTTAATAGGTGTAAGTTTTTTTTACACCGATGTAATGTTATATTTTTAAATCAATAAAGGTAAAGCCCGTAAATACGGCGGTTAACAGCTATAAAGATCGTGACTTTTTATACATCCGGTGTATATTTTTTTACACCACACTGTCAAAACCATAAATTTGTACATAATCTTGTTTTTTGTGTGCGATGTTAAAAGTAAAAGTATAAAAAGTATTAGTTTTTGTACGTTTCACTAAATCTTTACAGTCAATATTTAATAATTCAGATATTTCTTTTTAAAAATCTTGATTACTTGGCGCATAGCTCCTATTATTATCAACGCACCATGCTTTAAATACTTCATACATTTTCTTTGTAGTACAGTTATCGGTTATTTTTTCTGACTTCCTCATTTCACAGCATTCCTCAAAGAACATTGCAACAGGGCTGTTATTCTTTTTATACTGCTCACGTTCAAGCAGACAGTCCTCCGGAATATCAAAGTTATATCCGTTATCAATCACCTGTTTTGCGCCTAATGCCACCAGATAAGCAATTGCTTCGCGTTCTGCATACATTTTATCAAGGAGCAGCTTATCCTGTCTTTCAGGTGGGATAACGTTGTCGCATCGGAATGTTATAATACGGTCATACACCCAGTCACCGCGATCACCGCCGAACTTAGGGAGCTGGTTTGTACAGAACCACATCAAGCCTTTATAAACAAATTCAAAGGACGGTTTTCCTTTAAATTCCGCAAAGATAGCGTCCCCTCCTGTGACCTGCTTGAATACTTTCAGCTCGTTTACTGTAACATAGCTCATATCGGAAGATCCTGAAAGCCTTTTACCGTAAATTTTAGAAGTGCCGAAACGTTCTTCCAGCTCCGACAAGTCAATTGCTGCACTGTTTCCGAAGCCTAAGAGTTTTCGGTCAATGCTTTAAGCTGGGATTTGCCCGTGTTTCCTGCTCCGACCATAAAAAGACTTTTTTTTCATGCGGTGACCGCTTATATTTGAAATACACACGCCTATGTACTGTAATAGTAGTTTTTTCTTGTCCGGATTATTTTCCGTAAACGTATTAAGGAAACTTTCAAATATGGGCGCGCCGTTTACTACTGATTTTTTCGGATTCCAGTCGCAAGGTATCTGAATGGTGCTGTAAATCTCCGGCGTATGCTCTTTAAGTTCAAGCGTATCAAGATAAAAGCAGACCGTTTTGAAAATTTATAATATTTTCATCAGCATTTAATTGATCCTCTTTTATAAAACGCCTGTCACTCATCAGGTCATTAAATACCTCGGTTACATCTCGCATTTTTAAAAGCGTCAGATCAAAATCGGTAATATATTTTTTGATAATACCTTTTAATTCCTGCTCGTTTATAAAATTATAACGGCCGTTTTCATACCAATAGCACCTCGCATAGTCGGTCGCTCTGTCACGAACAAACATATAATCGCTGTTATGCCTGATAAAATCGGCAAGCAGGGGACATGAAATCAAATATCTGATATTTCCGTCCTTGTCGGCTTTTTCTATTATATAAGGCGGAAGCTCTCCGCCGGTAACAACAATCCGTTATTTTCGGCTTTTTAATCATGCAGTCCTTACGGTACTTTGCTTTTTTCCTCATTTCTTGATAGTCCGCAGAGCTGATATTTAAAAATGTCAACAGCGGATTTTTTATCAATATTCTGCGTATGCATTATAAAATCTATAACGGTACCGCCCACGTTTCCGCTTGCTCGAAGCATTTAAAACTGTTAGTATCAGGATAATAATAAAAAATCGTCATTATGCCCACATATAGGACAGGGGTTGAATCTTATAAGTTGTCCGGCTTTGGTTTCACGGCCTCCGAAGCCTCTAATATATCCTAAAAAATCAAATTCACGCTTCAATGTTTCAAGCTCGCCTGAATTACTATTGTGAACAAACCTTTCAAAAGTCCGCCTGTCGTTCCGAGCCTTTCCAAGCCGCGCTATACTGTCCAAAAAATATACCGCCTTGTCGTTTTTATAAAGCGTTCTTTTGCCGCCGAAAAATAGCCTGTCCCTGTTTTTTGCATGAGCTGTCGCATTCCGGAAAAATCTCCTGCAAACCTAATTGAATCAAATCTCGCTTTGAACCGTCTGTTATAACCTCGGAGGATATAAAGACAATACGGAATTTCAACCACTGGGGAGTACTGGAAAACGTTTCATATATGAGAGCCGGAGCAATATTCCAACTCTCACAACGTTTGATTACTTCGGATACGCCGAGCGGCGTTTCGCTTTGTCTTTTTACGGCTTTATCACCTTTTTTAGGTTTAGGAGTATTCTTGTCCTCGTTGTCAATGTCAATACAGAAAACCTGCTGACATTGCCAATTTTCAGCCTTTGAGCCGCCCGTTAGTATCGCCGGGGTATAAGTAACACCGCCTAATATACATTGTTCCAGCTCGTCAAGAGTAGTATTAATCGGTTTAGATTCGCATAATTGGCGTTTTATGCCTTTAATGTCTTTCGGTTCCGGCTTACGCTTGAATGAAACGCTGTCAGTCTGTAACGTTATTGTCAATATGTATCACCGCCTTTTTTTGTGACTGTAATTATGTATCATTTAACCGGAATAGGCTGAATGCCGCCGGAATTGCAGTCCCGCTCCTCTGTACTGATAACAGAAGTATTGAAGTAATCGTTCAGGCTCTGAATATTTATAAGTATTTTAGCGTTTTTGCCGTTACCAACACGAACGGCTTTAACCTTGCCCGTAAGCGCAAGCGTTCTTACAAGATGTTTAGGTAATCCGAAAAGCTCGGCGGCTCCCTTTACTCCCTCCATGCGGACTATGGGAGAATCGTTTATATTATTTAAATCTTTCCGGCTAATATTTATTTCTGACATTTTTATCCTCGCTTTCTTGCTCCGGCTCCAAAAATGTGTTATAATGGAGCTGGAGAAATTTATTTTTGCTTTGTTACAATTCTCTCAACGTCTTTACTATTGCAGTAGTAAGGGCGTTATTTTTATGTATTGACTGCACATTACACCTCACGCTGTTGCAGATTATGTCTTTTCTGCTGAAAGCTTGTCTATAATAGACAAATACTTCTGCTTCTCCTGCTCCGATAACTCAAAGCGCAAGCGGCGCAATACTGTATTTTCATGTACACCAATCTCAGCACCTATTGCCCATGCTGGTATTTTATTGTTTTGCATGGCTGTCCTGATTTCTGAATTTGCTTTTGTCATGTAAGAATCCTCCTTAATTTTTTTGTTGTGGTGGTTGACATCACTTGAATGTTGCGGTATAATAAAGTGAAGCAACAACTGCCACTACTACAGTGTACCATATAAAAATCTAAATGTCAACTATCTGTTGCTAATATTTTAATGTTGCAACAACCCAAAACATATATCTATGTTTTATAACGGAGGAAATACAATGGATTATAGAATAGAGTTTTCAAAACGTCTAATTCAACTTAGAGAACAAAGAGGAATTACTCAACAAGAATTAGCTGATAAACTTAAAATAACACGACAAAGTTTAAGCCTATACGAAAAAGCGGAGCGCACCATTAATATAGAACTACTTGCAAGAATAGCCGATTTTTTCAATGTTTCTACAGATTATTTAATGGGTAGAACTGATACTGCAACTATGAATGAGGATATACAGACAGCTTGCAAGATTACTGGATTGAGTGAAGAAGCAATTAATAAATTTGCTAAAATATTAAACGATAATGAAAAATATGAATATACTATTACAATTGATGACATAATCGGTGATTATCATTTTCCAGAATTACTTTATTATATAAATAAATATTCAAAGTGCTTAATAACAGATTCTCCCGACGCCTTATCATTAGATGCGGATCCAAAAGATGCGGAACGAGCTAAACCACTTTTTCAAAACGAAACAACAATGTTGCTAGATAAACTTGATTATATTATATGCTCTTACGGTTCTTACTCTATAATAACTTTTAATAGAGTAGAAAATATAATAAAAGATATAATTAAAAGAAAAAATGAAAAAATAATTAAAAATAATCCAAATTATAGAGAGCGTATGATTGAAATAGATTACTACCCAGGGTAATTCATTTTATATAAAAGGAGCGTGATTCAAATGCCAACGATAACTCCCAGAAAGAATAAAGACGGTGACATCATATCCTATACTATAAGGGTATACCATGGCTATGACGGTCAGGGGAAACGCCTAAAGCCTTATACCATGACTTACAAGCCAGCTCCCAATATGACAGCTAAGCAGATTGAAAAAGAATTACAGAAAATTTCTATTGAATTTGAGGAACGATGTAAAAACGGTATGACCGGAAATGCCGATAGAATAACCCTTGAAGAATATTCAAAGATATATCTTGAAGCTAAAATTAAAACGTTATCCCCAAGTACCTTTGAATTTTACGAAAGAGCCATTAAAAATAAAATACTTCCGGCTCTAGGTTTCCATAAGGTTAATCAGATTAAGCCGCCGCATATTCAAGCATTCATCAATCAATTAAGTGGAATTACAAAGCAAAAAAAGAGACGGAACAAATAGTATAGAGCCGCTTAAACCTGCAAGCATTCGCAGGTATTTAACCGTTGTTCAGTCGATATTCAAGTTGGCAGTAAAACAGAATATAATACAAAGCAGTCCGGCAAAAGCTGAATTGCTGGAGATTCCCAGAGTAGTAGCCCCCAAAATAGAAATCTTTACCAAGCAGGAAGCGGCGGAAATGCTTTCATATTTGGAGCTGGAAGACCTGCAATTTCAAGTGTTTATACAATTAGCTATAATGACCGGAGCGCGCCGAGGAGCGCTAACGGCCCTTAAATTCAGCGATTTTGACTATGTTAATAATAAAGTAACCATTGAACGTGCGGCGGTAAAGCTTAAAGGCCAGCCAACACAGATAAAACCGCCAAAAGACTACGAAGTCAGGACGCTTGCAGTTAATCCGTACTGCATTGACCTTGTTAAGCTATTAAGAGTTCAAAAGGATAAGCAGGCCGAAGCGTTAGGAAATCAGTGGAACGAGCACGATTGGTTATTTACTCAGGATAACGGTGAAATTATGAATCCCCAAACGCCAACTAAACAATTTTCAAAATTCCTTGCGAGGAATCATTTAAAGCACAGAAAGCTGCACAGCCTGCGCCACACCTCGGCAACGCTGCTTTTATATGGCGGCGTTAATATAAAGCAGGTACAAGAACGTTTAGGTCATGGCGATATAACAACCACAAATAAATATCTGCATTATATTTCCGAAGCTGACGAACAGGCGGCAAATGTTTTACAAGATATGCTGATAACGCATAAGACAAAAGAACAAAAAACAGGATAAAAAAAAATAAGGAGCAGGATTGCTAAATTAATGGCTTTCCTGCTCCGATTTTTTAATATAGGCTGTAACTTTCAGCCGTTTTCAATAGCTTTTTATAAAAAATAGCGCACTAATGGCGCACTAAAACCTATTTAGGCATAAAATACACCGCCTGCAATCGCTTGCAAACGGCGTAAAATTGGGGTTTTAAGCTGGTCTGAGTGACGGGACTTGAACCCACGGCCTCTACCACCCCAAGGACGGAACGCCGGGCATTGATTTCAATTTGAAAAAAGGTGCTGGATGTTTCGCAGACAAACGGCAGAAAACCCGCAGCGCCTACCGTCAATCGTGATCCGCAGAAGCTGGTTGCGGTTATGCTCGATACAGCACCCATTGAAGTTGAGTGTGTTGATGAGCTTCCCTATCCGAATATGGGAGCGTTCTATAAGAACGAAAGTCAGACACTCTATGTCAAAAGAGACATTGAGACAGCGTTGCCCTGTGCCAATGCGTGGCGCAGGAACTTGGACACGCTGAGCTTTCGATGAACAGCGAGGCGTACAGCCGCAGGGATATGGGCTTTCAGGCGATGTGTATCGGCTATATGTTCTGCAAGAAATACGGTGTGGATACAAAGAATTTTGCAATCAGCCGTATTCCCGATGAACTGAAAAACAAAGAGCCGAAGGAAATCAAGGCGGAGCTTGGCAAAGGGCAAAAGGCGTTCAAAGAGATTGTATCCCGTGTATCCGATGAGCTTTACCGCCAGCGTTCCGAACGCTCAAAGGAACAGGAGAGATAAGCGGAGGTATTCAAAAATGAAGGAGGAACTCTACCATATTGCTTTGGATGATTACGAACACGGCGTTGTTATCCGTTCCCTGAACGATAAAAAGACCGACCTTAAAAAAAGAAGGAAAGCCCACCGACGCCGTTGATGATCTGATTATCAAATTCGGACACGCCCCAAAACGGAAATTCAAAGTGATTGAAAAGGACTGCCGTAGTGAATCGAGATAACGACAGGCAATCGGCAATTATCCTTTCCGTTATAGGTATCTTCCCTGTTGTATGGCTTGGGCTTCTCATAGCTCCGTCAGTTAAAGGCGGATTGCCGGAGATATTGCCGAGCCTGATGAATGTATTTAACAATCCGTTTCATATAGAAGTTTGTGAGGACAGCGTAAAAACTGTCCTCATTTTGCTTTTCCTCTACGGAATGGGAATCGGCGTTTATTTTTCAACACGGAAGAACTACCGCAGGCGGGAGGAACACGGCAGCGCAAAATGGGGCAACGCAAAAACCGTGAATAAGAAATACCGGCAGAACCCGCCGAGTGCAAACAAGCTGATGACGCAGAATGTCCGTATCGGATTGAATGCGAAGAAGCACCGACGAAATTTGAATACACTGGTATGCGGCGGTTCCGGTGCGGGAAAGACCCGCTTCTACTGTAAACCGAATTTAATGCAAGCCAATTCTTCTTTTGTAATCCTTGATCCAAAGGGAGAAATCGTGCGGGATGTCGGAAAGCTGCTGGAACAGAAAGGATATGAAATTCGGGTGCTGGACTTAATCTCTATGGAAAAAAGCCATTGCTATAACCCATTTGTCTATCTGAGAAGCGATAACGACATTCAGAGGCTTGTTACCAATTTATTCAAAAAAGCACCACGCCAAAGGGTTCGCAGTCAAACGATCCCTTTTGGGATACCGCAGCTTCTATGCTGCTGTTGGCGCTTGTATTTTATCTACACTACGAAGCGCCGGAGGAGGAACAGAATTTTGCGATGGTAATGGAAATGCTTCGAGCCGCAGCGATTGAGGACGAGGAAGACAATCGACCTTCGCCTCTCGATAATCTGTTTGCGGATTTGGAGCTTGATAATCCGGAGCATATCGCATTGAAGTATTACCGTTCCTATCATTCCGGATCTGCAAAAACTTTGAAATCCATTCAGATTACCCTTGCTGCACGACTTGAAAAGTTCAACCTTGAAAGCCTTGCGGCGCTTACTTCCGCAGATGAGCTTGACCTTGCAACACTTGGAGAGAAAAAGGTGGCGCTGTTTGCCTTGATTCCAGACAACGATTCCAGCTTTAATTTCTTGGTATCTATCCTTTACAGCAGCTTTTCCAGCAGCTATTTTACTCAGCCGACCATATACACGGCGGCTGCCTGCCTGTTCCGGTGCATTTCCTGATGGACGAGTTTGCGAATGTGAACCTGCCCGATGACTTTGACAAGATACTGTCCGTAATGCGCTCTCGTGGCGTGTCGGTATCTATCATCTTGCAGAACTTGGCGCAGTTAAAGGCACTGTTTGAGAAGCAATGGGAGAGCATTGTGGGCAACTGCGATGAATTTCTCTATCTCGGCGGCAATGAGCAGTCCACGCACAAGTATGTGTCGGAACTGCTAGGCAAAGAAACCATAGATACCAATACCTTTGGTAAATCGTCAGGTCGAAGCGGCAACTACTCCACAAACTATCAGATTTCCGGGCGTGAGCTTTTAACGCCGGACGAGGTAAGAATGCTTGACAACCGTTATGCGATTCTGTTCATTCGTGGGGAGCTTCCGGTAATGGATTTTAAGTACGATATTTTGAAACACCCGGATGTGGCGCTGACCGCAGACGGAAAAGCCGGCGTGTATAAGCACGGCGAGGTTACAAAAGATGTGGCGACGATTGAGACTTTATGGGTTGATCCTGACACAGTTCCCGATACGGAAACGGAGGAAACAACCTATGAGCTTTTGTCCGACGAGGACTTTGAAACTATAAAAAATTAAATGGAGGAAACTGCAATGAAGATTTTTAATCAGAACAAAAACAAGGAAACCGGGAAGCTGCCGATGAACGGCAAGGTTAAGAGAGGCTTCCGCTTTTACTGCGCTGTGATTGCGGCGTTTACCCTTTTGACGAGTATGTCGGTTACGGCTTTTGCAGCCACAGGCGATCCGATTACGGTAGTCAATAACCTTTCTGACTTTATCTTCGGACTGATTCGTGCAATCGGTCTAATCCTGCTCGGTTTTGGTATTGTGCAGATTGGTCTGTCCCTTAAATCCCACGACCCGTCCCAGAGAGCTAACGGCTTTTGACCCTTGCAGGCGGCGTTGTCATTACTTTTGCAAAAGAAATCCTTACTCTCATCACAGGCTGATGAGGAACTGACACAAGACAAGATAACGGGAGCAGATCCGCCTTGCGGATTTACTCCCGTTATCCAATTATCTAAGGAGGTGGTCGAATGTCGGATAATTGGATTGTGCAAAACTTAGAGAATGCTTTGCGAACTTGGAACGATAAGCTGTCGGAAATATGGCAGCTCATCACTCAATCCCCAGAGCAGTTCAAGGGCGGCACAATTTGGAATGTAATCGTAGATATTCACGGCGCAGTACAGGCTATCGGACTTGCGCTGCTTGTCCTTTTCTTTGTAATCGGTGTGATGAAAACCTGCGGCAGTTTTGCCGAGGTCAAATTGTCTTAAAGAACACGAACAAATAACTCCTTCATAGCATTGAATATCAAATTGCAAAGCACTTGTCGCTAACCGAAAAGGAACGGTTAAGCGGCAGGTGCTTTTATCTTTTCAAAAAATCAGAACACAAAGTCTAAAATACGCTTCCCTTATGGGCTATCGGGTGAGAGGTCAAAACCTCCGCCCTTTTTTATTGCCCCGAAACAAACGGAATAAATTTTGTACCTTGAAAATTTCATAGCAGCCGCCAGAGAGATACCTGCCGCAAAGGATAGTGTGCCACGATACGAGCCTACCCTTTGCTTAATGGGTGCATAGCACAGACAGAGAGAACTCGGTCAAAGGGAGCGTGGAACGGTATGGAGTGGCTGTGCATACATATCTCAATTCTTGCGATTGGGATATTAAAAATTTTAAGGAGGAAACGCCTATGTGCAAGTATGTAATCAAACGAAAACGCCGAAAGGAGTGCCACTATGCAGAAGTTGAAAACAGTAGACGCAGACACGCTGCTCTATCAGCCGCTTGATAAGCCCTGCTTTGTGGTGGACGGTCTTATCCCCACAGGGCTTTCCCTGTTCTGCGGCTCGCAGAAAATCGGTAAGAGCTGGCTGTGTTAAAGCTCTGCCTTTGCGTGTCACAAGGCGCTCCCTTTTGGGAAATGCCGACAACGCAGAGTGACGTTCTGTATCTCTGTCTGGAAGATACCTTTTACCGTATTCAGAGCAGGCTCTTTAAGCTTACCGATGAAGCAAGCGAACGCCTGCACTTCGCCGTTGCAAGCTGCAAATTAACGGACGGTCTTGTAGGACAGCTTGAGGACTATCTGAAAGTCTATCCGAAGAGCAGGCTCATTGTTATCGACACCTTGCAGAAGATACGGACATCTTCAAAGGAAAATGCCTACGCCAACGATTATGGGGATATATCCATTATCAAAGACTTTGCCGACAGACATTCCCTTGCGGTGGTGGTTGTTCATCATATCCGCAAGCAGGGTGACAATGATGTGTTCAATAAGGTGTCTGGCACAACAGAACTGACAGGAAGTGCGGATACCACCTTTGTATTGGAAAAGGAAACGAGGGCTTCTGATACCGCAAAGCTCTACTGTGTGGGCAGAGATGTGGAGCAGACCGCCTACCATGAGCGGATGTCCTCACGGTGGAATCAGCTTGAACGGGGGCAGTCTCAATGGAAACCAAGCGGAAACACGTCCCCACATGGCTCTATAAATTAGGCGGCAGGCTTGATAAACAGTATGAAGAAATCGTGTCTGCCCTATCCGACATCAACGCCTTTAACGCAGGGAAAAAGCGTGACAAGGCTCTGGAACTTACTGCCGCATGGCTGCCAGACGTGGAGAAATTCTCTAAGGAAATCGGGAAACAGCAGGCGTATATCGACAGTTTAAAAACACAACGACAAAGCAGATGGAGGCCTTCATTATCCGTCTTTTGGAGCGTGCATTGCAGAGAAACGAAACAGGGAGAGCCGATAACATTCCTTTTTTCGGCAGGTAAATACAGAAAGGTAATGTACAGAAAATGAAAGAAACCAGTATGAAATTATAAGGGAAATCGCTGTGCTTTCCAAAAGTAATAGCGGCTATACAAAGGAAATCAATCTGATTTCTTGGAACGGGAACGAGCCGAAGTATGATATTCGGAGCTTTCGCCCAACAGAGGAAAGTGCGGTAAGGGCATTACGCTGACCGAGCAGGAAGTGAAAATGCTCCTTAAAGCATTAAAAAATGAGTTGAAAGACGAATAGAGATTAGCGGATTGGGGGCGTTTTTACGCTCCCTTTTCCTTTTTTGAAGGGAGGATTTTGCCTATGGCAAGAACAGTTATGCGCCCGAAAATAACCGTGCAGGCGGTCTATTCGGGCGGTGCGGATATGCAGGAATTGTTTGTTTCCCTGCTTGTAAATGCGGTGCGGAACGGGAAACACTCTGTCCGCACCTTTGAGATTGTGAAAGATACGCATTACAATGAGGACAGAAACGGAAGAAAGGAGGCAATCTGATGAGCGTTTTAAGGACAGCCCTCTACTGCCGATTATCCAAAGACGATATGGTGCAGGGCGACAGCGAAAGTATCAAAACACAGAAAGCAATGCTC
>VOFD01001246.1_pt1 | contig 12786 bp, 22 predicted proteins | sample 5384101 | NCBI WGS metagenome assembly VOFD01 (sample SAMN12384723, study PRJNA508395) | human gut metagenome | isolation source: healthy gut C | host: Homo sapiens
GTTGTCCGTCTCGTCCAGGTCGTGGATAAACATCAGGTAGGTCATCTGCTCCACCACGTCCAGGGGTTGGTGATGCCGCCGGTCCAGAAGGTCTCCCAGAGGCGGTCGATTTTGTTTTTCAGTTCGCCAGTAAGCATATTCTCTTACTCCTTTTCCCGGTTCCAAATATAGGCGGTATAGCGCCCGCCGCTGAGTTTCAGAATTTCCCCGCTCTTCTGCAGGTCGGCCAGGGTTCGCTGTATTGTGATTTTACTAATATCGGGGCACTGCTGAATGATCTCCGCCTTGGTAACCTTCCCCAAGGGTACTCTTGATGATCTCCCGGATACGGTCCGGCTTACTTATGCCACTGACGGCCAGAACCTGCACGCGGGTGGAAAAGTCCCGGTAGGCCGCCGCCACTACGCCCAGGGTATAGCGCACAAAGGGGGTGTAGTCGCTGGTTCCCTCGTGCCATCCTTGGGAGCTCTGCTGGAGGGCCTCATAATAGGTTTCCTTGCTCTCCTCAATGAGTTTTTCAATACTGATATATTTGCCTACGATATAGCCTGCCCGGTAGAGCAACAGTAGGGTCAGCAGGCGGCTCATACGGCCGTTACCATCGTTAAAGGGATGAATACAGAGGAAGTCCAGAATGAACATGGGAATCAGTAGCAGCGGATCCATGTCACCCTTCCCCACAGCCTCCTCGTAGGCCCGACAGAGGCTGTCCACCGCCTCCGGCGTTTCCCAGGCCGGAAGGGGTTGAAAACGAATGCTTTTATTTCCCTGGGCATCCGTCTCGGCGATCACATTGTCCGCTGTTTTATAGTGCCCGCCGTAGGACGCGCCGCTGAATTTATAGAGATCGCGGTGGAGCTGCAGGATCATGGAGGCTTTGGGCGGGATATAGTCAAAGCTCTCGTGAATGGTGGACAGCACATCCCTGTAACCTGCGATTTCCTGTTCGTTCCTGGTGCGGGGGTGGTCTTGTCCTGCACCAGCTTTTTTGAAACGCTCATCCGAGGTGTAAATGCCTTCGATTTTATTCGAGGCCTCGGTGCTCTGAATCTTGGCGATTTCCACCAGTTTGGTCAGGGTATCGGCCTTGGCCTCGATAAACAGGGCCTGTTCTCCTTTATATTCATGAATCTGAGGGGGCTGTCATTAAGGGAAACAATTGTTCAATTTGGTTTGGTATCCATGATCCATAGAAAAGAGGTTGTGAAAAAGCAGATCTTGGATAATCAACATAAGTTTTTATCAACATCCCTCTTTACAAGTAAGAAACTAAATGATGAAGGGCATACCATCGAAGTGATTCCGCCGCTTGATTTACAAAACCCAGAAGGTGATCCAGAGACACTATTCAAACACATGGTAAAATATGTGTCAGAGAGCAGAAACTTGATGAAACTATTTGCCTTCAATTTGCATATGGTTTCGTCAAAAATGCAGGGCAAGTATCTCTTGATGATCTCTCCTTTTTAACAGAAAAGAATGCAGTAATACCCAGCGGAAGAAATGAGATCATAAAATTCGGACTTTATTTGGGGTTGAGCGGAAAACTTTATGCGGCAATGCATATTTTTTTGCTTCCGAAAATGGAACATATTATCGGCAATCTGGTTGCATTATGTGGCGATACTGTTTCGTTTATAAAAGATGGCTGTGAGGAATATAAGCCTCTTTCACAATTATTTAAGTCAGATAAATTGCATGAATGCTATGATGAAGATATAATTTTTACTTTTCAGTCCATTATGGACGAACGTGCTGGTGCAAATCTTCGAAATATAAATGCACATGGGCTTATGGGGCCAAGCATTGGTAATGGTGGTGCTGCCTTGTGCTTCTTGAGCCTTATAATAAAATTTCTCTCACTGTATTCAGTCGAGGCTAACAGAATAATGAAAAAACTTAGCAGTAAGCGAAAAGAAATAGAAACTCAAGAGCAATAAAACCCTTGATTCTTCTCATTCTTTATTCCGTTCTTTAGAGTTTGAATGCTCAGGATTGGCAGGGCTGTCCATGTGTAACCTTTCGCCGCAACACAGCAGGAAAAATCATGGCGCATAAGTGACACCAACCAGCAAGTCAGTTGTATGTGGTCACGGAAGAGCTAAAATGCTTTGAGAGGTTTGGAACCAAAACTAGAAATCGCCGCAGTTTTTACTGCGGCGATTTTCATTGGATCGCCCCATCAGCTCTGCCGGTGGGGCGGCCCGTAAAAAGAGCTTTAATATCAAACATCGAGTGAAGTGAGCCGCTAACATGAACCTTCCACTAATAGAAATCTGCTATTAGAACGGTGATTGCCCGTTCACGGGCAGTGGGGCGAGTGATGCGAGCGAAATAGAATTCAGCGCGTCTTGAGACGCATGCCGGTAACAGGCCCTTATAGGGCCAACTCAAGCCACCGGCTTAGCCGGTGGTTATGGCTTGACCACAGACGGATTTTGCTTTTGATTATCGGAAGGATTCCTCGTACGGGGAATCCTTTTTGTTTATTGCAGCGCAGATCATGGGGCCGCACTCTTCAGCATCCTGTCCAGTCCCCAATGGCTGGAATCTGCTCACAGACATGTGCCGGGGCGGCGGACTGTTCCAGCTTGACCTGGAAGGGACGTCAAGCCAGAGAAGAAGCTTTTTATAATTCCGGCAGTGCCCAGCGGCGGTTGGTGGAAGAGTGGCCTGCTGCTTTGGGATTCGGATCGCTGATAACGAATTTTCCGCTCACCGATGCGCAGTTTTCATGCCGCAAAGTCCGGACCCTCCCGCCGGAAGAACAACCGTCTGCCCTGGCGGCTGGCTCTTATAAGAAATACCATACGCTTCTTCCGCCGTGCGTATTGAGCCGTTTAGGGCGGCAGAGCGGTTTCTTCCCACGAAAAGCGGCTTGCCTTGCGGGACATACTGCGCTGCAAGGCGGCGGAAAAAGGGGTTCCCTTTGTCGGGACGCGAGACAACAAAACAGCCCCCTCCTTCGGAATGCCCGGAAGGGGGGCTGCGGATCTAATCAGAGCTGCTTGACCGTGTAATACACCGCCAGGGCAAAGACCACTATGGCCAGGGCCCACATGGCGTAATAGGCGATGGTGCTGCTGAACAGGGCGATGGCCAGCGCCACGACGGACAGGCCGCAGGCCGCATAGATGGGCATGGGATCCGCGCCGGCAGTCAACACCTGAAGATTGCCCAGCTTGCCGCCATTTTTGTCCGCCTTGTTGGTGAGGAAAGCCGCTACGATCAGTACCACGATATAGACTACCGCAGCGATCCGGACATAGGTACCCAGGAAGATGCTGTCCAGCACCCGCCGGCAGACCCACAGGGCGATCAGGGAGGCACCCAGGATGGTCAGGGACCAGGAGCACTCCCGATCGTACAGATTCCACAGGATGCCCAGCAGCATGACCACCGGAACCACCACACGCACAGGAAGGTGAGAGCGGAGTCGTAGAAGGTGCGGATCATCCAGGCGGAACCGCCCAGGAAAACGCCGGCGGCAAACACCGACCAGCCGATCCAGCGGCGCTTGATTTGCTGGCGCCAGACGATGCCCAGGACCAGACCGATCACAGCCACTGCCGCACCCGCGGCCATCAGATAGGGCAGTGCGGCGTCGCATGCGAGAAGCTCATTGGCGGTGCCGTTCACATAGAAGCGGCGGATGACCAACAGATAGATCTCCGCCACGCAGCCGGCCAGAAAAAACTTGAGCGCGTTGTGCATGGGCTCGTTCCGCTTTACCGGCTTGGATTTACTGACAGGATTTTTGGACATATAGGACAACCTCCAGGGTGTTTGTTCCGAAAATAGCCGCGGGAAAACATGCGCTTCCGCTGGCATACTATGATAGTATAGCAGATATTTCGTGCCTTTGCAAGGGGAAGGAGCCAGACTTTTCCCTTTTTTCCAACAGGAGTCAGGATTGCCGGTTGAGATTTGCCCAGGGGCGTGGTATACTCCTCTATTATGAGATTTTTTGCGAAAAATACTGATGACAAGAGGAATTTGCTTATGAAACGTTTGGGCGCACTGCTGGCGTCACTGCTGCTGGCGGGGAGCCTGACCGCCTGCGGCGGCACTGCGGCGCAGGAGATGCAGAGCATACAGGTCTTCGCCATGGACACGGTGATGGGCCTGCGGGCCTGCGGCGGGGAGACGGAGGCGGCGCTTGCGGCGGCGGAAGACGAGATCTACCGCCTGGATGAGGCGCTCTCCCGCACCCGGGAGGACAGCGCAGTGTCCCGGTTGAACAGCGCGGGGGGGGGACGCCGGTGGATGTGGGGGAGGAACTCCGCGACCTGATTGCCCGGGCCCTGGATTTCAGCGCTGCCACAGACGGGGCCTTTGACATCACCCTGGCGCCGGTGTCCTCTGCCTGGGGCTTTACGGAGGACACCTACCGGGTGCCGGAGGACGCTGAACTGGCGTTGCTGCTGCCCTGCGTGGGGGCGGAGCATGTCCACCTGGAGGAGGGGACCGTTGTCTCGCTGGACCAGGGCACCCGGATTGACCTGGGAGCCATTGCCAAGGGGGGTATGCCAGCGACCGGATGGCTGCGATTTACCAGGAGCACGGCATCACCCACGGCATCGTGGACCTGGGTGGGAACACCTGGGTCTGCGGCGGGAACTTGGAGGGGAGCCCTGGCAGATCGGCATCCAGGACCCGGCCCGGCCCGCGGGGGCTTTGGCGGGGATCCTGTCGGCGTCGGACGCCTTTTGCCGTCACCTCCGGCGGCTATCAGCGGTATTTTGAGGAAAAATTGGACAGCTCTATCACCACATCATTGACCCCGCCACCGGCTGCCCGGCGGAAAGCGGCTTGACCTCCGTCACCGTGGTGGCGGATGGGGCCGCGGGCAACGGCACGATGTGCGACGCCCTCTCCACGGCCCTGTTCGTCATGGGGGAGGAGCGGGCGCTGGAGCTCTGGCGCAGCGGCGTCTATGACTTTGACCTGATCTTGGTGACAGAGGACGGCCGGCTGCTGGTGACTGCGGGCATCGCGGACCGGTTCCGGCCGGACGATTCGGCGGGGTATGCGTATGAAGTCGTCTCCTAAGCTGCGGCCAAACGGCTGGGATGCGTTGGCGGCGGCCGCTGTGCTGGCGCTGGCGGTGGCCTGCGCGGCTCTGTTCTGGACTGGGGGGAGGAAATAGGCCCCTGACGGCGGTGAGTCCGTGGTCTGCGAACGGCGAGCCGGTGGATCGGGTGGTGCTGGCGGACCTGTCGGGACCGGAGGAGCGGACCTATACGTCCAACGGCTACACCCTCCGGGTGGCCTTTGGGCCAGAGTCTGCCCAGGTGACGGTGTCCGACTGTCCCACCCAGGACTGCGTCCGCATGGGGCACATCTCCCGGAGCGGACAGAGCATCGTGTGCCTGCCGGCCCGGATCGTCGTGCAGCTGGAGGGCGGCGCGGCGGCGGATGACGGCGTGGATCTGGTGATCGGATAAGGAGGCTCCATGAAACTGACGACGAGACAGTTGACGCTGTGCGCGGTGCTGACGGCCATGGCGCTGGCGCTCAGCTATCTGGAGAACTTCTTCCCCCTGTCCCTGGCCATCCCCATCCCGGGGATCAAGCTGGGCCTGGCCAACATCGTGACGGTATTTGCCCTGTATGCCCTGGGGGCGGCGCCGGCGTTTCTGATCCTGATCGCCCGGTGCCTGCTGGGGGCGGTCTTTGCAGGAAACATGAACGCGCTGATTTTTTCCCTGCTGGGGGGCGTGACGGCCTTGGGGGTGATGATCGCCCTCTCCCGGCTGAAGCGCCTCTCCGTCTACGGAGTGTCTGTGGGCGGGGCAGCGGCCCACAACTGCGGTCAGGTGGCCGCAGCTGTGCTGACTCTGGGCAACACGGCACCACTGTACTATCTGCCGGTGCTGCTGGGCGTGTCGCTGTTTACCGGGGCATTGACGGGGCTGATCGCCGCCTGCCTGTTCCGGGCGCTGGCACATACAAGACTGTGGGGGGTGTGAGCGGATGGACAAGCGGGATCAGAGCAAAAAGGACGAGATCATCCTGCGGCAGCTGGAGGTGATCCGCTCTATGACGGAGCACAACCTTAGCCGCATGGGCGCGGACTTTTGGGGCACTCCGACACCGGAGAAGCATGTGCCTGTGGCTCCGCTGCCGGAGAAAGAAAAAAGGATCCCGCCGGCAGACGGGGGAGAAAAAGGCGCCAGAGGCGGCAGAACAGAAACAGGAAGACACCGCCAAAGCTCCCCCCAAAGAGAACATCGAGGACCTGCAGAAGGAGCTGGACAGCTATGTGGGCCTCAGTGCGGTGAAGCGGGAGGTGAAAGGACCTCATCAATCTGGCGGCGGTGGAGCGTCTGCGCCGGGAGCACGGCCTGCCCACCGCCGACCTGAGCCTGCACATGGTGTTCTCCGGCAACCCCGGTACGGGCAAGACCACCGTGGCCCGGCTCATGGCGCGGATCTACCACAGCCTGGGCATCCTGTCCAAGGGACAGCTGGTGGAGACGGACCGCAGCGGCCTGGTGGCCGGCTATGTGGGCCAGACCGCCATCAAGACCCGGAAGGTCATCGACTCCGCCCTGGGGGGCGTGCTGTTCATCGACGAGGCCTACTCCCTCGCCGCCGGAGGCGAGAACGACTTCGGCCAGGAGGCCATCGAGACCGTGCTAAAGGCCATGGAGGACCACCGGGACGATCTGGTGGTCATCGTGGCGGGGTATGACGGGCTGATGGAGCGTTTCATCCATTCCAACCCCGGGCTGGAGTCCCGGTTCAACCGCTTTCTGCACTTTGCGGACTACACGGAGGAGGAGCTGCTGGCCATCTTCCGGATGCAGTGTGAAAAAAGGGTGCTACATTCTGGAGCCGGAGGCGGAGGCGCCGCTGCGCTCCCTGCTGGAAAGGCGGATGGCGGATGCGGCCTCCTTCGGCAACGCCCGGGGCGTGCGAAACCTGTTTGAGCAGATCCTGGTCCGGCAGGCGGGCCGTCTGGCGGGACAGGCGTCCGTCAACCGGGAGGACCTGACGCGGATCACCGCCGCAGATGTGGAGGCAGTGGGCCGGGCAAATGATTTGGAGGCGAAAGAGCGTTGAAGGTTTTGATCTTACATCCCAGCAGCCGATATGACCGGTATCTGCCCGATATTCCCGCTGCGGGGCGGATGGAGCTGGTGTTCACGGACCGGGAGGGGCCGGAGGAGCGCTGGCTGGCAGCCGGCGGCGATGCGGAGGCTTTGGTGGCCGCACCGGTGACGCCGGTGACAGAGGAACTGATCGCCCGGATGCCGCATCTCAAGCTGATCCACAGCGACGGGGTGGGCTACGACCGGATTGACCTGGCGGCGGCCCGGGAGCGGGGCATCTATGTGTGCAACTGCGCCGGGTGCAACGCAGGCCCCGTGGCGGAGCTGGCGGTGACGCTGATGAGCATGCTGCTGCACCGGACGCTGTGGGGAGACCGGATGGTGCGGGCCGGGCAGCAGCATGAGGCGGTGAACGAGCTGGCAGCCCATGTGCCGGAAGATCTGTCCACCTGCCGGGTGGGGCTGGTGGGCTTCGGCGCCATCGGCCAGGCTACGGCGCAGCGGCTGCGGGCCAACGGCAGCGAGGTGTTTTACTACGCCCGGCACCGGCAGGATCCGGCTGTGGAGGAGGCGTGCGGCGCCCGGTATCTGCCCCTGTACGAGCTGGCGGAGACCTGTGACATCATCAGCCTCCATCTGCCCGCCACGCCGGAGAGCACCCACCTGCTGGACCGGGCGTTCTTCGGCCGGATGCGGCCGGGGAGCTATCTGGTGAACACCGCTCGGGGCGCGGTGATCGACGACGAGGCCGCTGTGCGAGGCCATCCGCTCCGGCCGTCTGGGACTTCCGGGGGCGGCCCTGGACGCCTACGCCCCGGAGCCGGTGGCGGCGGATCATCCCCTGGTGCGGCTGGCGGCGGGTGCCCGGACCGGCTGATCCCTCTGCCCCCACCAGGGCGGGATCAGCCATGCGGCGTTCCGGGAGGCCGCCCGGATGGTGTTTGCGGATCTGGAAAAGCTGATGGACGGCAAGCGCCCGGAACGGTGGTCAACGGCCTGTGATCGGCGCTGATGGAGATTAAGAGGCCGGAAGAGGAGAGGCGGATCACTATGCGCGTACCGGAGCAAACCACCACTCCCAGGATCATCACCGGCGGGTCCGCCACAGCCGCCCGGGCAATGGCGATCAGCTGCCGCTGGCCTTGGGACAGATTGGCGCCGTCTCCGGTGAGCATGGTGTCGTACCCGTCGGGCAGACGGCGGATGAAGCCGTCGGCATTGGCCAGCGCGGCAGCCGCCTCCACCTCTTCATCCGTGGCATCCAGATTGCCGTAGCGGATGTTCTCCCGGACAGTGCCGGTGAACAGGTTGGTGTCCTGCAGCACGATGCCCAGGGCTACGCCGCAGGTCGGGCTTCTTGATGTTGTTGATGTTGATGCCGTCGTAACGGATCTTGCCGTCGGCAATGTCGTAGAAGCGGTTGATGAGGTTCGTGATGGTGGTCTTGCCGCGCCGGTGGCCCCCACGAAGGCCAGCTTCTGGCCCGGCTTGGCAAAGAGGGTGATGTCGTGGAGGATGGTCTTGCCCTCCTCATAGGCGAAGTCCCACGTCGTCAAAGACCACGTCGCCGCCAGGATGGGGCGGTTGCCGTGCTCCTGGTATTTCAGGTGCCCGTCCTCGGGGGCCTTTGTGGGGACCTTCCAGGCCCACACAGTTGGTGCGCCCAGAGGTTGGTGCGCTTCTCGGACTCCTCCAGCTGGTGGCCCTCTTTATCATAGGACACGTTTACCAGCGTCACAGTGCCGTGGTCCTCCTCCGGCTCCTCGTCCATCAGGGCGAAGATCCGCTCCGCGCCGGCAAGGGCCATGACCACCGAGTTGAGCTGCTGGGAGATCTGGTTGATGGGGTTGGAGAAGCTCTTGGACAGCTGGAGGAAGGTTGCAATAACGCCCAGGGTGATGGTGCCGATGCCGCTGAGGGCCAGGGCGCCGCCGGCCATAGCGATGATGACATACTGGACATTGCCGATGTTCATGAGGATAGGCATCAGGATACTGGCGTAGGTGTTGGGCTTTGTCCGCGCTCTCAAACATTTCGTCGTTGACCCGGTCAAAGCCCTCCTGGGCCTCCTGCTCATGGCAGAACACCTTGACCACTTTCTGACCGTTGATCATCTCCTCGATATAACCGTTGAGGGCACCCAGTGTGCTCTGCTGGCGGATGAAGTAGCGGCCGCTGCGGCCGGCCAGGAAGCGTGTCACCACCAGGGCGAAGCAGACGCACACCAGGACCACAACCGTGAGCAGGGCGTTGGTGAACAGCATCACCCAGGAAGGTGACCAGAATGGATCATGGAGGAGTTGATGATCTGGGGGATGCTCTGGGCGAGCATCTGACGGAGGGTGTCCACATCGTTGGTGTAGACGCTCATCACGTCGCCGTGGGCGTGGGTGTCAAAGTACTTGATAGGCAGGGTCTGCATGTGGCCGAACAGATCGTCGCGAATCTTTTTCTGTACGCCCTGGGAGATGGTAACCATAATCCGGTTGTAGGCCAGCGCGCACAGGGCGCCCACCAGATACAGGCAGGCCATCAGGACCAGGGCGTGGCACCAGGCCGCTGAAGTCGGTCTGGATCCGCCCATGGCCAGCAGGGGGTGATATAGTCGTCGATCAGGGCCCAGGAACAGTGGCCCCGGCCACCGTGGCGATGGCACTGACCAGAATGCATACCAGCACCAGAAAAGACCGGGCCTTGGAGCCCAGTTTGATATAGGCCCAGGCGGCCACATGATGGGCCGGCGGACCGTGTGGGCTTTTGATCCGGCTTTCTTATTCATCGTCGCTGCCTCCCTTCGCCTCTGGGACTCGTAAGTCTCGCGGTAGATGCCACAGGTTTTCAGCAATGCGTCGTGGGTACCCATGGCCGCGATCTTTCCGCCGTCCATCACCAGGATCTTGTCGGCGTCCTCGATGGAGGACATGCGCTGGGCGATGATGAACTTGGTGGTATCCGGGATCTCCTCCCGGAACGCCCGGCGGATCATGGCGTCGGTCTTGGTGTCCACGGCGGAGGTGGAGTCGTCCAGAATGAGCATCTTCGGGTTTTTGAGCAGCGCGCGGGCGATGCACAGGCGCTGCTTCTGCCCGCCGGAGACATTGGTGCCGCCCTGCTCGATGTAGGTGTCGTACTTGTCGGGGAACTCCTGGATAAAGGGGTCCGCCTGGGCCAGCTTGCACATGTGGACCATCTCCTCGTCAGTGGCGTCTTTTTGCCCCAGCGGAGGTTATCCTTGATGGTGCCGGAGAAGAGCTCGTTCTTCTGGAGCACCATGGCCACCTGCTCCCGCAGGGCCTCCATATCGTAGTCCCGCACATCCACGCCGCCCACCTTCACGCTGCCTTCGGTGGCGTCGTACAGGCGGGGAATGAGCTGCACCAGGGTGGTCTTGGAGGTGCCGGTGCCGCCCAGGATACCTACCGTCTCGCCGGACTTCACCGTCAGGTTCACGTTCTTCAGGCACTCCTTGGTGGGGTCCTTGGCGTAGGAGAAGCTGACGTTCTCAAACACCACAGAGCCGTCCTTGACCTCCTGGATAGGCTGGGAGCCGTTCTGCAGATCGCTCTCCTCGTTGAGGAGCTCGGTGATGCGCTCCGCGGAGGCCCGGGCCATGATGATCATAGTCAGTACCATGGAGAGCATCATCAGGCTCATGAGGATCATCATAATATAGCTGAACATGCTGGTGAGCTCGCCGGTGGTCATGCCGCCGCCCACGATCAGGTTGGCGCCGATCCAGGACACGGAGATCATGCAGGCATACACACAGATCTGCATCAGGGGCATGTTGAAGGCCAGGATGCGCTCCGCCTTGGAGAAGTCCAAGTAGATCTCCTGGGAGACCTTGCCGAACTTCTCTACTCTCATGGTCCTCCCGGACGAAGGACTTCACCACCCGGATGCCCAGCAGGTTCTCCTGCACCACGTTGTTCAGGTGGTCATACCGCTTGAAGACCCGCTCAAAAATGGGGTGGGCCTTGGTCATGATAAGCACCAGGCCCACGCCCAGGATGCGGGATGATCACCAGGAAGATCAGGGCCAGCCGGGGATTGATGGTAAAAGTGAGCACCCAGGCACAGATGAGCATGATGGGGACCGGACCGCGATGCGGATGACCATCATGAAAGCCATCTGGACGTTGGTCACGTCGGTGGTCAGGCGGGTGATGATGCCGCTGGTGGAGAACTTGTCAATGTTGGCGAAGGAGAACTTCTGAACATTCCGGTACATCTCCCGCCGCAGATTCCGGGCAAAGCCCGTGGAGGCCTTGGCGCCGAAACGGCCGGACAGTCCGCCGCAGATCAGCGCCAGAACAGCCATTCCCACCACGGTGAGGCCGTAGGCGGCAATATGGTGCATGCTGCCGGCCTTGACCCCCTCGTCCAGCAGCTTGCCGGTCATCAGGGGGATCAACACGTCAAACGCCACTTCGCCGATGACGAAGATGGGCGTCAGGATGGTGGCTGGCCAGAACTCCTGAATACAGCTGGCCAGCCTCTTCTTTTTTTCTTCATAGAATACCTCCTTGTGTCTTTGCTGTGCCGGGGGAAGCGATTGAGCCGCTTCCCGGCCGGGCCCGGTTGGTCAAATGAGATTTTGCTTCAGCTTTTCCGCGATGGCCAGGAACTGGTCAATCTCCTCCTGAGAGATGCCTCTGGTCAGCGTCGCCTCTGTGGCGGCGATCCGCCGCTCTGCCTCCTGATTCAGCGCCTGCGCCCGGAGTGTGGGCGTGATCCGCTTCATCCGGGCGTCCCTGACCCCCATAGAGAGCTGGACGAGGCCCTCGTCCTCCAGCCGCTTCAGCAGCCGGGAGGCGGTGGAGCTGCGGATGCAGAGGGCGCGCTCCAGATCCTTTTGATAGATTTCCCGGCCCTGGCTGTGGCAGAGATAACCGATCAAAACGCCCCTCGATCTCCGTCAGCATGCTCTGGGGATGGTCGGCAGGCCCCAAAGCCGTCTGCGCAGGAGATTGGACAGTGCCTTGATCTCATACCCGACGTACCGCTCATGCTGCATGGAAACACCTCCTCCAACTGAACAGGATATATATTTTAGTTAGCAAACTAGCAAATGTCAAGAAGCAATCTGCCAAAATTTCTACGGGTCTTGCTTTAAAATTCGGCAGGCACCGAAAGAAAGGAGGCGCCCCACACCGAAGGGCGGGCGCCTCTGAAAAACGGTTGGAGGCTGCTGTTCAGCCCGCCCCGGGGGCGGTCCGGCAGGAAACAGATGGCAACCGGCCTGACGGCTGGCGTTCAGGTCGATGAGCCGCTGGTTGGAGCTGCCCCGGAACCGCAGGGACAGGTCCTTCAGCTCCTCCACGAATCGGCCGTCCACCAGCACGTCCAGCAGGGACAGCAGCTCATCCGTCACCTCGCAGCGGGATGGGTGCCGTCCGAGGTAAGCTCCTCATAGGTAAAGCCGCTGAACCCCCAGATGGTCTTGTCCGGATACATCTGCCGGACCCGCCGGAGAAAGGGCACCAGCGCCCGCTGGTTCTCCGGTTCAAAAGGGGCTCGCCCCCAGCAGTGTCAGGCCGTTGATGTAGACTGGGGGAGAGCAGGGAGAGCAAATAATCCTCCGTCTCGGTGGTAAAGGGCTGGCCGTAGGTAAAATCCCAGGTCTGGGGCTGGAAGCAGTCTTTACAGTGGTTGGTGCACCCGGAGACGAACAGGGTCACCCGCACCCCCTCGCCATTGGCGATGTCGCAGTTTTTGATCTCACCGT
>VOFD01001703.1_pt1 | contig 12750 bp, 19 predicted proteins | sample 5384101 | NCBI WGS metagenome assembly VOFD01 (sample SAMN12384723, study PRJNA508395) | human gut metagenome | isolation source: healthy gut C | host: Homo sapiens
AGAAGAGGAATTGTGGGACAAACGAGATGGTGACGATGGCGACCATCACCAAATTGACGTAGAACAGTATCGTGAATATCCAGTCTGCAGCGTTCATAAATTCTCCTTGTCCATCTTCTAGAGTATAAGGGGACAAAAGTGCCATTACAATAGACGAAAACGACTTTGTAGGCAACAGCCGCAATCTTCATGGCATGAAAAAAACCCGACAGTCGGGTAGATTTCATCGATGGAGCAAGCGACGGGAATCGAACCCGCATATCGACCTTGGCAAGGTCGTGTTCTACCACTGAACTACGCCTGCAGATGGCGGATCTAGCGGGATTTGAACCCGCGATCTTCCGTGACAGGGAGACGTGATAGGCCACTACACTATAGATCCGTGTCTCTCTCCGTGGAAAGAGCTTAAGTATTATCGCAAAGACGCTTTCGGAAAATCAAGCCTTTTCGAAATTTATTTTCCGCTTCGCTGGTTCCCAGACTAAATGAAAATTTTGGGAAAACTGCTATTCCCGAAGAAAAATGAAGCGTTTTTTCCTGAGACGTTTCATTTGACTACCGATTGGGCCTTGTTTTTGCCCTGGTAAGGAATGCGGCAAGACGGGGCAAATGGAACGTCCCGACTAAATGAAATTCAGGCGACGACCCCTTCGCCCTTGGCGACCCCTGAACCTAAGCTGGCCGTTGGTCGCCTCGACCGACGCCTTCTCGTTCGAGCAGTACGGATGGCAGAAGAATATCGTGGTGAGCAGCTCGCCGGTCGGCGACCAGGCCTCCAGCTCCCCATAGGCCGAGAAGCAAGGCCGTTTTCGGTGAGCATGAGGGGGAAGACCTTCTTGAAGCCCTCCGGGCCGAGTGCCGCCTTGAGGTTTGCGAAGAACGCCGACACCGATTTGGCGTCATGGGTTTCAGCCTCTTGGTGATGGTGAACCTCAGCTCCGGCATCCTCATCACCAGGACGCCCATCATCGATCCCTTGGGCGCCGAGGAAGTCGAAATGGGTGGTGTATAGGCCAGGGTTTTCCCTCCTGAATTTGATGTAGTCGTCGTATTGCCGGCCTTCCTTGGAGGCGTATGACCCGCCGTATTCATAAGGGCTCATCGGCTTTTTGCGCTTCCTCTTCTTGAGCATGCCCTGTCTCAGGGGAGATCGCTTCGGCTTGACCGCGGCGTATCCGGCGTTGACGTGCCGGCAGACCGTCGTCTTCGACGGAACCCCGGCGAGCTTGGAGGCCGAGTAGACCGATCCCCCCTTGGCGATTTGGTCGGAGAGAATCACGTTGTATACGGCGAACTCCTTCTCGGTCATGTCGATCCCGGACCCGGACGAGGAAAGCCTCGCCTTGGCCTTCTTGTCGTCATCATCGTTTGGCATCATATGTTTGTCCTTTCTTCCTTGCCGGGGATGAAAGGATTTTTCATAAAACCGCGGGTAGTCCCAGACTTAATGAAACGATTTCGCTTACTATTTCATTTACTTTGGGATTTGGCGATTTATTTTCTGCTTTATAGTCGCGGCGGATTTCATTAGAATAGAAGCATTCTTTTTCAAGGAGGCAGCTTATGGAAGGCTTATTCTCGCTGAAGATGAAATCGTGCGCATCTGCGAACGTCTGGGAAAGGAAATCGATGCGTCGCTCAAGGACGAAGAAGGCGTCCCCATCGTCATCGGTGTGTCATGAACGGAGCCTTACCCTTCATGTACGAACTGGTCAAGCACATCCATCATCCCATAGAGCTCGACGATCAAGGTCTCAAGCTACGAAGGGACCGAATCCACCGGTAGGTCGTCGTCCAAAAGGTCCGGATCAGTCCTTGAAAGGAAAGCACGTCATCCTGGTGGAGGACATCATCGACACCGGCGTGACGATGAACTTCCTCAAGGAACACATAAAAAAAGAATACAACCCGCGTTCCTTGAAGGTCTGCATCCTCATCAAGCGCAACAATCTGAAAATGAAATACGATGAAAAGGCCGATTTCGTCGGCCTCACCACCGACGAGCAGAAGTACATCGTCGGGTTTGGCTTCGACTACCACGGCCTCTTCCGCAACGTTCCGTACATCTTCGTCCCGTCCATCAAGGACCTCAAGTCCTGGGAACCCTACTTCGTCGCCGAAGAGAAGAAGAAATAACTACCCTTCAAGCTCCCGGAAGGCCTTCAAGGCCTCGATGATGGTGTCGTCCATATCGAAATACTTGTATTGTCCCAACCGTCCGCAGAAGAAGACCCCCTTCCTCGCGGGCGGCTTTTTTTCCTTGTACATCGAATAGAGTGAAAGATTGACATTATCCTGAACTGGGTAGAGGGCATGTCCCCGGGTTCGAACTCCTTGGAATACTCGCGGGTGATGTAAGTCACAGGGCTGGGGCGCGGATTGAAGTGCTTGTGCTCCGCGATCCGGGTATAGGGGACTTCCCTTTCGGTATAATTGACGACGGCATTGCCTTGGAAGTCCTCCATCTCAAGCCTTTCCGTCTCGAAGCGAAGAGTACGATAGCTCAGCTTCCCGTAGCAATAGTCGAAATACTTGTCGATCTCGCCGGTATAGATGATCCTTTTTTGCCATGCCGCGCAGGCTCTCTCTGTTTTCGAGATAATCCACGCCGAGCTTCACGGTCACGCCTTCGAGCATGTTCTCGATGACTTGGGTGTAGCCGTCATAGGGGACGCCCTGATAGATGTCGTTGAAATAATTGTTGTTGTAAGTGAAACGCAAAGGAAGCCTCTTGATGATAGAGGCGGAAGGTCCTTGCAGTCTCTTCCCCATTGCTTTTCGGTATATCCCTTGACCAGGATCTCGAAGACATCCCGGCCGACGAGGGAAAGGGCCTGCTCCTCGAGATTCTTCGGTTCGGGAACGGCGCATTCCCTTTTCTGCTCCTCGATCTTCGCCCTGGCTTCCGCAGGCGTCTTCGTACCCCAGAGGGCATAGAAGGTGTTCATGTTGAAGGGCATATGGTAGAGCTTTCCTTTATAGTTGGCAAGCGGACAATTGATGAAGTTGTTCAGCCGGCCATATTCCTGGAAGAAATCGAGAGCCTCGCGATCGGAGGTATGGAAGATATGCGGCCCATAGAGATGGACATCGATGTTGTCTTTCCGTTCGCTCGGATGGCTCCGCCGACCTTGTCCATTTTTTCGACGACGAGGACCTTCAGTCCTTTTTTTCTTGCAAAGCGCAGCAAAACTGGCCCCAAAAAGACCAGCCCCGACAATGAGATAATCGTACATATGTCTCTCCTTTCGATACGACAGAGACGGACTTCTTTTATTCTATTGAAAATGCACAAGCAATGAAAGGAGAAAAAGGTTTGTCTGCGATGAGTGGCCGTACTATAATCTTGTAACGGGAACCAAATCATGGACTATGATGTGATTGTCGTCGGAGCCGGGCCGGCCGGCTACATGTGCGCCTATGGTTTAGCAAAGGAAGATCCGAGCAAAAAGATCCTGGTCATCGACCGGGGGCACGAAAATATCCAAACGCAACTGCCCTGTGCTCCAGCACAAGATTTCTTGTTGTCCGAAAAACAAATTGTTGGGACAGTCCTGCCTGCCGTCCTGCTCGATGACTTGCGGCTTTGGCGGAGCGGGAGCTTTCTCGGACGGGAAATTCAATATCACTACCCAATTCGGAGGATGGCTTTCGGATTATATTTCCAATGAAAAGCTTCTTTCCTTGATTGAGGAATGCGACAAAGTAAACATCAAATTTGGTGCGACTGCCGACATAACCGATCCCTACACGGAAGAAGTCCGTAAAATCGAACAGAAGGCGATAGGCAACGGCCTCCTCCTTCTTCGCGCCGAAGTCCGACACTTGGGAACGGATCAAAATCTCATGATTCTTTCCAACATTTACAATCATCTTCTCTCCTGTGGCGTCGGCTTCCTCTTCTGCACCAAGGTCGAGGACATTCTCGTCGAAGACGGGAGTGCGAAAGGTGTCGTCCTTGAAGACGGAAAGAAAATCACCTGCCATGACCTTGTCATGGCCGTCGGCAGAGAAGGTTCTACCTTCCTGATGAATACGCTGAAAAATATGGGGTCGACTTCGTGAACAACCGAGTGGACATCGGCGTCCGTGTCGAGACCTCGGACATCATCATGCAGGATATTAACCGTTATCTCTACGAAGGCAAATTCCTCTATACGACCAGCCAGGGGACCGTTGTCCGGACTTTCTGCTCCAATCCGAGCGGTCACGTCGTCATCGAGAATGACGACGGCGTCATCCTGGCCAACGGCCACTCCTATTCGGACCCGAAGCTCGGCAGTCAGAACACGAACTTCGCCCTCCTTGTCTCCCACAAGTTTTCCGAACCTTTCTCCGACCCCAATCAATTTGCCAAGGACGTCGCGTCTCTGGCCAACCGCCTTTCTTGCGGATCGGTCATCATCCAGAAGTACGGCGATTTGAAAAGAGGCAGGCGTTCGACACCGGAAAGGATTCACAAAGGCTTCATACATCCCACCCTTCCCGGAGGCCGTTCCGGGCGACTTGGGTCTGTGCCTTCCCTACAAGACGCTCCAATCCATCATCGATATGATCGAAGCCCTCAATTTCGTGACGCCCGGTATAGCAAACGAGCATACGCTTCTCTATGGCGTCGAAGCCAAGTTCTATTCCGCCAGGCCGAAGATGGACAGCCTGCTGAAGACCCAGATCGATCACCTCTATTGCGGCGGTGACGGTGCCGGCGTGACAAGAGGCCTTGCCCAGGCCGGGGCCTCCGGACTGCTCATCGCCGAGTCGATCCTGAAAGTGAGGTAACGGAAATGGAGTACAGAACGATATCCGTCGAAGGCAGTCAGTTTGGGGACGAAGGAAAGGAAAGATCACGGACTACATCGCCTCGAAGGCCGACGTGGTCTGTCGATATCAGGGCGGCAACAATGCCGGGCACAGTATCGAAATCGATGGTGTCCGCCACGCCTTGAGAAGTCTTCCTTCCGGCATCTATGAGCCCGGCGTGATGAACGTCATCGCTAACGGCGTGGTGGTAAACCCGTTTGCCCTCCTCGACGAAATCGACGAGAACTTCGCTGGCAATTCCGACAGGCTGAAGCTTGCCATATCCGATCGCGCCCATCTCATCCTGCCATATCACATTCTCCTGGACGGCTGCTACGAGGGGCGATGGGAAAGAACAAGATCGGCACGACCCACCGCGGCATCGGCCCGTGCTATTCGGACAAGGCGAAAGAATCGGCATCCGCATGGGCGACTTGCTGGATCCCGAGTACCTCAAAGAACGACTTGAAAATGCCCTCGCCATCAACAACAGGATTCTTTCTGCCTTCGGCGAAAAGCCTGTCGACATCGACGAGCTCTATTCCAGGCTCCTTTCTGCCGCCGAAGGCTTCGCCCCTTCATCACCGACACATCCGTCCTTCTGGACAAGGCAATCGATGCGGGAAAGAAAGTCGTCTTCGAAGGTGCCCAAGGCTCCCTTCTCGATCTGGACCACGGGACCTACCCCTTCGTCACTTCCTCTTCTCCGACAAGCGTCTCCATTCCTGTGAACGCTGGAGTCGCCCCCTATAAGGTCAAGAAGGTCCTTGCGATCATGAAGAGCTATATGACCCGTGTCGGTGAAGGACCGATGCCTTCCGAACAGGACAATACCTGGGGACAAAGCATCCGTGAACGCGGAAACGAATATGGAACCGTGACCAAGAGGCCTCGCCGCGTCGGCTATCTTGACCTCGCCCTTTTGGGATACACCTCCAGGATCACCGGCGTGACCGATCTGGCCGTCACCCTTTTTCGATGTCCTGATGGGCGTGGACGATCTCAAGATCTGCGTCGGCTATTCCCTTGACGGCAAACTGATCGACTATGTCCCGCTTCCGCGAAGACTTATGCCCATTGCAAACCCGTCTACAAATCCTTCGAGACCATCCCGTTCTTCGACAAGACGAAAATCAAGACCTTCGACGACCTTCCCAGGGAAGCCAAGGAGTACCTCGGCTTCATCAAGGACCCTCCATGCGGACATCGCCCTGCTTTCTCTCGGCGCGGAGAGGACAGACACCGTTTCCTTCAAGCCTCTCTTCTAAAATGCAAAGGGCCTTGCGCCCTTTTTTTCTTTTACGAATATTTCCGTTCTTTCAAACGTTATATCAGTGAGGAGGGAAGGATGAAGGCTAGAAAGCTTTCCTTGAAAAGGACGAGAAAGCCTGCGAGGTCCTCTATCGCAAATATTTCAGGCTGCTCGAATTCCTGGCCCTGGAAATACTGCAGAATCCCAGCGAGGCCGAGGATGTCGCCCAGGAAAGTTTCTTGAAAGCCTTTCTACACTCCAAGGAATACACGCAGGAGGTCTCCTTCCTCGCCTGGCTTTGCCGCATCGCCAAAAACGAGGCTTTGGACCGCCTGAGAAAAAGGAGACGGATCGTCCCTCTCGACGAAGAGAAGATCAACGCCGTTCCCGACTCTTCTTCCCCGTCCAGGAAGGCCGACGAGTCTCTTCTTCTGGAAAGAGTGAAGTCGATTCTTTCCCGGAGGACTATTCTCTCGTCATACTCCGTGTCTATTTCCGCCTCCCTACAAGGAAATAGCCCTTCTGCTCTCCTCGACGGCCGCGCAGCTCGTCCCGCGTTACGACAGAGCGATAAAAAGCTGAGAAAGACTTTGGGAGGTAAGTGATGAAAATCGAAAAGGAAATTCGAAAGGAACTGGACAAAAGGCTTGCGCCACCCGATTTTTCAAAATTTCCGCCTCACTGGAGGGCTTCCAAAAGACGCATCACTCCCACGTGGAAAAAAGTCCTTGTCGCCGGTTCACTCTCCGCCATCGTCCTCGCCGGGACTGGGACAGGCCTTTATTTCGGCCTTCAGGAGAGACTGGATCCCGCAAACCCGTCCTACAGCGACTATCCCGTCCATTCCAATCGGCAGGAACTTAAGCTGGAAAACAAAGACAACATCGGAAGCCGGGCCGTCGAGCTGCTTTCCCCCTTCCTTGATGTCGAAGGGCAAACCGGGTCCTCTCCCCGGCAAGCTTTGCGTTGTGCATGGGCGCCAGCCTGAAGATATCGACCCACGTCGAGGACTTCGCGAAAGCCATGGGCTTCTCGCAGGACGTCGATTCCGACTTCAATGCTCTCTTCGACGGCCTCAACTGGGTCGAGGAACAGAGAGGCGGAAGACTGGAGACAGCCTCCTCAATCCGTACCGCTGCCCTCGTCCAGCAAGTCGGGGACTCCTGCCGGATCGACCCCGAAAAAGCGGAAGAGGTCGGAGAAGGGCGCATCCCAACCTGCATAAGCACTTCCGATTCCTACCTCAAGGATGCCGAAAAAAGTATTCGAGGAAGCCATCGGGCTCGAGCTTTCAATCCCGAACAAGGACAATCCCCTCCAATGGAGGGTCTTGTCATCTATAACGCCCTCAAACTCAGGATTCCCTGAAAAATCCGGAAAAAGGACGAAAACAGGCCTTCCATGCGGAGGATGGCTCGACCGAAGAAGGGACTTTCCTCACCCTTTCTCCCGAAACGGGCGAGACCTATTCGTACTACAAGGGCGAAAACTATTCCGCCTTGAGAGTCCCGGTCCGCTTCACGGATCTTCTCTATATCCTTCCCGACGAAGGCTATACCCTCTTTGACGTCGACCTATCCAAAGCCTATGACGCATTCACTGCAAACAATTACAGGACGTTAGTCGAAGGCTACTATCCCCACTTTGAGGCCAGCACTTACGTCGACCTTTCCTCCATCCTCAATGGCCTATTGAACGGCGAGCAGCGCTGGAGCGACAAGATACTCGAGGACGGGGTTCCCAGTTTTTTTCCCCAAGGATATCTTCCAGATCTCCACATTCCGCTTCGACGAAAACGGCGTAGCCGGAGAAAGCCTGACATACATGACCGAACCCATGTCCCCAGGTCCTGGCGGCGACGAAGAGGAAGACTATGTCCTGTTTGAGTGCGACAGACCCTTCTACTGCATCAGTCTCTATGACGACTTCCCGCTCTTCATCAATCGGATAGCGACATTGTCCTGAGAAGGGCAGACATACAAAAAGAGGCCGATCGGCCTCTTTTCCATTCTCAGAAGACCCCCTTTTCCATCAGCCGGGAACGCAGAAGATCGCTCGTCGCAAAGTCCTTCCTCGCGTGCCTCGAGATAATCCCGATAGTCCTTCCGATCGGATTCCGTCAGCGGTTCGATGGGGAAGGAAAAAGCCGAGAATGTCGAAGAATCGAGTCAGAGTCGCAACCAGAGGCCCGATCTGGGAAAGGTCGCTTTCCTTCTTCTGAAGCAGGGCGTTGAGCATCTTGACCTCTTTGTCGACGATAGTGAGAGCATTGGCGACATTGAGATCGTCAGACAGCGCTTCGAGGAAGGCACGATAATCCTCTTCTAGAAGATCACCTGCCTCGACGCCTTGAATCTCGAGCCTCCGTCTTCCTCTAAGCAGGGCGAGATGGTATTTTTCTGTCGCTTTCTTTGCGGCTGCAAGATTTTCTTCCGTGTAATTGACTGGAGCCCGATAGTGGCTTTGATAGAAGAAGAGACGGACGGCGTTTCCGGAATGCCTGGCGATGACGTCTTTGGCCAGGATCGAATTGCCGAGCGACTTGCTCATCTTGACCCCCGTCGGTGAGAAGGAAGCCGACGTGCATCCAGAAGTTGGCAAGACGCGTCCCGTTTTTCCGCCTCGGACTGGGCGATCTCATTTTCGTGATGCGGGAACTTCAAATCGAATCCGCCGCCGTGGATGTCAATCATCGGCTTGTGGAAGACGTCATTGGCCATGACGACGCATTCGGTATGCCATCCTGGCCGTCCAAGGCCGATGTCTGTGTCGAACTTGATTCCCTCGTCGTCTGTCAACTTCCAGAGCACAAAATCGAGAGGGTCCTTCTTTTCGTCGTCGACTTCGATCCTCTTTCCGGACTCCAGGTCTTCGATACGCTGCTTGGAAAGCCGCCCGTACTCGGGGATGCTTTTTGACGGAAAAGTAGATGTCCTCCCCCCCGGTAGGCATTGCCCTTCTCGAGCAGGTCGCCGATGAAGGAGACCATCTTTTCGATGTATTCGCTCGCCTTGGGATGCCGATAAAGGGGCAAGACGTTGAGTTCGGAGAGACAATCCTCATAGGCTCGGATATAGAATTGGCTCAGTTCCTTTTCGCTCTTTCCTTCCTTGATGCTTTCCCGGATTATCTTGTCGTCGATGTCGGTATAGTTGGAGACGCAACGGACATCGTATCCCTCCTCCTTGAGAAAGCGGGTGAGAAGATCGAAGGTGATGGTCGGGCGGAAGTTCCCGAGATGGACATAGTTGTAGACGGTCGGTCCGCAATAGTAGATGTCGACTTCATTGCCTTCAAGCGGGACGAACTCCCTCAACTTGCCTTCGTAGCTGTCATAGAGTCGAATGGTCGTTTTCATTCTTCTTCTCCCTTTCCCGTCCAGTTTTCGCTCCATGTTCTGGAGACGATAAAGATTATAGTAGATGCCGCGTCTCTTAAGAAGGCTCTGATGGTCTCCGCTCTCCCGGATCTCGCCGCGTTCGACGACGAAGATGACATCCGCCCTCTTGATGGTGGAAAGACGATGGGCGACGATCACCATGGTGCCGATCTTCCGGATCCTCTCGAGAGAGTCCTGGATCGTCTTCTCCGTCTCGGTGTCGATGTTGGCCGTCGCCTCGTCGAGAAGGACGAGGGAGGGCTTGTAGACGAGCGTCCTGGCGAAGGAGATGAGGCTGCCTTTCCCCGGCGGAGAAATTCTCGCCCTCTCGATGACCTTCTCCTGGTAGCCGCCAGGAAGACGGCGGATGAAACTGTCGGCCCCGACTTCCTCGGCACCCTTGACGACATCCTCATGGCTCACTTCCGGATCGGACAGGGAGATGTTCTCCTCCACCGTCCCGGAGAAGAGGAAGACGTCCTGGAGCATGATGCCGATGTTCCGTCGGAGACAGGCGAGGGAATAGTGCCGGATGTCGATGTCGTCGATAAGGATTGTCCCTTCGTTGGGGAGATATGTCCGAGATATCAAGGCGATGATGGTGCTCTTCCGGCGCCGGTCGGTCCGACGAATGCCGCCGTCTGCCCGGGCTCTATCGTGAAGGGAGACATGATGCAGGACGTAGTCCTCTCCCACATAGGCGAAGCTCACGTCGCGGAATTCGATCTTCCCCGGAAGGAAGGGACGTCGATTTCCTCCCCGGTTTCTCATTCTCCTCCTCGATGTGAAGGATGCCCTGGATTCTCTCCGCGGACGAGACGATCTGCTGGAGGGTGTTGAGCTGCTGCGTGATCTGCTGGATAGGGCCGAAGAACTGGGTCGAGTACGAATAGAGCATCTGGAAATCGCCGATCGTCATCGTCCGGCGATCGTCGACGGGATGCCGAAGGCCATCACGATCAGAACGCAGGACATCTGGAGAAAGTACATGAAGGGATAGAAGACGGAGAAGAGATTCTGGCTCTTGATGAAAGAATCATAGATTCTCCCGTTCCTCCTGTCGAACTCCTTCTGCATCCTCTCCTCCCTGCCGAAGGATTTGGTGACCTTGACGCGGAGAAGGCTTCGCTGAGGGAAGGCGTTCATGACCGAGACGGACTTTTTCTCGGCCCGGTAGTAGCGCCTGGCCTTCTTCCGGAAGGCATAGGAGATGAGGAAGACGACGGGGATGTAGGCAAGATAGATGAAGCCGTAGAAGTGCTGGTAGACGAAAATCATGCAGACGATGATCAAAAGAGAGAGGAAGGAGCGCAAGAAAAGGGGAGGATGTCCGAGAACAGAAGCGAAAGGTTCTGGCTGTCGTTCGTGACCCGCGTGACGAAGGATCCTATCGGCATGCTCTTCAGGCTCTTGGTCGAGAGGGAAAGGACGTGGCCGAAAAGTTCGCGCCGCAAGTCATAGATGACTTTCTGGCCGATCTTCTTCAGCTGCAGCGTGACGAAATAGGCTCCTATCAGAGCCAAGGTCATCAGCACGAAGTCTAAGGCGATGAAGAAGGCGGCCTGGCCGATCGCCTCATCCAGAGCCACTGTTCCGTCATTGAGGGCGGTCAGGACATTGATCAGGTAGCGAAGGATGACCGGTTCCATCGTGAAGGCCGCATTGATGAACACGTCGATGAAGATGGCGAGGAAAAAAGGCTTCCGGTAGGGTTTCAAGTAGTGTGCGAACGCCTTGAGGAGGCCGAAGTCCTTGAAAGAATACTGACGGCTCTCCAGCTCTTCTTCGAAGGTCATGCCGACACCTCCTTTCCAGTTCCTGGAGACGATAGATGTCGCGATAGAGGGGACAGCTTTCAAGTAGGAAGTGATGTTTTCCTTCCCCGACGATGCGTCCGCCGTCCATGACGAGGATGTCGTCTGCCTCTTCCACCGCCGAGATGCGATGGGCGATGACGAAAGTCGTCTTTCCGCGCCGGTAGTCGCGGATGTTCGCAAGAATCTTCTTCTCCGTGTCGGCATCCACAGCCGAGAGGGAATCGTCGAGGATGAGGATGGGCGGATTCTTGTAGATCGCGCGGGCGATCGAAAGTCTCTGCCTCTGGCCGCCGGAGACGGTCGATCCCTCTCGCCGATGATCGTGTCGTAGCCGTCCTTGAACTGGGAGAGGACGTCCGCGTCGATGCATGCGAAGGCGCACGCTTCCTCGACTTTCTTCCTGTCGCAGAAATCGGGGATCCGTCTCCCGAGAAGCTGACCGTCTTCCACAGGGGGCCGGAGAAAAGGAAAGCCTCCTGGCCGACAAGACCGATCTGCTCCCTCAGGACCTTCTTCGGCCAGAGGTTGATGTCGATCCCATCGATGAAGACGGTTTCTTCCGGAACGTTGTAGAGCCGGTCAAGAAGGCTCAGAAGCGTGCTCTTTCCGCTCCCCGTCCTTCCTATGATGCCGACCATTTCTCTGGCCCGGACGTGGAACGTGATGTTTTCCAGATCGACTTTCCCCTCGGAGAATCGGATAGGAAAAAGTAAGGCAGGAATAAGCCACCTCGCCTACGACATGGTCATTGGAGACGGCATCGGGGGAATCGACGACGTCCGGTTTTCGACTCGAATATCTCGCTGATGCGTTTGTAGGCACCCTGCCGCGGGAAATATAGTCGATGAGAAGACCGCCCGCGATCATCGGCCAGGAAAGAGAATTGTAGAAGCCGATGTAAGTCGAAAGCTTGCCAACATCCGTGATCTTCCGGCGATGGCTGGATTCTGGCTGATGATGGCATAAGTCCCAAGGCCCATCATGATGGAGAAGGTGCAGGTCAGGAAAAAATTGATGCCGGAATCGATGAGGGAGGAATAGCGCTGGTACGAGACGCTTTTGGTCCGGGCATCGTCGGCGAGCCTTTTGAAGGACTCCCCTTTTGGCCTTTTCCTTCCGGAAGGCCTTGATGACCGAAAGCCCTGGAGATTTTCCTCCGTGAAGTCGGACATGTCCTCGAAGGCATCGTTCGCTTCCTTGAAGCGGCGCGTCTCGTTCTTTCCGACAGAGTAGCCGAAGACGATGAAGGCGAAAAGCGGGATCGTCGTGAAAGGGTGATTTGCCACGACATGAGGAACATCAGCGTGAATGCCAGTACGCCGAGGACGATAAGGTCGGTGACCCAGATGATGCACTCGTTGAAAAGCGTCTTGATGGTCATGAGATCGTTCGTGAAATAGGAAGGAAGACCGCCGACCTTCTTGTCCTTGTAGTAGGAAAGAGACAGAGTCTGGATATGCTCGAACATCTTCTCGCGCAAATCCTTTCGATATTTCCGCCGA
>VOFD01001628.1_pt1 | contig 12738 bp, 21 predicted proteins | sample 5384101 | NCBI WGS metagenome assembly VOFD01 (sample SAMN12384723, study PRJNA508395) | human gut metagenome | isolation source: healthy gut C | host: Homo sapiens
TGTACACTTCTACAAGCGAAGCCGCCTCAAACATTCTTAATGACTTCCAGATATTTGTAAGAGTTCAAATACGGCATGTGCTCTTGTGTAATAAGCTCTCCAGGAAGGAGAATAGAAATTCCGGGCGGACATTCCGCTATAACTTCCGCAGAAATTCTGCCCACTGCTTTTTCTTTTTCAATTGTTTCTTTATCGCTGTAGTATGCTTCACGTGGATTCATAACAATTTTTGGCGTGAGCATCGGCATGTGTTTTCTTTTTTCAATATAGTAAATATCGGAATAATTTGAATGCGCTATTTTTTCGATTGCATCAACAAGATATTGAATCTCCTGTTTTGTATTTCCGATATTAATAAGCAAAGGCAAAACACCTATATCGCTTGCTGATTCGACTTCTATATCAAAATCAATTTCGAGAATACTTTCAAGTCTCTTGCCTGATAAGCCGTCAACTTTAATAAATATTTTTGTAATATCCTGATTGAAATTTTCGCTAGCCTCAAGAACATGCACACCTTCTATTTTGTGCAGTCTTTTTTCTTACAAATTTTGCGTATTGAATTGCACGGTTGAGCTGTTTTCTGCCGTGTTTTGATTCCAGATTTGCACGTGCCGCATCCAGACTTGCCATCAAAAAGCATAGACGGGCTTGTTGTCTGCAAAAGCTGAAGTGTGCGTTCTATTTCATCGGGGTCAAACTTTGAACCCTCCGGTATATGAAGCATGGAACTCTGGGACATACTGCCGCCTGTTTTGTGCAATGAATGTACAACAGCGTCAGCGCCAAGGTGCAAAGAGGATTCCGGCAGATTTTTGTTGAAATTCCAGAGACATCCGTGCGCCTCATCCACAATCAGAGGAACATCATATTTTTTGCAGATATCCGCTATTGCTTTGATATTGGATACAACCCCTTCATAAGTCGGGTTTGTGAGCCATACCATTGCCACATCGTCGTTTTCTTTCAAAGCTTTTTCTATCTCAGCAGGTTCTATTTCTCCCCACAAAGACCATTCGTTTAATTTTTCCGGTAAAATCCATACAGGCTCCGCACCGGAGATAATCATGCCCGTCAGTATCGAGCGGTGGCAGTTTCTGTTGACAATAACTTTTTGCCTTTTTTAGACATGCACATTGCAAGCGTAAGATTGCCTATAGTGGAGCCTCCGAGAAGGAAGAAAGTTCTTTTTGCGCCGAATGCCTGTGCTGCAAGCTCCTGAGCTTCTTTTTATAGGACCTGTTGCAGGGTGGAGAGTACCAAGGTTATCGAATTCATCAGTTGTATCTAAAAAGTAAAGCGCGGCTGCCGATGAGCTTTTTGAACGGACGGTATGAAGCACGTCCTGCGGTGTGGCCCGGAATGTGGAACTGCATCATCGGATTTTTATAAAATTTTTCCAATGCTTCCACAAGCGGTGCTTTTACATCGCTTCTTAAATCATCTGCAATTCTTCTGAATTTACGTGTTTTTGTCTTTACTTTTAACATTTAGCATAAAGTCTCCACTAATTTTGATACGCGTATTTTATATTATACAATAAAAATTATATTTGTAGTACCATCATAGATATTAATAAATGAGATACTAAATTACATAAAACATGTAAAATAATAAATTTGCCAGCGTTAATAACAAAAGAGGAAAAAAGATTTATGTTAATAATAATGAATGCCAACGCAACAGACGAACAAATACAAAATGTCGTCAGTTTTATAAAAAAGAAAAAATTTCGATGCACATGTTTCCAAGGGTGAAGTCCAGACCGTCATTGGTGCTGTAGGCGGAAAAATCATCGACCCCAGAGACATTGAACTTTTAGACGGAGTAAAAGAGGTAATAAGAATCACCTCGAGCTATAAACTTGCAGGAAGACAGTTTAAGCCGGAAGATACAATTATAGAAGTCAACGGCGTAAAATTCGGCGGGGATAATATCGGACTTATTGCAGGACCTTGCACTGTCGAAAGTTACGAACAAATGGACGAAACAGCAAAACAGCTGAGTGCCATGGGTGTTAAAATTTTAAGAGGCGGCGCATTCAAACCCAGAACTTCACCATACGCGTTTCAGGGACTTGGAGAAGAGGGGTTGAAAATCATAAGAGATGTGGCAGACCGTTACGGCATGGCTGTTACTTCCGAAGTTATGGAAATTTCACAAATTCCTATTTGCCTCAAATATGTTGATATCCTTCAGGTTGGTGCACGCAACATGCAGAACTTTAATCTTCTGCGTGAACTGGGATACATAAACAAACCGGTTGTTGTTAAACGCGGCTTGTGCAACACAATAGAAGAAATGCTTATGGCCGCCGAATATGTAATGTCAGGCGGTAACAGAGAAGTAATCCTTTGCGAAAGAGGTATCAGGACTTTTGAAAGAATAACGAGAAACACTCTTGATTTGAGCGCAATACCGGTAGTAAAAAACTGAGCCACCTGCCAATTATTGTAGACCCGTCTCATGGCACGGGCTTGCGTGACAAAGTCGCTCCTATGTCCAGAGCTGCCGTAGCCGCCGGATGCGACGGTCTGATTATCGAAGTACATTATGACCCTGACACAGCACTGTGCGACGGCGCACAATCACTCTATCCTTCGGAATTTGAATCACTAAAAAACGATATAGAAAAAATTGCTCCGATAATAGGCAAAAATGTAAATTAAATCAGCCTTTAAATTTCATACACTGAAGGGTGATAAAATTCATTTCTTCTTTGGAAATATCAGTAAATGTCACGGCTGTTAAAAATTTGAATGTGTTATCCACTCTTATCGGATTGGAATAAACAAGCTCCGCATGAGTTCTTATTACTTTCCCTTCAAGATAGAGTTCAACTTCCATATTGGTATAAGCGCTCATCTGCCTGTCCGCAAGAAATGCTATACCTTTGGCATAGATATTTTTGTTGTGGAAATAATTTTGTCCACCTGTGTGCCGTCAAGAATGAGAGTAAGGGCAAAATCCGTTTCTATATTTGCTCTTAAAAATTCACGTCTTTGCGAGTGTTTTTATATTAGACGGGAAAGAAAGCATATAAAAAGTGGTTTCATTTAGATAATTGCTGGACAAAATCCTGCTTGTTGCATTGTATATACCGTCATCCGCATAGATATTGATTTCTATTTCTTTTTCGGGCAGTTCTGTTTGCTGGTCAAAAATACCGTCAATTTTTCATTTTCAACGTAATAAATCGTGCAAAAAGTAGCTTTTGCCGTCCAGTATGATTTCAATTTGTTAGAAGGTTTTAAAAAACTGTAACTATCCAAATCTGACTCCCGTATATTTCAAATTTATTATAACATCATGATTCCACTTTGTTGTGAAATTTACACAAAAAAGCTATAATATTTCATATTTTATATTAGCAGATGGAATTTAGAAAATGACAAGACAACCGTTTTTTTATGACATTACACTTCGTGACGGAAACCAATCACTCAAAAAAGCCCTGGAACATTAAGGAAAAAGAACTTATATTTAACAAACTGGTTGATTTCGGGGTACAGGCGGTAGAAGCGGGATTCCCGGCCGCATCAGACATGGACTTTGACGCTGTTAAACGCCTTGCTGAAATTGCTCCGTCAAATCTTGTCATAAGCGGACTTGCACGTGCTGTCGAGCACGATATAAAAAAGGGATTGAAGCAATAAGTATCTGTAAAAAAGACCCAGACTTCATACTTTTATTGCAATGAGTCCTTTTTAATATGAAATATGTCCTGAACAAAAATCCGGAAGATGTCAGAAAGACTGCAATAGAGGCAGTGTCATTCGCTAAATCGGAAATAATGAAAGTAAATAAAAACGCAGAAGTGCAATTTTCCGTAGAACACTTTGGCGACTGTATGGAGAATCTTCCTTTTGTTATTGATACCCTTAAAGAAATTGTAAAAGCAGGTGCAACGGTTATAAACCTGCCTAATACGGTTGAAAGGACAAGGGTAAAAACATTTGTTGATATGGTGGAACAGGTCTACAACGCACTGCCGAAAGATATTATGATAGCCGTGCATTGCCACAATGACCTCGGTATGGCAACTGCAGCTACTGTGGAAAGCTATTTTGCCGGTGCAACACAGCTGGAGTGCTAACGCTTAACGGGCTGGGAGAAAGAGCCGGCAATACAAATATGTACGAAGTCGCTGTGGCGCTTCACAACAGCGGAGTGGATGTGCCGTTAAATCTTGGTGAAAATATGAACTGGCGCTTACTATTTCCGACATGTCCAAGGTTCCTGTTGCCGAAAAAGCACCTCTTATAGGACCGGAGGCGCTTGCTCACAGAAGCGGTATACATCAAGACGGCGCAGTTAAAACAAAAGATATGGAAAAAGGAGCATACCGCCCCATACACCCGACTCTTATCGGCAGAAAAGATGACGAAAAAATCGGCTTTACAAAGCCAGTCCGGCAAGACAGCCGTATTTGAAATTATTTCTGATGCGGGTTATCCGATAACTATACAGGAGGCCGTAAAATTACGCCTATTGTAAAAGAGGCTGCGGAAAAAGCCGGCGAATTGCCTACACGCAAAGCATTATTGATATTTACTTTAATGAAATATTTAATGTTAAAGGTGATTTCAGACTCGTTTCTTTTGAAAAACTGGCTGAAAATGTGTTTAATCTCAAATTTTTCCATAAAACAGAATTTTTGATATGAATGCACAGGGTAACGGACCTGTAGACGCCTGCCTATCCGCATTAAAGCAGGCAGGGTTTCCGCAGAAGCTTGTTGATTATGAACAGTATGCTCTTGACGGCGAAATATCAGGCTCAGGTGCTTCTGCCATGACGGTTATCCATTTTGAAGATTTGGAGGGAATGTCATACTTGCCAGAGGCAAAGATGAAAGCACGCTAAAAGCCAATGTTAAAGCGATATTTAACGGATTGAATCTCATGAACAGATAACCTGCCGCAAGGCATATTTGGCGCTTCGAAATGACGGGATTTGTTGAGTTGCGCATACTTACCCAACCGTCAGCATCAATATATGTTTTGAAAAACAGACTATAAAAAGCCGGAAACACAACCCGGAAATATTATTTGCTCAACTCCTGTGCAAGAAGTTTGTTTATGACCTGAGGATTGGCTCTGCCTTTAGTTTCTTTCATAATTTGTCCTACGAAAAAATCCCATAAGGTTAGTCTTACCGTTTTTGTAGGCCTGAACCTGCGCGGGATTATTGGCAACAACTTTTTTCAACAAGTTCTTTTTATTGCGCCTTCATCCGAAATTACGCTAAGTCCTTCTTTTTCTACAATTTCTTTTGCGCTTGCACCGTTTTCAAGCATTTGCGGCAATATTTTTTAGCTATGTTATTGGATATCGTACCTTTAACAATCATATCAACCAGCTGCGCAAGAGCGGCAGGTGTAAGTTTTGTCTGATTAATATTTACGTTATTTTCTTTCAAGTATGCCGTAATATCACCTACAAGCAGGTTATTTGCTATCCTGTAATCAGCACCGAGTTTCAGCACTTCATCATAGAAAAGAGCTGTTTCCATCTGCTCTACCATAACATTTGCATCATAAGCGCTTAGCCCGAGGCTTTCATATCTTTTACGCTTTGCTTCAGGAAGTTCGGGCATTTTTGCTCTGATTTCTTCCACCCATTCTCTTGATATTTCTCCAGACATAAGGTCAGGCTCGGGAAGTAACGATAATCGTTGGCATCTTCTTTGCTTCTCATGGTTTTTGTAACCTTTTGATTATCATCCCAGAGTCTTGTTTCCTGATCGACTTCGCCGCCTTCTTCAACGATTTCTATCTGGCGGTCAATTTCATATTCTATAGCTCTTTGCAAAGCGGAAAAGCTGTTGATATTTTTAATTTCCGCACGTGTACCGAATTTATCTGAACCTTTCGGCATAACGGAAATATTGGCATCGCATCTCATAGAACCTTCTTCAAGGTTGCCGTCGCATACACCTATGTATCTGACGATGTTTCTGAGTTCTTCCATATAGGCTCTTGCTTCTTCACTTGAGCGCATATCAGGCTCTGATACGATTTCTAAAAGCGGAGTACCGGCACGGTTCAAGTCGACAAGAGAATATAATGAACCTGCAAGCCCGTCAGCACCTGCGTGAACCAGCTTTCCTGCATCTTCTTCAAGGTGCGCACGTGTAATACCGATTTTTTTGCCTTTGATGTTTATATAACCGTTGACACAAATCGGCTGGTCATATTGAGATATCTGATAGCCTTTCGGCAGGTCAGGATAAAAATACTGTTTTCTGTCAAATTTGCATCTTGCAGGAATTTCACAATTCAGCGCAAGCCCGAGTAAAATACCCATATTAACACATTCTTTGTTTAAAACAGGCAATACCCCCGGCATCCCCAGAGTAATAGTGCTTGTATGAGTATTAGGCTCCGCACCGAATTCTGTTGAATCCGGAGCAAAGATTTTTGATTTGGTCTTTAACTGGGCATGAACCTCAAGACCTATAACAACTTCATATTTATCTCTAACCGCTTGTGAAACCATATTTCAATTTCCTTAAATATTTCTAATTCCTGAATTAATTTTAGCACAGAAATAGAGTATGGGTAATTAAGGGATTTGATGTTTCTGAAGCAAACATCCGAAACAAGGTTTGCACAATTGTTATAAAGCAATTATTTTGCGGCTGCTGCAAAAGCTGCTGTTCTTTTTCTTCTTTTGCGTCTTCTCATTAAATCAACAAAAGCCTCAAGACGTGTAATATATCCGGCTTTACCTGTCTGTTCATCCATAATCAAAGGAAGTATGGGAATCTCACAATTTTCTCTCATTGCAGGGAAAAAGTTCTGAGACATAATTTCCGGCATACAGGTAAACGGGCTGATATGTATAATGCCGTCTTTGCCTTTTTCATTTGCGTAAACAATATCCGAAACACACTCCAGAGAGTCACCGCCTATATCTCTTGCCAGATAAGGTTTTGCGAGCCTGAAAGCACGTTCAAGGTGTGTTTCGCCCTTAACATTTTCGGGATAATAGCATCTTTCAAAAAGCTTGAAACAGTGAGAGTTCTTCGTGTCTGCACTCCCATTTTGCCGAGTTCGCGTTCGATATTCTGGTTGGAAAAAGGATCCTGAACAAGATAAATTTCTCCTGTTAAATCTACATGCAAAACATCTCTTTTAGGGTCAATTTCGACCTTTTGCATCATAGCCTTTGCTTCTTTTTTCCGCCTTTTTCAATTCGCGATAGTGATTTGCTTCATAAATAAGCTTCATTCCTTTTTTTAAAAGCTTTTTCCGCATCACCTGTTTTATTTCTCTTGCTCTGTAAAAAGAAAGCATTGTTTCCATCTTGTCTGCAAAGCAAAAACCTTTCTGAAGGCAAAAACAATAGCTCTGATAATTGTAACGGGATTTTTTTTACGCCGCTTAACTGGGTCAAAAAGCGAAACATACCTTTAATTCCGTCATACAACTGGAGTTCAATATAGTTTGCGTGATAACCCATATCTTCCAGAGTATTTTGAATACCGGCACCGTATTCACCAAGACGGCAAATACCGGGAGAAGAAATCATTGCAACATAATCAGCACCGCCTTCTATGGCTTCAATAAAGTTGCCCAAAATAAGTTTGTAAGGCAGGCAAATAGACTCGGGGCTGTTTTTGTACCCAGAGACAAAGTTCTTTTACTTGTATACGGGGGGATATAAGGTTCAATACCCAATCTTCTCAATGCAGAGCCCCACGCTATATAAATATTTCCCATATGAGGAAAAGCAACTTTTATTTTCTTCTTTTCTTTTGCCATAGTCTCCCTTTGCCTTTATTTGACATAAATTTTAGACACACTGTCCCTGTTACAAACAAATTATATCCCAAAGAAAGTTTGTTTGCAGGTAATTATTAAAAAAGATTACTGTTCGTATTCTGAGTATTCTTTTGATTCTTCTTCCCAGGCTTCTCTCTCTATTTTGTGGGCATGAGACCAGAATTTTCTATAGCATAAGTTTCTCGTTCTTCTCTGTGCAGAATATGAACAATCACATCGCCGTAATCAAGCAGATTCCATCTGTTTTTCAAATCGTTTTCTTCTCCGGCGGGGATTCTTTCAAAAAGGTGTTTAACCCTGTCTCTAACATAACCTGTCAGTGCTTTTACCTGAGTATTTGTATCCGCAGAGCAAATAACAAAATAATCTGCGAGTACGGAAACATTACTGATATTTAAAATAGCAATATCCTTTGCCAGTTTGTCGTCCAATATTCTGGCGATAACGCTTGCGAGTTTGTATGAACTTATTTCTGCCAACTTTTAATTCCTTCTTTATCTTTTAATATTTAATGTTTTTAATGTGATGTAAATCCATTTTATCATGAATTATTTTTTACTTCGTTCATTACATGCATTGTCACTTGCGGGAACGGAATATCAATACCGTTTTCGTCAAACTTTTTGCTTAATGTATTTGTTAAATTCTCTTCCGACTTCCCATTGTTTTATGGGCAGCGTTTTTATTCTGGATTTTATTACAATTGAAGAATCTTCAAAACTGTCCACCCCGAGAATCTCTAACGGAGCAAGGACATAGTCTTTTGAAGCGGCATTGTTTCTAAAATCAATATCTGTTTGTTTCAGTACTTCTATAACCTTATCTATATTTTGTCCGTAGTCAATTCCGATATCAAAAATATAATAGGAATACTCTCTGGTGTAGTTTATTATTGTATCAACCATACCGTTTCTCAAATAATGAACACGTCCCTGAAGATCCCGAAGCTGTATAAGTTTTATATCAACTTTTTCAACAACGCCCTGATGTCCGTTGATATCAACATAATCACCTACTCTAATCTGTCCTTCCAGTATTAAGGACATACCGGTTATGATATCTTCAAAAAATCTTTTTGCTCCAAAACCGACAGCAACACCCAGAACCCCTGCCGCTGTTAAGATAGGTCTTATATCAACACCGAGACTGTTTAGGATATACATTATTGCAAAACAGACAATTATTGTGTCTACTATTGATTTTATTATGGATTCCAGAGTAATAAGCTGTTTTTTAAACTCAAAATCGTCTTTGTATTTTACTATTCTGGATAAAAATTTCTCTATAAAAGAAATTTGCGAGCTTAACAATTGCAGCAAAGATTATTATGTTTATCACCATAATAGTCCACTTGTTATGCAAAAAAATCCGGCAGAATAGTCAATATAAAATCTTTATGCGACTCAAAAAAATTCTTTCATCGTAACTCCTATAATATTTTGTCTTTACTGATTATACAACAGTATTTTAAATACAATCTACCGACTTTAAGTTACGTTAAGAATTAGTATTAAAAAATAATCAGGGTTAAAATATTTTTTATGTTGAGTATGAAATATTGGGGAAATATGAGGAATTTTAAAAACTTTATAAAAATTTTGAGCGCAATGCTTATTGCATTTTGCTCAAATACGGTTGTTCATGCCGCTGTGGCGTTTCCTACAATTACAGTCGGTATGAATCAGGCAAATACGCCGCAGGAATTTACGCAGGGTGTCCAAATCCTTATAATGCTGACTATTTTGACACTTGCACCGAGCATTTTTATAATGTGCACGGCATTTATAAGGATAATAATTGTTCTGGCTCTTACCCGTCAGGCAATAGGCACCTCTACGCTTCCGCCCAATCAGGTGCTTGCGGGACTGGCTCTTTTGCTTACATTTTTTTTGTTATGGCTCCTACTTTTAACAAAATAAACGAAACGGCTCTGCACCTTACATGAAGAATCAAATTACACAGCAGGTTGCTTTGGATAAAGCAGTCTTTGCCCTTTAAGAGAGTTTATGATTAAACATACCGATGAAAAGGAACTCGGTTTGTTTTTAAGCATGGGAAAAATAGATAAACCGCAAAATTGGCAGGACGTACCTACATACACTCTTTTGCCGGCATTTGTTTTGAGTGAATTAAAAACATCTTTTGAGATAGGTTTTGTAATATTTTTGCCGTTTCTGGTAATTGATATTGTAGTGGCAAGTATTCTTGTTTCAATGGGTATGTTGTTCTTGCCGCCGACTACGGTTGCAATGCCGTTCAAGTTGATTCTTTTTGTTATGATAGACGGCTGGTACTTAATTACAAAACCCTTTTGGAAGGATTTATTACGTAGACAATTATTAAGGAAAAATAAATGGAAGATTCAGTCTTTTTGACACTTACCCAGAATGTATTGATATTAATATTGATTTTATCTACGCCAATACTTGTAGTGAGTATGGTTGTAGGTCTTTTAATAAGTATTTTTCAGGCAGTTACGCAAATTCAGGAAGCAACTTTGACATTTGTACCCAAAATTATTGCGGGCATACTCACAATGATTATTCTTTTGCCATGGATGCTTAATATCTTTGTATCAAGAACAAATGAAATGTTTGAATACATTTCACAGCTTGTGCATTAAGCGGGAGACTTGTAATGCAGCCAAATTTAATGACATTATTATCACCTGCTAATATCATAATTTTTGTGCTTGTATTTACAAGAATAACGGCATGATTTTTTCTATGCCGTTAATTTCAACCTATCCTATACCAAACCAGATAAAAGTGTGGCTCACAGCAGCCGTTGCATTTATACTTTTCCCTATGGTTGCCGCATCATCAGGGCTGACGATTCCTCAGAGCATACCCGAATTACTTTTGTATATGCTGAGAGAATTTTCAATAGGATATATTATAGGTTTTGCGCAAATTTCTTGTTCGCCGCAGTCCAAATCGGCGGTGAATTTATAAGTATTCAGATCGGTGTCTCAATGAGCCAGGTGCTTGATCCGGCAACAGGTTCAACCACGCAGGTATTGTCCCAGTTATATTCATATATTGCAACCATGGTATTTGTCGGGCTGAACGCTCATCAATGGCTTTTCGCCGCAATTTATAAAAGCTTTCAATCCTTCCCTCTGAGCCCTGATTATATCTTTACGGGCAGTGTTATTTCACAGGTTTTGCATATGTCTTCTTCTATTTTTCTATAGGGATAAGTATGATTTTGCCGATTTTCTGTGTTATGTTTATATCAGAGGTATTGATGGGATTTATGTCAAAAATGATGCCGCAGATGAATATATTTATGGTTGCAATACCTCTAAAAATATATGTCGGTATAGTTTTGATACTAATGTTTCTGTCACCGACAGTTACATATCTCGCAACAGTTACACAGAATTATCTCAAGGGCATATTGAATATCTTTATGTAAGGTAAAAAGAAAAATATGGCAGACGAAAAAAACGGAAGAGGCGACCCCCAAGCGGCGGGAAGACGAGCGGAAAAAAGGTAATATCCCGAGAAGTCAGGACATGACTTCTGCATTGACCATTACGGCCGGTGTCGGTCTGCTTTTGTTATGTCGCCGCATATTCTGGAAAAGCTTAAAAATCTTCTGTACTATACCCTTACACATTTACGTCCGGAGGAAATAGAAACAAATGATATAATAACTCTTTTTTTGCTCCTTATGCAAAAGTAACCGGCGAATTGATGCTTCCGTTTTTACTCGGGCTGGCTGCTTTGCAACGGCACTTCTGGTCAGGCTGCAGGTAGGTGCTCTTTTTACAACGGAAAAAATAAAACCCAAAATAGATAAACTTACGCCAAGCAAAGCATTATGCAGGGCTTGAAAAAGATGTTTAATCCCTTTGAGCCCCGTAACCTTATAGAAATGACAAAATCCTTCTTGAAAGTAGGAATAGTAGGATATGTCGGATTTTCTACCGTAATGGGGAGAAAAGACGAAATTCTCGGTCTTCTCGGGGTTGATATACCTACTGCTTTTCCGGAGAAGCGTCCGTCGGTGATGAGTGCCACCTCCTTGTCCAGGCCCATCCCGGCGATGGCAGAGGTGGGGTTGAGCATCTCCCGCATCCCGGGCCCGCCCTTGGGGCCCTCGTAGCGGATCACCACCACGTCGCCGACCACGATCTTACCGGCGTAGATGGCCCCGATGGCCTCCTCCTCGGTGTTGAAGACCCGGGCGGGGCCCTCGTGGACCATCATCTCCGGGGCCACGGCGGACTGCTTGACTACGCAGCCGTCGGGGGCCAGGTTGCCCTTGAGCACGGCGATACTGCCGGTCTTGGGTAGGGGTTGTCCAGGGGCCGGATGGTCTCAGGATTCCGGTTGACCACACCCGCCAGATTTTCCGCCACTGTTTTGCCGGTGCAGGTCACAAGGCCCGTGTCCAGCAGCCCCGCTTTTGCCAGCTCCGCCATGACGGCATGTACGCCGCCCGCCAGGTCCAGGTCCTCCATGTAGGTCTCTCCCGCGGGGGCCAGGTGGCACAGGTTGGGCGTCTTTTCGGAGATGCTGTTGGCCATGTCGAAGGACAGCTCAATACCGCACTCGTGGGCGATGGCGGGCAGGTGGAGCATGGTGTTGGTGGAGCAGCCCAAGGCCATGTCGATGGTCTCGGCATTGTGGAAAGCCACCTCGGTCATAATATCCCGTGGGCGAATGTCCTTGGCTACCAGGTCCATGATCTGCATACCGGCGTGCTTTGCCAGCCGCAGACGGGCGGACCAAACAGCTGGAATGGTACCGTTGCCCCCGCAGTCCCCATACCGATGGCCTCGGTCAGACAGTTCATGGAGTTGGCGGTATACATGCCAGAGCAGGAGCCACAGGTGGGACAGGCGTTGTTCTCATACTCCTCCACCCCGACCTCGTCCAGCTTGCCAGCGTAGTAGGCGCCTACCGCCTCGAACATATGGGACAGGCAGGTGCGGCGTC